>ERZ808032.8-NODE-8-length-36266-cov-7.415624_pt1 | contig 36266 bp, 53 predicted proteins | sample MGYA00380187_ERZ808032 | MGnify/ENA primary metagenome ERZ808032 (study PRJEB31490, sample SAMN06133378) | cow dung metagenome | isolation source: M10 | host: cow | place: China: Chengdu | collected 2015-05 ...
TTTATTATATATATGTATATATTCGCATGCCGAGGCATCTCTGAATAAATCAGCAACCCAATGTCGCTATTTCGATGAAGGCGTGCTCTGTTTGCCGAAATAGGAGTTGGTGGTGCTTTGGTCTAAGGGGGAGAAAACGAAGGGGGAAGATGGTGGAGTGTGGAAGATGTTGAGATAGAGTGAGATAGAGAAAAGAGGATGGAAAACGAAGAGGGGTGGAAGTGTTACATCGGTGTGACATTTGTGTAACACGTTAACGGTGGATTAATGGGTTGAGAGGGGCGGAAATGTTACATCGGTGCGGATTGTGTTATATTTGAGGGGTGGAATTGGGCGAGATTGTCGTGTTTTAGGGCGTTTTGCGCGTTTCTGCGCTCGTTTGTTTGCTTGCGTAGGGGTTTGGTTGCCCTGGCGGGTGTTTGGCGCTTATTTGCGCCTTTTTTTGTTTATGTAAGTTGCTGATTTAACGAGTGGTTAATGGTTTTGCGGGTCTGATTAACGGTTTAGGCTGTTAATTGGGCCCTTTTTTGGTGTTTTTTGGGGGGTGTATTTCCCGGGAGTTTTGGCGTTTTTGTGGTTTGGGGGGTTAATAGGGGGGTTAATAGGGGGGTTAATTTTAGTGAATTTAATGCGCTATTTTGTGTGTTATGGTGCGTTGGTGGGGTGTTTTTGGGGTGTTTTTTGCGGATTTATGGGGGAAAGTGTAGGTTTTTGGTGGGGTGTTTTTGGGGGTATTTTTGGACGTTTGTTCTGATATACAGGCAGTTGCGATTTTAGGGGTGTAAAAGTTGGTGGTTTTCGTTTTCTTTTTTGGGGGTTATTAGGGTCTTTAGGGTCTTCGGGGATCTCCGTCGTGGGCTGTGCGGTCAGATATTTATATGCGTGCATCTGTACGCGTGTGTGCGTGTGTTGTGGTGGAAGGTGGACGATCATCAGCGCGGAGTATGGTCAGAGTGTGCGGACCTGGACAAGTGCACGGTAGACTCGTATGATGTCCTCGTTCGGTATGAACAGATCGGGGAATTCGTCGGGTGCGTATGACTTGGCTATATATCCGTCGGGGTGTGGGTACAGTCTGCGTAGGATCATGCCGTTGGAAATGGTGTCGATGCCATGCACCTTGCCGTAGATGGGTCGTTCCTGGCCGTGTGGGTATGCAATGAGGGCAAGTTTGTCTTCTGGGTGATAGTGCGGCTCGAGTGCTGCATCTCCGACTCTGACCCACATAGAGAATGCGAGTCCGTCGATTTTGACCCGGGATGTGATGAGTTCGTCGGCGTCATTTTTTACCAGCTCTAGCGTGTCGAAGTTGGGCGTTTTTGTTAGTTCCCTTGGCACGATGGGTGGGTTTTCAATTTCGATGATCTCATCGTCTGAGCTGTATTGATATTTTTCTATTGTATGCGTAGAATGTTCGTTTTTGAGCATGTTGCCTTGGCCTGATATTAACCAATCTGCGGAAATACCGTCGCACTTTGAATAAATAAGTTCTATATCATAGGTATTTCTTGATATCCAAGTATTGATCCCCTGGGGTGTCATGTCTAATTGTTTGGCAAATTGAGACTTATTCCCATTCGCATAATGCTTAATTAGCAAATTTAGTCTTTCAGATTTTTCCATCATTCTTATTAAAATTAAACAAAATGAGAAATTTATCTCAATTTGTTTGGGTTGTATTATTCGTTTTGTTTATATTTGCACCGAGTTTGTAAATTAAACGGCTGTAAAGGTACGAAAAAAAGTAAAATATTAAATAAAATGCGTATGAAAAGAAAGATTGTGGTAGAACGTGGCGAGAGCCAGAAGATAGCCAAGATCATGGGCTGTACTCCGGTGATGGTGTGCTATGCTTTGACATTTCGTAAAAATACCCTCTTGGCTCAGAAGATCAGGAAGGTTGCATTGGAACGTGGTGGTGTGGAAGTGGTGTTGCGGGATGTGGCTAAGCAGAGGGCTGTGTAGGACAGGCAACAGGCAACAAACAAGAGACAAGGGATAAAGGTCCCATATTAACGGAGTATTAATGGAATATTAAGTGATAAGATATGCGTAAGTTTTTTGATTATTTCGGTGTAGGTGACGAGTGGCGCGAAGTGTGTGCATATTTTGCACGTCTGCTGTGGTGGGAGCGTGTGATCTATGTGTGGACTATGGTGAGTGTGCTGGCGATGCTTTGCCAGGGTGATGTAGACGCTGCCTGGCCATGGGTGCCGCTGAATTGCCTGTTGTCGCTTGCAGGATTTATAGTAGTGCAGATGCGCCAGGAGGATGATGGCAAGGGTGATGATTTTGAGGAGTAAGAGCTGCCTTTGAAGTGATATAGTCTATAATGAAAGAGGATGGAATACTACCAAAACATACTATGTGTGACGTATGAGGATCTGCAGCAGTTCATGACGTACGAGGCGATTCGCTCGATGGTAAGATATGGCAACTGTGAGGTGGTTCGTCGTGGCTATGGTCGTGATACGTATGCTTTGATATCTTGGAGTAGTCTGCCGAGGAAGGTTCAGGACCGTTGGGTTCAGTTGCTGGGTGGTGATCCGGCGTCGTTGCTGAAGGCAGAAGATGCTCAGCGTCTGCGCGAGCAGCGTCATGATGCCGAAGCGGTGTCATGGTTTAGCCAGTTCAGGTATGTCGGTGGTGATGGTGTGCGCCGCGCGTTGTCTCCCGCTCAGCGTGAGGTGTATGTGATGAATGCGACCGCGTTGAAGTTGCTCCTTGCGGAGCACAATAGACGGGTGATGCTGACGAAAGCGTCGAACAATAGCCGCAGCGATCTGTGGGAGATATTGGCCAAGAGCAGCGAGGCCTTGCGTAAGGACTACCCGCATACGTTGCCCAAGAGTGTGAAGTCATTGCGCGAGAAGATACTGCAATACAAGGATGAGGGGTTGTCGTGTGTGATCAGTGGCAAGTTGGCGAACAGGAACACGAGCAAGATCACGGCAGAGGGTGCTGACTATCTGATCGCCCTGCGCCGATGCAAGGTGCCACAGCTGTCGATGGATGAGATCCTGGTGCGCTATAATGACCGTGCGATGAGCGAAGGATGGAAACAGCTAAAGAGTGTGAGTACGCTGAACAAGTGGTTTGACAAGGCGGAGATCAAGGTGAAGTGGTGGGACGCCGTGTATGGCGAGCAGAAAGCCCATCAGAAGTTTGACCGCAAGCACACGACCGAGTTGCCCCTATTGGCGAATACGCTATGGTACGGCGACGGCACGAAGCTGAACCTGTACTATAGAGACGAAGATGGCAAGGTGCGCACGATTATGGTGTATGAGGTGATGGATGCCGCCAGCGAGTTGCTACTCGGGTACCATATCAGTGAGAGCGAAGACTATGAAGCGCAATATTTCGCCTATCGCATGGCGGTAGAGCGTGCCGGTGTGAAACCGATGGAGATCGTGTACGACAACCAGGGCGGTCACAAGAAGCTCGCCGCTCAGTCCTTTTTCTCGAAGTTGGCGCTGAGACACCGACCCACCGCTCCGTATAATGGTAGCAGTAAGACGATAGAAAACGCCTTCTACAGATTTCAGCGTGAGGTGTTGTCCAAACATTGGTACTTCACCGGCCAGAACGTCACCGCCAAGATGGACCAAAGCAAGCCCAACATCGAGTTCATCGAAGCCAACCGTGCGAACCTGCCCACCCTGTCGGAACTGAAGCGTCAGTATGTTCAGTTGCGTGAAGCGTGGAATGATATGCAGCACGCCAAGTACGGGATGAGTCGTGCCCAGGTCTTTGACACCCAATGCGACCCCAAGTGTCCGATGGTGACCGAGTGGGATATGATGGACATGTTCTGGTTTGTGACCCAGCGCCCCAGCACCTACACCGCCAACGGTATCCGCGTGACGCTGAAAGGACGGGAGCATCTGTTTGAAGTCTATGAGTCGGCAGGCGTGCCTGACTATCGCTGGACGGCGGAGCATGTAGACGTGAAGTTTTATGTACAATATGACCCGATGGATCTGCAGAGCGTGAGACTGCTCGACGCCAAGGACCAGCGCCTGGTGGCAGTGGCAGAGACGAAGATGGTGGTGCACCGCTCGAGTGTAGAGCAAGACGAGGACGAGCGCAGATTTATCCGCGAGAGTCGCGAAGCCATCCAACGAGAACGCGCCCGCCGCGTGGCAGAGGGCCGAGTGTTGGAAGTGGAGCATGGTGTAGCACCCGAGCAGCATGGTCTGAACAGTCCAAGACTGAAGAACCTGCCCAAGGACCTGGAGGAACAACTGGAAAAGCGCGTGGCACGTGCCCGCCGCAAGAAGGTAGAAGCCGATGGATTGGGACAATATACCAAGGTGGTGAGTCTGCAAGACTGGCGTACTGAGGACGAGGGCGGCGATGAGTTGGAGAGAAGGATTAGGAGTAAGTATTAGGTTAAGGGTAAAAGGTTAAAGGTGAAAGGTTAAAGTTTAAGTTTAACGATAAAAGTATAGCAATATGAGAAACGAAGAAAAGAGCAAGATCAGGGAAGCGCTCCGCTACTATGTGAGCCAATACCCAAGTCAAAACAAGGCCGCCGCAAGTTTGAAGGGTGTGAGTGTGGCCACCGTGTCAAACATCCTAGCTGGCAAGGACGCCACTGTGTCGGCAGAGACATGGAGAAGTATCGCCGCCCTGCTAGGTATGACCAACGACGAGTGGGCAGTAGTAGAGACTACGAACTACGTCGAAATCACTACAGCGATGGCCGACGCGCAAGAGATGCGCAACGTGCTATGGATAGTCGGTGAGGCAGGATGTGGCAAGACTACAGCCGCCAAGAAGTACGCCAGTCAGAACAAGAACGCGTACTATATCCTATGCAGTGAGGACCTGAAGCGTGGCGACTTCATCCGCGAGATTGCTCGCGTGGTAGGTATCAGAGCCGAGGGTTTTACGATGAGCCAAGTGTGGAGCTGCATCCTGAACGAATTGGTGCAAAGAGAGCAGCCGCTGATCATCTTCGACGAAGCCGACAAGTTGACCGAGAACGTGTTCAGTTATTTCGTGAGTCTGTACAATCGTCTGGAAGAGCACGCTGGTATCATATTTCTCTCTACCGACTATATCTGCAAGCGCATACGCGTAGGTTTGCAGTACGAGCGCAGAGGGTACAAAGAGTTCTATAGTCGTATCGGCAGAAAGTACTACATGCTGGAAAGTGGCACCACTGCCGATGTTGCCGCCATCTGCAGGGCCAATGGTGTGACCGATGAGAGTGATATCCGCCGCGTGCTCCAAGAGAGTGCGACCGAGACCTTGGGTTACAAGGGCAAGAGTAGCGACGGCGTGGCGATGGAGTATGACCTGCGCCGTGTGAAGAAGAGTGTGAAGCGTACCCTATTACTTCGTCGCCATGAGTAATCCATTCGGTTATCTGCGTCGGTCGAGTCAGCAGCGTTTTGGCTCTCTGGCCATGACCGATGCTCGTGAGGTGGAAGAGATAGACGTGATCAATCACGACGGCTTGTATGTGACGCTGTTGGTCGGCAAAGCTCTTGGCGTGTGGTGCGGTGGTTATCGTTACAATCTCGGTTCCTCGCAGGGGTATTGCCCTCCGAGTTTGATGTGGGGGTGGTACGAAGAGCGACGGTATGCAATCCTGCACCTGTTGGGCGAATTGGTCGGCAACACTTACGGTGTGACCAGGAAGCAGCTGCTGATGGTGATGTGGAAGTATAGACAGATGACGTTTTGGGGAGAAGGGAAAGGGAAAATATGACAGATAAGAGACAACGGACAAGATTAACAACATAAAAACAAATAACGCTATGAACAGAAAGAGAGCGATGACAGCGCGCGAGGTCTTGAAGATGAAGAAATCCGTGTTTGACTTTAGCGGCGCGTGGCATGATTTCGTCGGTGCGCCCGAGCGGCGCGGTGTGTGGTTCATTTGGGGCAACAGCGGCAACGGCAAGAGTTCGTTTGCGATGCAATTGTGCAAGGTCTTGTCCCAATATGAGCGAGTGGCCTATAATAGTCTGGAAGAAGGTGACAGTCTGACGATGCAGCGCAATCTGCTTCGCCATGGTATGGGCGAGTTGGGCAGTCGTTTTGTGCTGATCCGCGAGGACATGGATGCGCTGCGTGCGCGTCTGAAGTCGCGCAAGAGTTACAAGGTGGTGGTGATCGACTCGTTTCAATACACCCAGATGGGTTACAGGGACTATATTCGTCTGCGTGATGAGTTTCCCGACCGGTTGTTCATCTTTATCAGTCACGCCGAGGGTCGTCATCCCGCTGGCAAGGCTGCAAAGAGTGTGATGTATGACGCCAGTCTGAAAATCTGGGTGGAGGGCTATAAGGCTATCAGCAAGGGCCGATTTATCGGCAAGACCGGTGAGTATGTGATATGGGACGATGGTGCCCGCGGGTATTGGGGCACTGATGGCGCAGAAGGTTGAACTCAAAAAAAGATAAAAAGATATGAAACGAAAGACAAGAGAAACGATTTGGATACTGTGCATTTCTCCTATTTTTATGTTGTTATTTGGTCCGCTGGTAGTATTGTGTGAGCTATTGTCCAAGTTGAATTTGTGGATCATGCGCGGCGAAATGATTTTGCGTCGTAAATTTATAGAAGGAGGTCTGTCATGAGTGGATACGCAAGTTTGGTGGAAGATTGTCGCCAGTTGGTGCTGGCGAAGTTGGAAGATCTGAATGGTCTGGATAAGCACATGGTGCTGCAGGAGATAGTGAAAGAATTGAGTGAAGAATCCGACATCGCTTTGCGATTGGAGTATATGCTGGAGGACGAGTATGAGTAACGTGTATATGGTGCCCGAGTCCATCCTGTTGCTTATCAAGAGCGATGCCGCCCGTGTGATATTGGACGACTGGCTGGATGAGGGTGTAGAGAGTGATATAAGGATCCGCCGCGCTAAGACAGCCGGACACGTGGTGATAGAGACCCACGATGTGCTATTTGCGACAAGGATCCGTCGGTTGTGCCCTGAGTGCAAGGTGCACATGCGGTAGAAGTGAGCAACATGGGCGTGTCGGCAAGGCGTTGTCGGTAGGGAGTGGGAACAGAAAAGAATCAGGCTCCGGCGTGCAAATCGCCGCGCCCACCTTATTAAGTTTAACTATTAAAGTATAGCGATATGGAAATAACAGTAAAAAAAGAGAATGGTATGACTATCACGATGCCGATTGATAGTGATGCAGAAGCAGGCTATTTTATTGATGCATGTGTTGAGATAATGATGGCGCTCGGTTATAGTGGTGGGACTATAGAAATAGCAATAAGAGGTTATACATTGGTTGAGAGATAATAAAAACGTATAAATATGACAGAGGAAGTATTTATAGAAAAGATTCGTGACCTGGTTCACGAATTTGCGCACAGCAACAAAGATGTTGGTTTAAGTAACTATGGTGAAACCATACAAATCGATGATACACATGCTGTTGATTTTGAAGTCAGTTATGTAAAGTATAATAATTAAAGTATAGCAATATGAAAAAAGTAAACATTACAGCAGAGGTAACCTATACAGTGTCATTTAGCGCAGAAGTTAGTGACGAATTGTATGACCAGTTGGATGAATTTCAAACTTTAGGTCGGGTCGATAATTACCGATCAATGTATAACGATGTCGATAATGCTTTTGAGTTCTTGGTTGAAAACTGCCGAGAGGATGATGCGATGGATTATGATATAGAGATTACTAATTTAGAGGACGAATAAAATGATAATGAACAACTACCGCCGTTTCTATGGTGCTCTGAATCGCCTAAACTATGCTGGTGACCACGAGGATTTGAAGGTACAATTGGTGCTGGACTATACTGGAGGTCGGACGCCTCACTTGCACGAGATGCGTGAGGAAGAATATAAAGAACTGTGCACACATCTAGAGGCCAAGGCGCGACTGACCGAGTCCGCAAAACTATTGAAAACGCAGTTGAAAAAGCATAGAGCGATATGCCTGTGCTTGATGAATGAATATGGTGTGAACACCGCGGACTGGGCCGCCGTTGATAAATTTTGCGTTCAGCCAAAGATCGCCGGGAAGCGTTTCGCCTGGTTGAAGATAGATGAGCTGGACAAGCTGGCGCGGAAGTTGCGTGCGATATTGGGCAAGCGTGCCGATTAATAATGCATTAATATGATATTAATATGAGTAATAAAAAACATTTATCGAATTGACTCCGCCCCGATGGGGCTTCACCCAAGAGTCATTACATTTTGTATCTATTGAGTGCCGATTATGCGGTGGTCGTGGTAGGATAGAAAGTCTGGTGACAAACGACACATGCCCTGTGTGCAGAGGTTGTGGCCAATTGGATGCCTTAGTCAAGGTGGAGTGGGTACCCAGTAGAATAGTAGAGAAATAACCCTTTTTTAATTATAACAATATGAACAAGCAAGAACTACTGAACAGTCTGAGCGCCGAAGAGCGCCAGGAACTGATCGCCGAGCTCCAGGCGAAGGACAAGGAGGAGCGTGTGAGTAGACGCGAAGCGTATGAAAGTCTGCGTCTGAGTTTTCTGAACGATGTGGAAGAGATGGTGACAGACGTCGTGAACTATGTCGGAGACTTTCATACCTGGCTGTGTCGCGAGCTCGAAGCCTTCCGCAGTGTGATGGCCGAGTATGGTCAGTTGCGCAAAGAAGATCAGGCGAGTTTCACTATCGGCACCGACACCTTCAAGGTCGTCGTTAAGTCAAACAAGGTGAAAAAATTTGACGAGAGGGCAGACATGGCCGCCGTGAAGTTGGTGGAATATCTGCGCGGGTATATGGCCGAAAGTGAGAAAGGCGCGGATGATCCGATGTATCAGTTGGCGATGACGCTATTGGAGCGCAACAAGCAGGGCGACCTGGACTATAAGAGCATCTCGAAGCTGTACGACCTAGAGATGAAGTTCGACGAGCGATACAAAGCCATCATGGACCTTTTCCGAGAGTCGAATGTGGTGATGGCTACGGCGGTGAATTATTACTTTTACAAGAGAGACGACCAAGGCGTGTGGAGACAATTAGAGCCCAGTTTCTGCCGTTTGTAATGTTTAACATAAAAAAAGTAGTCCGACGCTGAACGTGTCGGACTATTTTTGTATTTTTGTGTTCGTTATTAGGTTATTAGGGCATGAGAGATACTAAACTATTGGAGAAACGTGATCAGAAGGTGCTGGACAGATATCTGTACTGGACCGAAGAGCGCCGCGTACGCTTTGACGATGCTATAAAGATCCTGGCCGAGGAGGAGTTTTTTCTGTCGGAGTTTACGATCATGGATATCATCCGCTATATGATCCGCGAAGGCAGAAGTGGTAGCGATGGCAAACAGCCCACCCGGATGAAGTTTATTGGTTTTCGTGTGAAACCCTCGAAACCGAAATCTTCACCGTCGGTTTGTTCGCCTTCGCTGTTTGACAAGGAGTGGACTCGCGAACCGTGAGTGTATAGTATTGGTCGTATACCTTGACATTGTGCGGCCCCGCTTGATACATTGATCGAATGCGTGTCATTTGATAGTATTGCTCTGTGGCCTCGTTGTTGAAAGGTTTGAATCCATTGATGGTGGCATGTAGTTGGTGGACGAGTGATTGACGCTCGGCCGCTTTTTTTTGTCCATTACTGCCGTAGTGTATATCGTCGTAGCAGTCGATGAGTAATCTCACTCGTATCGTCAGCCGTCCAAACTGTGCCCTATGGTTTGGGTCTCCACCCGTGTTGCTCCAGTCTATGCTGTCCACGTTGATGAGTACAGCAGGAAAGGTTAGCGGGTAATTGTCTCGCGATTCGTCAGCATAGGCTTCCAGTTGTCCACAGTCTTCGTCAATGGTTGAAAGTATCGGCATGTGGTCGCCGATGTGGTCGATGATTTTAGATAGGAGTAGTTCCATGATAAGGGTTAAGGGTTAAGGGTCAAGAGACAAGAGTCAACGGGAGGACTGCATGATTCTCTGTAGGGTCTGAGTGATGAGGTCGTCTATCTTTTTGCGTAGTTCTGCGGATTCACCGATAAATCTTCGCTGTGGTATCTTGGCGGTGATGTTGAGCTTGCTTTTTTTCGTTAGGGCGAGTCCCTTCCACATCTGCGCTTTCATTGGTAACTGCTTAGGCAGTTTTTCGCCCTTTTTGACTCCCGCCAATTTATATACTTTCGCCCATGCCATTCGTCTCATGCGCGGTGTGATAGTAGGGTGTGTGGTGATAGTTCCGCCTTCGTTGTGTATGCCCGCGTATGGTACGGGGTTGGTGATTCGTACTTGACCAGGAGATGGGTGTGCCTGTGTGGAACGCGAAAGGTGCGGTGCTGCAGAGAGGAGTGGACCGTATCGTGCGCTGGCGCCTTCACCTTCTCGTTGTCGTCTCGTCTCGGGCCATCGTTTCAGTCCACCGTCTCGGAATCCCCCGTCTCGGAAGTTCTGGTTGAAGAAGTTGACGGCAATGACTCCAACACGGCGCGGCAGTCTGTCGTTGAGTTCCTGTCGCACTTTTTTCTCGAGTACGCGGACAAGGTCTGAAATTTTGGGGTTAGCCATCCGAAGTTTTTTTGTTGAGTTGGTCAAGTGATTCCATGTCTCGATGTGATAGTGGGATATATTCAGCCTTTACCTTTATTCCTGCTTCTGCTGCTCTTGCTTCTGCTGCTCTTGCTTCTGCTGCTCTTGCTTCTGCTGCTCTTGCTTCTGCTGCTCTTGCTTCTGCTGCTTTATCGCTTGATATTATACATGCTCCACCGAAATAACTGCCACCGCTTATAGGGCGCATCTCATCTCTTCTTATAGTAAAGTCCGTCGCTGAGACTGCTTGTGCCGTCTTAGTGCAGAATACATGCGGGTCAAATTCTAACTTACGGACTTTCTTTTTTTTGTTTCATGTTTTTCTGAATTAATTTTATTCTCTTCGATAGGGAGGGGCAAGTCGTGAAGAACAAATCAGGCGACATATTGGTTATAAACCCTGTATTGACGACTGCACCATTAGCGTATTTAATGCTTGCATTTGCATTGACAAAGGTGAGCCCTTCGCGTCTAACCACACCGCCTATAGACGTCAATGCCGGAGAGAACAAGAAGAAACGGATATTGTGGGCGCGATAGAAATCCAAAATCTTGGCAAGGATAGAGAATGGAGGATTGTCCACCACCACGCACCCTTCGGGATAATTGTGGCGCTCATAATCGCCACCAGGGAAGAAGGGACGAATGATGGGAGTATCCTCGGGGATACCATATTCAGCCCTTACATGTTCAAGTATCACATCATACACTTCTGGTGGTGTATAGCAGTCGTCAGTAGTCTTTTTAGGTTCAAATTTTTCAACGAATGCTTTATAATCGTTAAATTTTTCATTTTTTTTGCCCATGGTATTGCACGTTTAGTTTTTAGTTTGTAGATTTGCGGTGTCCTTTTGGACTACACGCTGAGAATCGCGGGAGGTGAAACCTTATCGTAACACCTCGAAAGTCATCTTCGGATGGCTTTTTTTATTTTTCTACCATCTTTCTTAATTGTTTGTGGTAATCTTTTTTTTGAGTGAAATTCCTTTCTACGGAAATAAACTTTTTACCAACAGATACTAGAACCTCTAAAGCGTCAGGGTTCCCTTCGAAATAGTTTTTTATTTCAGAAGCCATTCTTCTGACTGGGTAAGTATTAGCAAGATTTATAAATACTCGATTTGTTTGTCCTATAGACTCCTCTAGTCTCGTACCAATAGACCCTGAACCTGTAATGGTTTTGAGGTCGTACATTTTTACCACCTTTTTTCTTTCAAATATAAAGTCCGCACTCCTCACGCCTTTAGGATTAGGAAGAATATAAACTTTATACCCAGCATTTGCTGCTTTCTTTGCTCCTGCCATAAGGTTGTCAAAGTCTTTGTCACTTTTACCTACTGCTGAATAAATATTTTTGCCTGCAGGTTTGAAAATTTTCATTTTTGTGATATCGCGTAGACTTTTTATATATTCCGCACCTTTCAAAATTGGGAGTTTTGCAAAAGTCCTAACTATGTCGAAACCATTACAAGCGTAGCAGTTCGATTTGTTATTAAAAAATCCTTTCCACCAGTTTGAAAGTTTACCACCCTGCGAGAAGGTGCACCCTTTGCAGGATTTCGGGAAGTATGGGTGTGAGCGGTCGAAGATCTGCCCCGTCTTGGCAGGGTTGCCCTTGAGTCCAGGCTGTGGCGTTTCATTGTCTGCTCCTGCTGGTATGTCAGTCACGGGGTCGTCTGTTTGCTCGAGTGTACATTTGCAGTTCCAGTGGTCTCCCGGTCGGTGTTGGTTCCAGAAAGGGTCGTCGATGGGTCGCGTGAGTTTCATCTTCCAGAAGATGCGGTGCTCGGCGTCGGGTTCTGCCGATGTGGTAGGCATCCATCGTAGGTTGGGCATGATGTCGCTATTGCGCTCGAACTGCTTCCAGTCCGCTGCATCGTGCGCCCGATTGACGGCCGTGTTGTACTCAGTTCGTAGCCATGGCCCCACGTAGTGCGATGCGATAGGCATGACCTCGTCTCGCCACTGGCGGAAGGGTTTGAGTTGTCCGCTGTCGTCGGTGAGCAGTGCCGCCATGCGTTTGCCCATGGAGTGCACCTTGAACGCTGAGAATACCTCGTTGGCGTGTCGTAGCTGGTCGTAGAAGTCCTGCTCGAGAGTGGGTGCAGCGTCAGACTGCGCCAGTCCCGTCGCCACGGCGTCGTTGAGTATGCGCAAGACTTCGCGCCATGCAGAGGGTTCGATGTCAGTAGATGCGTCGAAGTCGCCTCCGTAGAGTTTGCGTAGATACTTCTCGAGCACCTTAGGTGAGAACTGTATGCCCGCCTCTGGTGCAGCGTTGTCAATAGGCGCGTGGCCACTGACTTCACCGTAGTAGATGTTGTCTACCAGTCGTTTGAATCCGCCCCGTGTTTTTTCGGGGCCAAGGCGAAAAAACGCTTTAAGAGGTTCTTGGTTGTTTTTTTCTTTTTCTTTTGTTGTTCCTCTTCTTTTTCTTTTTCGGTTTGAGGTGCTGCTGGTTTCTCTTCTTTTTTTGGATCTTCTGGCTTCTCTTCCGTCTCCTCTTCTTTTGCTGGTTCTTCCTCCATTGCAGGCTTTTCCTGTTTTGGTTGTTCTTTTTTGATGGGTTCTGCTGGTTTTTCTTTTGCAGGCTCTTCTTCTGCAGTCTCTTTCTGTTTAGGTTCTTTCAGCTCGTCTTGTGGCGGGCTTACCTCCTTGTCTGCTTCTGGATCTTTGCCAGGTTCCTCCTCTTTATTTTGCGCTTGCTCGAGCGACGCTTGTATCGCTGCCTTTTGGGCTGCTTTTTCCTCAATTATTGCGTCGTAGTCGTCGGGTTTGCGCACGCCGAAGGTCTCGTAGAGATAGTCGTGGTCGAGTGGTAGTCCGATCTGGTTGAGTTTGACAATGATATCGATCTGTTGAGATGGATCGATTTCCTCCTTCTTGGCGTAGACGAATTTGCCCCCTTCTGTATTATATCCGAGAGATGCGAAGATTTCAGTCATCTCGTAGTTGAGAACGTCAAGAACGAACTCGCGGTCATCTTCATTCATGCCGACCTCTTCATCCTGGTGCACAGTACCGAGAGCCTGGGTACCGGTACTTTGTACGTCTGTGGTGAGGGTGTTGCCCAATACACGGATAGAGATCTGACTATCCCAGTAGTCGGTGAATGTGCTGAAGAGTTCGGATGATGCAGACTTGTTGCCCGAGTCGATGAGGTTGAGCGAAGATTCCTTAGGGTGAATGTATACCGCGTTGGTGCCTTGGCGTCGTGCGTCGGCGATGAGTCTGCGTCGCGCTTCCTCGTCTCCAGCGTCGTAGGTGTACTCACGTATAGGCATGCCAAAGATATTGCAGAATCGCGCCCAGTCGCCCATGTTCCCGCGTTTGTAGAGTACAGCGGGCAAGAGCTCGGCAAAGATACCCAGTGATCGCTCCTGTCCAACGAAGAGCGTATTGGGGAACTCGTCGACAGATATGCCAGTGTGGTCGCCCTGGTACTTGAGCACTTGTCGATTTATTGGGTTGTAGTGTTTGTGTGGGACGAGTGTGTACTGTATGTTTCCCTCGGTGTCTGTATAGAATTGAAACAAAGAAAAACCCCAGAAGTGCGACAGCAACAGATCACGACGGAAGTCCTTAAACCATGGCGACGCCAATTGCTCATTGATATGCTCGTCAGGTTTTCCGTCACGTTGGAACTCGATAGGCAGACGCCGCACGGCACGTATACGTTTATCGAGTACGCCTGAAAGATGAAGGTCGAATTTTGCGGATTCGTACATATCGTACAGACGTACACGATGCGAGTAGTCGATAGAAGATGCAGCATTGACCGCAGACATATATGCAGCGAGGTCAAAGTGGAAGAGTTCTGGCATCTGTAGAACGATGTCGGACTCATGTTGCAGTGTAAATCCTCCTTGTGTAATTTTTTTATTTTTTTTAGCCATGGTTCAATGGTGTATATTATAGTACTATTGGTCGTATGTCTTCGGCTTGAATCTGCCAGGGTGAGTTGTCCGCCTGTTCGGATTCAGGCAGACGTGGTGCTCCATCCACTGCGATGTCGCCCGATTTTATGCCTTTGAGCCAGTCGATGGCTCGGTTGTATCTATTCTCGCGCACCTTGGAAATCTTGTAGGGGTTGTGAATGCAAAATATGTGATACACGGCGATATCGATAGCAAACATAAGGACGAGCGGATGTCGCTGGTCTGAAGTTGCGGAAAAAATGGCGTCGCAGTCGTATGTGGCCGCCATGTGTGATCGCATTTCAGCGACTGCTCGATCCTCGCACACCTCGATGATTTGCGGGTCGTATGTGTCGCTATCTGTTCGGAGCAACGCGTCGAGTATCTCGCGGTGGATGGTCGCGTCGTAGTCGTTGATGGTGATGAAGTTTGTCATAGGTTGTAGGGGTTTGAGTCATTAGTATCAGAATAGGAGAAGGTGATGACCGGTTCCGCCTCGAGTGCCTTGAGGTCGCACATAGTGATTGCTCCCTCGACTGCGTCAGGGCCGTCGGCAGGATAAGGTAGATTTAACTCGAAGAGCTGGAACTGTGCGATGAGTTCCTGCATGAAGGGGTTGTCCCTTTCCGCCTCGTTGAATACCCAACGCGCAGAGCGGTCGATGGGTTCAAGGTTTGCCTCGATACGTGTCGCCTTGTCTGTCTTTCGGCGCTCGTCTGGGCGGATGTATAGATTGCGCCCGCGGCGTTTATTCTCCTCGAGGAGCAGCGGACGGAAGACCTGCTGATAGAAGGGGTCCTGCAGCTTGTTGTTTTCGATGTAGTGGTATAGTGTAGACTTGCCACCGACGTAGTCCTCCATCTGATAGTACCAGTCAATGAACTGGGCATTGGTCTCGTGTGCCAGGAAGCACTTGATGACATAGTAGACTCCCTTGGATTTTCCCACCAGTACCACAGATTTGAAAGAACTATTTTTTGCGCGTGAGTTAGATGGAGAGGGGTCACCGTATGCGATGAGGTAGGAGAAGCGAGAGAGTGCTGGCACCTTGCCCCATGGCAGATTCTTGAAGACGGTCCCCTCGACGATGGGGTTGTTGTAGTACTCGCCTTGTACGCTAGCAGTGGAAATCTTGCTGAGGGTTTGGTCGATGAACTCCTCGGTATTTTTAGCGGGCCATGTAGAGCGTCCCTCCTTGTCTCGGATATTGACCACGTCCCAATGGTTGGCCAGTGCCCCCGCACGGGTGATACAACAATCGCGGGCGATAATATTACCACACCAAAGAACGAGCGTCGGTTCTGAGATGGATCGTGTCGGATATAGCGCACGCTCGAACCATTCCCACTTCTTTTTCAACACCTCCGCATTTCGGCAGTCCTTGTCTGTATCGAAGTCGTCCAGATAGATGACGTCGGGGCGGACTTCCTCATTGCGGGAACCACGAGGGGCAGACCCAGCACCAAGCGCTACAAAGCGGGCGCCACATTTGCAAGTGAAGTCCGTCTTGCCCCATAGGCCTACAGTCTCCTGTACGCCGTAGAATTGTTTGAGGCGACTATTGCGCTCGAAGTTGAGACGGTAGGGTGTGATGAGTTTTTCGGCCGAGTCCTCGGTAGCACTTGCCAGGACTACGAACTTCTTGCGCCCGGTCAGTGTGAGATACATGAGGACAAACATGCAGACGGTAGACTTGGCCAGCTCGCGCGACCATGAGAGCACCTCGTACCATTCGGCGTGCTTCGTGAGTCGACGAATAGCGCGCACGTGGAAAGGAGCGAACTCGTACTTGGCATACTTAGGGAAAAAGTATTTGATCCAAGCGATAGGGTCCGCTTCGAGCTGTTTGCGTCGGCGCTCGATGTCGTAACGAGTGAGCGAGTTGTCGACAGGTACGTCGGCGGCATAGGCCTTGTGAAACTCCTGCCATTCTCGCAGGGCGAAGTGGTCGGTCTGCTTCATTTTTTGCTGAGTTGGTCCTTGATGAATGCGTCAAAGAGATTGTTGAACTGTTTGCCCTGCTCAGGGTCGAGAGGTCTGAGCCACGTGAGGAATCGCATACCAACGGAGACGATGTCCGCCACGCCTACGTCTTGCTGTAGTTTTTTGATTGAACCCGCCAATTTGGCGAGTGCGTCCGCTTCTGCAGGTGATGCGAATCGTGCACCGACCTCGCGGCCCTCGATCTTGTTGTTGATCTCGATGATCTGACGATTGAAGCCGGCGATGATGAGTTCGGGGGTGATGGTTTGCGATGCTTTCAACTCCTCCCAATTTTCCGCACGGATCCATCGTGCTACGGTCTGACGAGTGACGCCCACCTTGTCGGCGATTTCCTCCTGTGTATGCCCAGACTGTATGTATAGCGTCTTGGCAATTGCTTTCTTGTCTATATTTTGTTGTGCCATGGTGCAAAATTGGCAATAAAACGCGCGAAAAGCAAAGTGTAAAAAGATAGAGGTTTGTCGCTAATTGCTTGATACTAACAGAAATAAACCTTGGTAAATTTGGCGTTTGGATTTGGTTTGAAAATGAGTTTACCTTTGCCAAAAATCGAAGAAAAATGCATAAGATTTTCAAAAATGTAATCCAAACTCCAGACGGCATTTCGCGCATATTGCTATACGGTGATGTCGGTGAAGGCTGCCATGTGGACAGTGCCCGCGTGGTGGCCGAGCTGATGTCTATAGAGGCGTCGAGCTCGAAGATCGAAGTACATATCAATTCGCGCGGTGGTGACGTGTTTGAAGGTATCGCCATCTACAACGCGCTGGCGGCGAGTCAGGCTGATATCAGTATCTACATAGATGGCATAGCGGCAAGTATAGCGGCAATCATAGCCCTTTGTGGGAAACCCCTGTATATGGCACGCCACTCCAAGCTGATGCTGCATGCTGTGAGTGGTGGCGCGTATGGCAACGCGGAAGAGCTGCGTCGCACTGCACATTTGGTGGAAGATATTCAGGTCAGCCTGGCCAATATGATCGCTAAGCGTTGCGGAGATAGTCCGGAGCATATTGTGGCGAAATATTTCCGCGACGGTGTGGATCACTGGATCTCGGCCAGCGAGGCGGAAGTGATGGGGCTGGTGGATGGCGTCGTGGATGGTCCAGCTGTGCCACCGTCTGAAAAAGAGGAAGAGATATATAACTTTATTAACCAATACAATCAAGACCGTATGGGATTAGACAACGAAATCAAAAAGATGCCCGTATTTTCGGGAAAGAATGATGACGAAATCATCGCAAGTATCAAACGTCATGCAGATAGTGCTGCAGTAGTGGAAAATCTGAAGAAGACCAACAAGGAGTTGCAGGACCGCGTAGCCGCCCTTGAAGCCAAGGAAGTAGACGCTATCCTCAACCAGGCTGTGGCTGAAGGCAAGATCACGAAAGAGCAAAAGGCTGTGTATGCTAAGCTGATGGCGTCGGATCGTGAAAATACAGAAGCACTCCTTGCCTCTATGCCAAAGGCGTCCACCAAGCGTATCGACAACTATGTCGTGACAGATGACACCAAGGGCGGCAGTTTGTCTGCCAAGAGTTGGGACGAACTGGACAAGGCTGGTCTCTTGACAGAACTCAAGGCACAAGACCCGGTAGCCTTTGCCGCTAAATACAAGGAACGCTTTGGTGCAGAGTACAAGGAGTGATCATTAATTGCATATTAATAACCTATTAACACAATATTAAACTATGGCATTACAAAAAGAAATCTGGCTGACGTCCATCGTTGAGAATCTTTTCCCAGACAATTCGTTTGCATCGAAGTGTGTGGATGACTCGGCCTTTGTGAACAACAAAACTGTACATATCCCTAACGCTGGCGTGCCCAGTGGTGTGGCGGTGAACCGCCCGTCGTTGCCTGCGAGTATTAAGAAACGTGAGGACCATGACGTCTCCTACACCATGGATGAGTTGACAACTGATCCTATCATGATCCCCCACATAGACACCGTACAGCTGAGCTATGACAAGCGCGAGAGTGTGATCAGTACCGACAGGGCACAGTTGGTCAACTCTGCACATTTGAATCTGCTGAAACGTTGGGGTGAGGGTGCGCAGGGCAACGTGTACTATACCACTGGTGAAGAGGTAGATGCGCACACCTCGACCACTGCAACCGGTAAGCGTAAGGCTATCACTCGTGCAGACGTGAAGGCATTGATGACCAAATTTGACAAGGACGATGTGCCCCAAACAGATCGTTTCATCCTGCTCGATGCGGAAATGTATGCTCAATTCTTTACCGATTTGACGGAATCAGACAAGCAGGCCTTTTTGTCTTGCGCTGATGCTCAGAAAGGTATCGTGGGTGAGTATGCCGGTTTCCAATTTATGAAGCGCTCTCGAGTGCTCCGCTTGAACACCTCCATGAAGGTGCTCGATTGGGGTAGTGAAGGCGTGGCTGGTGAATTGGCTGCAGGCTTTGCATGGCAAAAAAGTTGCGTGAGCCGTGCGCTTGGTAAGGTCGACATGTTTGAAAATATTGGCGACCCAACCTACTATGCCGATATCTACTCTTTCCTCGTGATGACCGGTGGTGCGTGTCGCCGCCAAGACAAGAAGGGTGTGGCATTGCTTGCTGAAGCAGCTGTCTAATTGGAATCATTAACAGAGCGTCGGGCGGAGACGTGCGGCGCTCATTAATCTATCAATATGTTACCAAGAATCAAAATCTCATATTTGAATGGTCAGTTGGGCACTGTGGGAGAATCTCCCGACGGACTCTTCGCTTTGCTATGTGTGGCTGTGGCAGTGGGCGAGACCTTTGCCCTGGAGACGGCGTACAGTGTGCGCTCTGTGGCAGATCTTGAAGAACTCGGCGTGACCGCGGAGAACAACGAACAATTGCACCGCCATGTCAGTGACTTCTACGGCGAGGCAGAAAATGGCACAGAACTGATCGTTTGGGGATTCGCTGAATCTGCTAAGGTGAGCGAATTGCTCCACAAGGACAGCGGCAAGGTGAAGGATCTGCTGATGGCAGAAAATGGCAAGTTGCGCGGTTTGTTCGTGAGCGGTGCTGCAGAGACGGCAGGCGCCGATGGTCTCGGTGCTGACACTGTTGCAGCGATGCCGGTGGCTCAAGCGTTGGCTGAATGGTCGACGACTGACCTCTATGCTCCTATCTTCGTAGTGCTCGAGGGTAAGGGCGCGACCAAGAACGCGAAGGACCTGAGCGCCGAACAATACAATCGTGTGGCCGTGCTGGTGGGTGATACCTCTGCGGATAGTGGTGAGGCCTGTGTGGGTGTGATGGCTGGACGTCTGGCGTCTATCCCCGTGCACAGAAACATTGGCCGTGTGAAGGATGGCGCGCTCGCTCCCACAGAAATGTATATCGGTACGAAGGAAGCTGGCGGTGCGATGAGTGACGTGGCAGAACTGCATGAGCGTGGCTATATCACACCCCGCCGCTATGTGGGTGCTGCAGGTTACTACTTCAGCGACGACCGTATGGCATGCAAGGTGACAGATGACTATGCTCACATTGCTCACCGCCGCGTGATAGACAAGGCGTACCGTATTGCCTACGACACACTGCTCCAGTTTATGCTCGATGAGATCGAAGTGAATGAGGATGGCACGATGCAGGTGGCTGTGATCAAGTCATGGCAGCAAGCTGTAGAGAATGCTATCAACCGCAGTATGACCGCAGCTGGCGAGCTGAGTGCTGAAAGTGGCGAGGGCTGTGTGTGCTATATCGACGAGAAGCAGAACGTGCTGGCTACATCTCGCATAGAGGTAACGCTGAAGGTGCGCCCATACGCCTACGCTCGCTATATCGATGTCAACTTGGGCTTTCAGGTTAACGGATAATTAACACCGTGTAGGGGGTTGCCCTGGTCGTGACCCACCTGCACGTAAAACAGTAGAAAAATGAAAAATACAAGAGAATACGAATGGAGCGACGTCACCGTGGTGATGGCTGGTAGAAATGTGACCGGTCTGCGCGGCGTGAAGTATTCACACAAACAGGAGAAGGAGCTGCTCTACGCCAAGGGTAACAAGCCGCATGGTATCCAACGCGGCAACGTGGACTATAGCGGTGAGATTACATTGCTGCAGAGCGAGTATGAGGCGCTGAAGGTGGCTTCAGGCGGCGATGTACTGAATGCTCATTTTGATATCGTGGTATCAACGGGCAACCCGAGCAACGGCGACGTGATCGTGACTGATATCCTGGTGGGTGTGGAAATCACCGAAGATAATACAGAGTGGAAGCAGAACGACAAGTTCCAGGAAAAGACACTTCCATTCATTTACATGGATCAAAAAAGTGCATAAACTATGGACAAGAAGAAAATAGACGAACTGAAAAAGAAGCACGGAGCAATCTACCAGATCGATGTTGAGACGGATGTGAAAGGTGAATACAAATCATGTATCATCCGCAAACCCAATCGCAAGGACTTGAGCTACGTGTCGGCAGTAAAGAACAATTTTCAGGCGATGGAAACATTGCTCCGCCAGTTGTGGATAGAGGGCGATGAGGAGATCCTGACAGACGATGATCTGTTCCTCGGTGCAACGAACCAGATGGGCGAAATTCTGAAGATTCGGGAGGGTCAGATAAAAAAGTTGTAACGGAGGCAGGACTGTCTGAAGATGATGGAAAGAATATCCTGTTGATGGACACCCTGCTGAGGTACTACCTGCATATTGATCCGTGGACCCTAACGGATGAAGAGTGGGCGATGACTATAGTGTATTTGAAAGAGATAAGGAAATTAGAAGGTGGCAAGTAATATCGTTGACTTTTTGATCAAGTTGCGCGGTGATGGAACCAATGCCATGACCGTCGCCAGACAGGTAGACCGTCAGCTCGGATCTATCGAGCGAAAGGCGGCTAAAGCTGGTGCTGCACTCCGCAACGCCTTTTCTCTTTCCAATTTTAATGCGGCATTGATGTCAGTGCCTGGCATGCAATTTCTGACTAACCCCTACACGATGGCAGCGGCAGCTGTTGGCGCAGTTGCAAAGGTAGGTATCGCAGCAGAACAGACAGCCGTATCATTTACGACATTGCTTGGTTCGCAAGAAGCGTCGAAAAAAATGCTCGACGATATTGGCAAGATGGACGCAAAGAAGGTCTATGGTCTTGACGCTATGCAGGAAGGAGCAAAAACGATGCTGAACTTTGGTGTGGAGAGTGAGAAGGTCCTGACCTATATGAGCCAATTAGGTGATATCGCAGGCGGTGACAAACAGAAACTTTCTGCGCTTAGTACAGTATTCGGTCAAGTGACTGCTGCTGGTAAACTGACAGGTGGTGACTTGCTTCAATTTATCAACGCAGGTTTTAATCCTCTTAAAGAGCTAGAGGCCTTGACGGGAAAATCTTATGCAGAGCTCCAAGATCAAATGTCAAAAGGAGCAATCTCTGCTGATATGGTCGCTCAAGCTATGCAAAGAGCCACTAGCGAGGGAGGAATGTTCTATGGGATGACTGACGCACTGAGTCAAACGACTGCTGCTAAGTTGCAGGATATGTTCTCACGTATCCAAGAAGGAGCCTTAGCTATATGGCAAGAAATTCAGCCAATAATGAATGACGTGATCAATGTGATCAGTTCTATCATTCCTCCAATATTTTCCGTGGTGTCTACTATTGTTGGTGCTATTATTGGCGTAATTAAGTGGATATTGAAATGGAAAGATGAAATCGGAATCATAGCGGTAGTATTAGGTGCATTTTTTACGTTTGTGAGAATTAGGTCAACAGCCTTATTCGTATTTGCGAAAGGTATCACCCTGATTACAACTTTGAAGCAAAAGTGGGCAGTTGTTCAGCGCGCACTTAATATCGCGATGGCGGCAAACCCTATCGGTATTGTTATCGGTTTAATCGCAGCCCTCGCGGCAGGTGTAATATACTGCTGGAATAAGTTCGCAGGTTTCCGAGCTTTCCTTCTCACGTGCTGGGATGTCATCAAAGGACTAGGTCAAGCTATTGCTAACTACGTGACCAATCGTATCAATGAACTGATCGGGGCGGTTGGCGATGTTGGGAAAGCATTAAAACACCTTTTCTCTGGTGAATTTGAGGCGGCCTGGAACGCGGCTAAGTCTGCAGGGTCTAAATTCGTCGGCACAGGTAGTACGAGTCAGCTGTTCGGCGACGTTGGTGCCACATTTAGCAACCTGGATCATAAATATAACCAATGGTACATCTACGAGACAGCTAAAGATAAAGCTAAAGAGGGCGAAGGTGAAGGTGAGACTGATCTACTCAAGCTACTCCAAGGCAATACAATCACTGATCCAGAACTTAATGGTGGAAATGGTGAAGGTGGTGGAACTGGAGGCGGTGGCGGAACCAGTGGCGGAGCAGGCAAAAACAAAACGGCTTCAGATATTGCTACAGGTGGCACTCGCAACACTTCTATCCAATTAAATATCGGTAAATTCTTCGACAGTATCAACGTGTACATGGCTGACAAGGCCGACACGGCGGAGTTGGAGCGTGTGATATTACAGAGCATGAACCGCGCCCTGGCGATAGCAACAAGTAGTGACAGATGAAGATAGGAAGATTTCTACTGGAGAATGTGGCTGCCCGTGTGATCGGTGTAAAGATGCCGCCGTATTGGTTGCAGTTTGTCAATCGTATCGAGGGCGGAAATGTCGGCAGTATCAAGCGGCTGGCCAAGATTGACACGAGCAAATATGATGAGGTAGATATGGAGAGTCCGTTAGCTTCGGTAGATGCTGGGGACTATAGTGATCTGCAGCGGATGTCTGACGATGAACTGTCTGACTGGGTGCGTGCGAACGCGCTGGGCGTGCCGATGCAGATGCCGATGTCGCTACGCGTTGGTGATGGCGAGGAGTGGTTGCTGCCGTACGAACCCCTTGTCAGTCTGACTGGCAAGAATATCATCACCCGTCGCCAGGTGGCCAAGGGTAAGACCCGCGGCAGTATCAAGGAGAGATGGGCGCAGGATGACTATTCGATCAAGATAGACGGTATCTTTATCGGCAGGGATGGCTATCCGATGGAGGAGGTCAACAGATTGCGGAAGGTGTGCGAGGCTGGTCAGGTGGAGGTGTACACCCCCCTGCTGGATTTCTTTGGTATCACACGCATGGTGGTGGAAAGTTGGGACATACCGATGACCACAGGACTGCACAACCAGAACTACTCACTCAGTTGCTACAGCGACGAAACGTATAAGCTGCTCCTCACAAAAAAAGATATGAAGTGATATGTACACGATGATCTTCGACATACAGATAGGCGACTACAGGGTCGGCATGATCGACTCGGTGGAAGTACACAAATCGGTGGAACTGTTGGCGGACACTTGCAAAATAGTCCTGCCTGCAGCGGAGTACAATCGCGCCTTGGATGTGGAGAGTCAACTGAAACGTGGCGATGTGGCTGTGGTGAAGTTTGGGTACAAGGAGACGGGACTGGTGGAGGAATTTCGCGGCTATCTGCAGACCATTAGCACAGACGATGGTGATATCACGCTGACGCTGGAGGATGAGTTGTATCAACTGCGCAAGGCTATCCCAGACGCGACACTGAAAAAGGTGTCGTTGGAGGATCTGCTGAACAAGGTGGTGAAGGATGCGGGGAGTGACCTGAAGGTCGAGTCTACATTCTCATGGACCTATGAAAAATTCGTCATATCCAAGGCAACCGCCTATGATGTGGTGAAGAAGGTGCAGGATGAATGCAAGGCAGACATATATATCAAGGACGGCACGCTACATGTGCATGCAGCTGGTGAGCAGATAGGTGTGGAGCGTTTTTATAACTTCTCGAAAAATGTGGAAGAGTGCTCTCTGACTTATCACCAGGCTGCCGACAAAAAGTATCAGGTCGTAGTGAAGGCTACGATGCCCGACGGGACGATCAAGGAGATGGAGGTGGGCAGCACTGGGGGCGACCGCATTGAAATTAAGTGTGCATCTGCAGATGAGCAGAGTATGAAGCTCCGTGCTGAAATGGAACTAAAGCGTCGTTCATTCGACGGGTATGAGGGCAGCATCACGACGTGGCTCATCCCCGAATGTGTGCCTGGAGATATGGCGACATTGCACGACGAAGACTATGATGTGAAAGATGGCAGCTACTTTGTGACTGCTGTGACGACCAAGTTTGCCTCGAGTGGTGGCAGCAGAGAGATAGAATTAGGGTTTAGATTATCATAAAGCTATGGATCGATACAGAGAACTACGTGACCGATTGAGCGCTATGAATAAGCAACCGATGACGCTGATGAGCGGCAAGGTGAAGAAGGTGGACGGGCTGGAAGTGGTGGTGCAGATGGGTAGCACAGAAGTGACGGCTCAGCTCCGCGCTACAGCGATGGAACAAGATGGTCAGATTCTGATGACACCGGCTGTGGATAGTGCTGTGGTGGTTGGGTCACTATCGGGAGATTTGACTAGGCTGGTGGTGCTGGCGATGGACCGCTGCGATAAGATTGAGATGAAGGGCGAGGTGGTGCTGAATGGTGGCCAGTATGGTGGCATGGTACAGGTGGAAGAGTTGACAAGCAAGCTCAACGAGCTGGTGAACGCTTTCAATACTCACACCCACCCACATCCACAAGGACCAACGTCTGCGCCAACTACAGGAGCGAAATCGTTTGTCAGAAGTGACTACGAAAATACTAAAGTAAAACACTGATATCTATGCAAGGTATACTATTACACGACTATGTGCCAGTGGTGCAAGTGAAGCGCGATGCTTATGGCAAGATCGTCGGCGGCCTGATGGTTGGTGATATACTCGCCCAAAACCAGGCGCTACTGCTGACGCTCCATCCCGGAGAGTTGAAGGACGCTCCTGCCATAGGTGTGGGTCTGACGGGTATGCTACTGGATCACAATCCGCTGATGTGGCGCGGGCTGATCCGCGAACAGTTGGAAATGGATGGGCAGACCGTGGAACGTATAACAATCAAAAACGGCAGCATCGATATCGCTGCACAATACGAGGAGTGACATGGAAATGGGCATGGATATAAGCATAATCTTGAATTATCTGCTCGGCGGTGGACTCGTGGCATGTATCGGTGGACTGCTGACGATGCGGTCAACGATCAACAAGGCGAGCGCTGAAGCAGACGCTCTGAAAATACAAAATACCGAGAACGCGACGCGGGTGCTAGTTGAAAATATAATGACCCCGCTACAGGAGGAACTGAAAGGAGTGCGCGAAGAACTAGTGGAGACACGCGATGAACTGAAGGAAGCACGTGGAGAGCTGAAGGATACTAAAAAAGAGCTATCAGCGGCTAAGCGCGAGATGGCACGATTGAGGAAGGCACTCGGTGAAGCCAATACGTGCAAACATACAGAGGAGTGCCCCGTATTGAACAAATTGAGAAAAGGACAAGAAGAACAACCAGAAAATAAAGAGATATGCGAGACATTAAGTACATAGTAGTACACTGCACCGCTGGCAGAGAAGCCCAGACAGTGGAACAAGTGAAGGCGGCGTTTAAGGCGCGCGGTTGGAAAAACCCAGGCTATCACTATCTCATCGACAGGAATGGACACATTCACAACCTACTCGACGAGAGTGGTGTGGCTAATGGGGCCCAAGGCTACAACCAGAACGGCATACATATCTCGTGGATGGGCGGCGTAGATGCCAACTTGAAACCCGTAGACAATCGTACGGTGGTGCAGAAGATCATGCTGAAGACCTTGGTGAAGCGGATGATGAAAAAATACCCCAAGGCTAAGGTGTGCGGACACCGTGACCTGTCGCCCGACCTGAACCGAGACGGCAAGATTACGCCCAACGAATGGACAAAGGTGTGCCCTTGCTTTGATGTGAGAGAAGAGTATAAGGATTTTTTATAACAATTAACGACCTATTAACATGCGATTAATACCCTTAATATTCGCCCTGTTATTTGCCCTTTGCGGCTGTCGTGGTCAGCGTGAGGTGCAGATGGAAACTGTGACCCAAATACATGACAGTGTCAAACTGGAAGAGATAAAAATCGCGCATCAGGAAATCAAGGGACAGATCAACACCGACCGAGATGTGGAGGTGCGAGTGGATGTGTTGGCTGCACCGGATAGCGCTGGAGTGCAGAAAATTACACAGACGAAGGTGATCAAGGTGAAGGAACAGAAAAAAGTGGCAACTGTGGCGGAGGTGAAAGACACCACTGCCCAGCAAACCACTACAACCAGGGAAGTGAATGGTGCAGAAAGGACTAATAGTATAGAATCAGATCGACATCCTAATGCACCCGCGTGGTTGAAATATGTATTTTTAGCATTGGCTTTCGCCCTATTATTTGCCCTTTATAAATATAGACAACAATGAAACAGACAATCGTGAGGAGTGGTCAGACGTGGGCCGACCTGGCAGTGGAATACTACGGCCGACTTGAGGCGGTGGTGGAGCTAGCCGCAGTCAATGGTGCGGCGGTGGATGATATGCCGGTGGTAGGGCAAAGCGTGATGTTGCCTAAATTGGACACAGACCCCGCGATTGTGAGAGAGTTGGCGCGTCGTGGTGCTCATCCTGGCACTGCGTACGACGAGAGCGCTGAACGTATTGGTATATTCACCCCACAATTTACAGAGGAGTTTGAATAATGAGAACAATCAAAGAAATCAAGGCAAGCATGACCGCGGATTTTCTGGCTGATGCCACTATCCGCGAGATGTATGGCCTGGAAATGGGCGACAGGTTTGAGGACAAGTTCTCGACCGTGTCGCTCGAAAATATTTTGTTCAGCATCGTGGCGGCATGTGTCTATGTCGTGGAGTCGCTGTTCGATCGCCACGCTAAAGAGATGGACGAGGTGGCAGAAAAGTCGTTGGTGGCGTCGGTGCCATGGTACTATGAGCGTGTCATGGCTTATCAGCATGGCGACGCGTTGGTACTGAACCCCGAGACTATGGCCTACGGCTACGCAGATATTGCGCCCGATCGTCAGGTGGTGAAATATGCTGCTGTGCGAGATATGGGCACGTGGCTGAAGGTATTGGCGTCGGGTGAACAAGACAAACGCCCCGCGGCACTCGAGGCGGAACAATTACAAGGACTGACGGCCTATATTGAACGTGTTAAAGTGGCTGGGGTGATTGTGTCTGTAAATAGTTACGACCCCGACAAGATCATAGTCCGCGCCAGGGTCAGCATCGACCCATTGGTGCTACTTACAGACGGCAGTCGTATCACTGATGACACCTATCCAGTGCGTGAGGCTATAGAAGGCTATCTCAGCAGCGTGGTGTATGGTGGAGCTCTGAACAAGACGAAACTGGTGGATGCGATGCAGGAAGCGCCCGGTGTGGTGGATGTGACACTCGAGAGTGTGCAGTGGTCTACTGATGGCGGCGAGACGTACCATGAGGTCGTAGGTAATAACTACCAAGCGCTGGGCGGATGCTTCGTTGCAGTGGCGCTTGAAAATACGTTGAGCTATGTGGTGGAAGGTTGATGTGCTGATGTTCGCTCGTCAGCTGGTGCCTCCAGTGTTGCGCTCAGAAGTGATAACGGGGTGGTTGCGAGGGCTGACAGCAGGATTGCGTGATATTGTGGTGAGATTCAATGCCAGGCGCACCGAGCGTCTGCAGCACGTGAGAGTATCGCCACAGGCTGGTGTCATTGAGTGGGTGCTGAATGCCCACTTCTGTCTTGAGACCATTCCGCCCGTGATAAGAGTAGAGAGCAATGAAGTGAAGGTGGTGCAGCACATGTGGACAAGCGAAGAACCCAAAAAGTTGTACCTCTATGAAAAGAGTGAAAACGTAAAGACCACCGCTTGGCTCCATAAGGAAGAAGCACCTGCCGCACCGACAATAAATGTAGCGGTGCCTAAATTCTTGGAAGGTGAAAAGCAACGTATCAACAAGATACTGACGTCACACATAGCTGCAGGCAGACGCTGGCGATTGGAATGGTTTGACTATTAATATTTATAATATATGGAAAAATTACAGATAAATACAGGCGGTCAGCCCGTAGTCTTGGAAGACTTGGAACTGCTTCAGGATTCGCCTCGTAAAATTTTCGCGGCGCTGCTCTCTGCTTTGACTGGTGGCGTCGATGTGGTACTATTGGGTGAGGTGAGTCGATTGGTACAAGAAAGTACTTCGACCACTGACACCCTTGCTTTGTCTGATGGCACGCTGATGATGAACGGCGATCTGTATCCCTTTGCCGCGCAAGTGATTCAGATACCAACAGGTACAGAACCCTACATTTGTCTGAAAGAAGAGGACGGAGATTTTCGCACATTCGACAACAATCAGAAACACCCTACACGCAAAAAGTTGTCGGCATTTTTCTCTGCAGAACCAGCCGGTGTGAAATCGTGGGAACTCAACAAACTGCAGACATTGCAGGACGCTATGGCCGCAGCTGGGAATGATGCGGGAATGTGGTTATATAATCCTGGCAGCAACTTTGAGAATGGATATAAAGGGTATGTCAGAATGCGCTATCTCAAGTCTGGTGATGTCGAATTTGAGGTAAATCTGAGCTCCGCTTTAACCGAAGCCGTAAAGCCTGGAGTTGTGTGTGAACTACCCCCCTTGTGGCGTTTGCCAGAGTTTTATCGAACACAATATTTCAAGACACTAGACAGCGATGAGGTCTGTCTGGCAACATGGGCGGCGGACAGCAATCTGCACATCTTCACTAAAGATTATATTGGAGGGATGTCAAATAAGCCGATGATCCGAAATATTTACTACAAGTGGAAACTCTCCGAAATGATAGAATGGGAACGTAACCTTCAAAGTTGAAAGCTATGTATATATACGAACTGATACAGCGAGCGGCTGAACTTCGTGGCAAATACGAAGTGAACAGTATCACCCCCGAAGAAGTCGGAGGTTTAGTACAGGACACACTGACCTATGTGTCAGAGATTGAGAAAAATATTCAGGGGCTTGGGATTAAACGAATTTATCCCACTTATGACGCGATGGATGCGGATAAGGAACCAGTAGCGGACAATATGCTACCCATTCGCTTCGGTCAGTTGGTGCTGGTGTCAGAATCCAACGCCATATACAAGTACAACGGCAACGGAAAGTGGAGCTATGTGGCGCCACTATTATCAGCCTCTAGTACTGTAGACCTTACTCTGCTCGACGCAATGGTGACGGACAAGGCTGGAGTGTTGGCGGCGATGAAGGATACCCGTCGCTATGTGGTGATGTCGGGCGAGTTTGTTGTTGGCGAATTGCATTTCCTGGTCGACACGATGTATCATGGCGTGATGCAGGTGTTCACGACAAATCTACAGTTGCGCGATGGAACCTTTGACGGTTCCCACTCTCATGTGGAACTCCATACTTATATCCGCTCGTATGGTTTCGGTAACTTTTTGCCTGCTCAATGGAGCGAGTGGACAGAAGTATCTGGTGGCTCGGCGAAAGTGGAGGAAGGCACGCTAAAACTATAAGAGATGAAGAGAATCAGAATCGGTAAAGATATACGGATACGATGGAGAGTTGAGGTGAATGGCTATCCTCCAGAAGCAGCCAGTGGCTGTGTGCTCGAAGTAGTTGGGCACTGGGGTGATCGCCAGGAACTGCCCGTCGAAGTTGTGGATGGTGAGGTAGTGGCAACATTCAGAGGCAAGCATCACCGGCAAATAGGTGTGTATAATCTGACGCTGTGGATCAATCGTGGCAAGGATGGGCAGACGGCTGTGGATGCTCGCAGGGTGTTTGAACTGGTGCCATGCTCGTGTGATGAGACTGGTCATGATATTCACAATATGACACTCGAGACGATAGATCTGGGCACGCAATATATTAACGCGATTTTTGCAGATGAGCAACTTGCAGCCATCTTGTCAGATCTATCGAGGAGGATAGATAACCTCACCGAGCGCATTGAAGCCTTAGAAAAAGGCGGTGGTGGCTGCGGTTCGGCTTATGTAGAGAATAGCACATTGAAAGCGACAGCAAGTGTCGTGGATAGTGTGATGAGTGTGCAAGGTAATGTAACTGACGAAATTCTAAAACTCAAATAAATTTATTATGGAAGAAATTAAGAAAATAGAGGTACAAGGTCAGCAGTATGGTGTAGCTGATATGCTGATGCGTAGTGTGATGGGTGGCAATGCTCAAGTAATCGAATGGTCACACACTCACAATATGAATGACTATAAGGATGCTGGTACTTATAGAATCAAGGGTGAGAGAACTGGTAATCCTTTGGATGATAATTTGCCTATTATGAATAGTGGTGGCGGAAATACCATTGATGGGGTATTTACTGTGTTTGATTCAAGTATAACTCGCACTGAGGGTGAGGCAAAGAATGATGATTGCACAGTTACTCAATTCCTGATGTTATCTAACAGAGTAGGTGGTCAAGAGGGAGATATGTATATGCGTAGTGCTTATGGTGCTAATAAGGATTCTTTGCTTTGGAAACCTTGGGAAAAATACCAGACAAATATGGAGGTGGGTGCAATGACTGACGTTTTTACTCTCAACCCATTAAACCCAACACAAGTAATAGGTAGGGTAGGTATGAAACATCTTACAGATAACGGGATGTATAGCGGAGTGTATGTACCACCAAAAGTCTATGCTGGCACTTCTTATACCCCAACAATAGAAATCAATGACCCCACTGCTATTGAAACTTTTGTAATGGTAGTTATCAATAACTATGTAGCCGCAAGTAATGCTCGTTGTGTTACTCAAATTAAGTTTGCTGTGACTAATGGTGGCGTCTTTTCTATGGAGAAAAGAAGTACTACTCCTGGAACTACTGACGGGTGGTCACAATGGAAAACTGCTGGAGGTGGCCTTGGTTCGTGGGATGTTGCTGGTAGAGACTTTACAATAGAGAATCCTGTAAATCCTTCAAAGCCAAGTACCCTCGGTAATAATGTTTTTATTGGTAGTAATACTAAGATTTATAACAGCGTGTCAATTGCCAGCGATGTTCGTATTGGAAAAAGTGTAGACCTCTTACCACTTTTAATTTACTACGGTGATGATAACCTTATTATAGGCACAAATAGCGTAGATGCTTCAAAAGATAACATAACAGTAATTCACCATGGTGCAAAAATTAAGAAGTGTAGTATAGGAGAGGATGTTATTTTGGAAAATGGAGTAACTATTAAAAATAATCTATTAATTGACAGTGGTAATTATAAAAAATTATATATTGGTACTGCAATGGACAATTCGCCCTCTACTGACGAAGTTACATTAGGCGGGGGAACATATATTGGAAAAAATGTTAATATTGGAGAGAATGTTAATATTAAAGAATCTCAAATTAGCACTAAAGAATCCATATATACTATTAATATGTATAAAAACTCTTCTAATATAGAAGGGGAAATATCTATGTATGGTCATGGTTTTACTTCATCGTATACAGAACATCTCGATAATTTGGACGAAACTACTGGATTAACTGTAAGAGGTGCTGAAGGTGTAGAATTTATAAGTAAATGTAATAGGGAATATAAAGATGGTACTTATTCTTTAAAAAATAATACACTTACCGTTTCAGACACATCGCTTAAAGTTATTCATTCTGAAGAAACACAAGATGATGATTTTGCGATTGTAACTGAAATTGCTCATGGTATTGCCATTACACCTTCAGAAGATGGTAGTAAATTATTGTTATCTTATAACGGCAAAACAGCCGAATTACAATTAACATAAAACACCTTGGTAAGGTTACTACATTGAGGGTAGGGATTCCTTGATGAACTATCCTTAACGTAGATTTAATAAAGCCTTACCAAATAGATAAATATAAACAAATTAAACATTACCAAAGTATGAAAGAAAACAAAGTATCAATCGTAATCACTTCTTACAATGTAGAAGAATATCTTGAAAAGGCAGTATTTAGCGCAGTACAACAAGGCGTAAAAGAAGTAATCATCGTGGAAGATAAGTCTACGGATAATACTGCAAAACTTGCGGATGACCTTTATTCAAAATTGTCAGATATTGTAAAGGTATTACACAATGAGAAGAACATCGGTGCTGGACTATCAAGAAGAGTAGGTATTGAAAATGCTACTGGAGAGTATGTATTACTCCTTGATGGCGATGATTACATTGACGAAGGTTATGTAGCAGCACTATTACAAAGAGCAGAAGAAACTGGTGCTGATATTGTATCAAGTGGTATCAAGATTATTCAAGAAGATGGCACTTGGAAAGCAGAAAGTTACGGCAATGCTACTACAGTAGGTAATGAAAAGATTAGCAGATATTGGGGTGAGAGAATTGTGTTTATGAACAATAAACTCATTCGCAGAAGTCTATATGAAAGGGTTCCTTATAATCACAGAAGATATATTGAGGACACTCCTACTATTATTCCCATTTTATGGTATGCTAACAAGTGCGAATATGTAGATATGTTGGGTTATAACTATGTAATGAGACAATCAAGCCTTACACACACTACTAATCAGTTGAAGGATGTAGTATTCAAAGGTCTATGTTGGCTCGACCTCATGGACTTCTTCAACGCAAATGACAAGGGAGTATTTGAGCATATTCCTATCAAGGGATACTTGAAGAATATTTTCAGTGTACTTAACACTATCAAGATTAAGCCAGAAGATATTGAACCATTCAAAGAGGAGTGGAGCGAGTTCATGATGAGGTTAGTAAACAGCGTTATAGTACAGCAAGTTAATTTTAAGGGATGATGGATTATGAAGATATACAAGAAGATCCTGGCGTGGGTGAATGCCGTGATAGATGACCTCGTGGGCGCCGATGGCTTGAAGCATATCGTGGTGTCGGCCGTGCTGACGGCGCTGCTGTCGCTGGTGATGCCAGCACCCTTGGCGGGTTTGGTCGTGATGACTCTTGGCGTGGCGAAGGAAATCATCGATGGACATAGTGGCAAGCGTGAAGTGAAAGATATAGTGTGCAATATCATTGGCATACTAATCGCCGGAATATAAAAAAAGAGCCTCCGATGACGGAGGCAGATGCAGGTGTAGAGAGAGAGGGCTGCATGCTGATGACCGTGGTCAGAGGCGTGTGGCTCTTTTGGTGTATAAATATGCGGCAAAAGTAGCGTAATTCGTCGACACAAAAAACACAACGAAGAACAAAAAAACTGAAAAAACATGAAAAGCGCAGAACAAATCTACACCACTGCAGTGGCTCACGCTCGCGACCTGACTGGCGTGACCCTTGACGATTATCACCAGAGTAATGCCGAAGCGGCCGTCGATGCCCGCATGCTGGTCGTGGGCTGGATGACGGGCTATGGCTATACCGAGGCTACGCTTCGCACCCTGACGGGCTGGAGCCAGCAAAGGATCAACTATCTGCACAATGCGGCAGCCCTGCGGCTCTCTCGCCGCGTCTTCCGCGAGAAGTATGCAGAACTCTCGCACCGTATGGCCACGCTCTATTAATGGGATATTAAGGTGCTATTAACAGGCACAAAAAACGCACAAAAATCACACAAAAAAAAGACTTGCAAAAAGTCCAGAATCTTGCCAATTTTGCCACGTGGTCAATGTCGGCCACACTAATACAATACAACTATGGCAGAAATGATGAATCTACAGGACTATGCCGCTATGCGCGACTTGGAATGTAAAAACACCAAGGGCTGGGGCTCTACTACCGCTCTTTGGGTGATTGCGGCCGTGATCGTTATCGCCTTCTTTGTCTACGTATGGCAAAAGGGCTGCAACGAAAAGGTACAATTCGCGACTGGCTTGGCGAAGCTCGACGGCCGTGTGGACGCGCTCGAACCTGCCGTGACCGCTCAGGGCAACAATCTCTACCAGCTCAATGGTGTGACTGCTGCAACTGTGCAAGGCACTAAGGACATGCGCGACTGCTTTGGTGAGCAGATCTTCAACCTCAACGAGGCGGTGTTCTACACCCACAGAAATCGCAGCGGTGGCTGTGGCGGATGCGGTGGCCGCGAGTTCAGACAAACCTCTACCTACAACCTTGCCTCTCAAGCGGTGACAGTAGACGAAACTTGTCGCAACTAAGACAATCGGGCGTCTCTGGTCATGCCGAGGGCATGCTGGGGCGCCTTCTATCTTTTACGAACAATATGGGATGGTTTAATGACAAAGGCTCACCTCCGCCAAAATTCGGCAGCAAATCGGAGGCTTTTGCCTATATGCTGGCTATCAGGATGGGCGAAGGGCGTGACCCAATGGACGCCGCACGCGATGCGGGAGAATTCGCCAAAATCTACGCCGCAAACATGGGACTTCCAGACCACGAGGAGAAACCAGTCGAGGGAATCGACAAATATATGCGAGACCTGGACAAAATTGCGGGCTATTGCGACGCTCACCCTAAGATGGTGGACCTACTGCTTGGTGCTGTGTCATTCGTTGGTGGTATATTGACCGCCAAGAAAATAGACAGCCGTCCATCTCCTCCACCGTCAGAGAACAAACCACCCATCGACTTCGATAATGTAGAGTAATATGCTAGGCAAAGTTTTTTTAGTCCTCGATTTTGATAATGAGGAACAGAAGGCCTTCGTACAGGAGGCACTTAAAGAGATTAGCAACATGCGCATGGTGACAGGGCGACAGATTCAGCAAGGATACCCCTTTTTTCGCCAAAACCGTCAAGAACTCGCCGAACTCTTCAATATGATACAATCGGGCGGCGTGAAGTCCTTGGTTTCGGTGCGAGGTGCGCAAATTATATCACGATTAACACGTAAATAAATGGACAGACTACAGACACAATGCCCCGGAGACTGCTCACGGTGCTCACTTCTTGCAGAAGGTTCCGTGGAGATGGTACCTTGTGTACTCGACCAGCTTATGCAGCGCGTACAACGTCAGGGCAAACAATTGAAAGAAATACAAGACGCCATCGCGAGCGGTTCGCCCTCTGCTTTGGCAAGTACTAACACTACAAACGACTAAAATATGACCTACTACGAAATCATCAAAACATACTCCAAGGGTAAAGGAGAAGATGCGATGTGGAACGCTACCAAGATGGTGTCCGACCTCATTGAGCCCATGAAGACCACAAACCCGGACAAATACTGGGCGCTGATCAAATCAACCTACGCCCTCCTGGCAGGTCCACACTACAACGAGGAGTTTGGCGAGTGGCAAATTGCACAAATGAGTTTCAAAGACCGAAACGGCAACATACACCACGCCCCACACTGGACCAAAGCACAATATGCTGTCGCTTATGAAGCACTCCGCCCAAAGATCAAGGACGAGAAGTACACCGCCTGGGACCTCGCTGTAACCCTTGAAATGCTCTACTCTGACTATATCTGCATGCTCCGCGACTGGTTCCCCTCAGACACAGACCAAGAACTCGACAACCGCGTGATCACGATGGCCCTTGCATACCTCAACGACGAGGACGACAAGGACGAGGGGAAGATCTGGCGCCGATTCAACGACTAAAAAAATGAGCGTACCGACATGGTGCGCTCATTTTTTTTTGCCCTTTTCGTTTTCCAAAACTTCCTTTTTCGTTTTCCGCCGATTACGCGTGCGCGAGCACCTGTGTGGTATCTATGAATTCCTGGAAAGCAAGAAAATGGAAAATCTCCATGATATCGAACGCAAATAATAAACAAGGCCGCCATCTGGCGGCCTTGTTGTGTAAATGGGGGTTATGAATTGAGTGCGAAGAAGTGATTGACAGGGCCGTGTCCGTGGCCTATGTCATATTTTGCGCCCGTGATAATGGCTTGCTCAATGTAGCGTTTTGCCGATATGGCGGCCTCGGTCAGGCTCTCGCCTCGGGCAAGAGCGGCAGCAAGTGCCGACGACAGAGTGCAGCCGGTGCCATGAGTGTTGCGCGTGTCAACGCGTTTTGATGGAAGTAGAGTCATGATGCCATCTTCGGCATT
>ERZ808032.9-NODE-9-length-34177-cov-3.667390_pt1 | contig 34177 bp, 32 predicted proteins | sample MGYA00380187_ERZ808032 | MGnify/ENA primary metagenome ERZ808032 (study PRJEB31490, sample SAMN06133378) | cow dung metagenome | isolation source: M10 | host: cow | place: China: Chengdu | collected 2015-05 ...
GAAAATCCCCTTTCTCTCTGCTATAGTAATATATGTTGACTCCCTCTTGGATATTAGGAGACATCTTCAGGTCTGTGTGTAGAATTAATGTGCCACCAGGCAGTATCAGGTTGCTGTATTTCTTGAATGACTCCAGATAAGCCTCTTCTGTAGCATAAATGTCCAAATGGTCAGCATCAGTAGATGTGATGACACTTGCCCAAGGTGTTAGCCAATGGAAAGAACGATCAAACTCATCTGCTTCAATGACAACATAGGGACTTTCTTTCGACAAGAGGTAGTTTGTTCCGTAGTTTTTGGTTATGCCTCCAAGGAAGGCATTGCATTTTATATGACTTTGGTTCAATATGTGTGCCAACATACTGGATGTTGTTGTCTTTCCATGTGTGCCCGCCACACATAGACCCTTCAGGGAGCGGGTCAAGTTGCCGAGAACCTGTGCTCTTTTTTGCAGATCGAACCCATTGTTCTTGAAGAATCTTAACTCGCTATGTGTATTGGGTATTGCAGGAGTATATATTACAAGGCAATTGTCTTTGTCCTGACATTCTGCTGGTATTAATTGGATGTTGTCTTCGTAGTGTATGATGGCACCTTCAGCCTCTAGTGTTTTTGTCAACTGAGACGGTGTCTTGTCATAACCGGCAACAAAAAAAACAGAGTTTAGGAAAAAGCGTGCAATGGCACTCATGCCAATGCCTCCAATGCCAATGAAATATACTGCTTGCATATATGTTTTATTTTCTTTGGATTAAACGAATAACTTCTTCTGCAATTTTAATGTCAGAATTTCTAAAAGCCATAGCTAGTGCATTGTCGCTAAGCTTGTGTAATAGATTGCCATCTTTTACAGTTTTTATTGCCAATTGAATTAGAGACTCTTCTGCTTCGGTGTCAGCAACCATTAGTGCGGCATTTCTGTTGACAAGGGCCATGGCGTTGTGTGTCTGGTGGTCTTCTGAAACATTTGGGCTGGGTACTAGAATGCTGGGCTTGCCCAATAGACACAATTCGCTGATACTGCTTGCTCCAGCTCTGCTGATGACTAAGTCGGCTATTTTGTATGCGCTATCCATTGAACGGATGAAGTCTGTTACATGCAGATTTGCTGGAATGGCATGTTTCTCTAGCTCGTGAGCAATATGATCTTTGTAAAAACTGCCAGTTTGCCAAATGAACTGAATGTCACTATGACGAATAAGTTCCAATGATTTCAATACACTATTGTTCAAAGTTCTTGCTCCAAGACTTCCTCCTATAAGCAAAATAGTTGGTTTATGGGTAGAAAGATTAAAGGCGCTAGCTGCATTTTCGCGGGTAATTTTGTTTTCAGTCAAATTTTGCCTTACAGGGTTTCCTGTGAGCAAGATTCTTTCGGCAGGGAAGAAACGCTCCATGCCCTCGTATGCAACACAAATCTTCTGTGCCTTTTTGGCAAGTGTTTTGTTTGTTAGTCCGGCGAAACTATTTTGTTCCTGTATCAGACAAGGTATTCCCATGTCATATGCGGCATTTAAAGTTGCTGCGCTAGCATATCCCCCAACTCCTACCGCAACATCAGGACGGAAGTCGCGTATGATTTTCTTTACTTGTTGTTTGCTTCTGAGATAGTCCCAAAGAATGAAAATATTCCGTGGATTCCAAAGTGGTCGTATTAGTCCTTTAACCGGTAGGCCAATAATATTGTAACCTGCTTGGGGGATGCGCTGCATTTCCATGCGTCCTTCTGCGCCAACAAAAAGAATTTCTGCGTTGGGCTGTAATTTTTTTAGAGCATTAGCTATGCTTATAGCAGGGAAGATATGACCTCCTGTGCCGCCACCGCTGATAATGATACGTGGATTTTTCATTCTGATATGATTTCTTTTTGTGGTTCTTCCTTTTCTTGAACTTTACGTGCAGAGCGGCTGACACTAAGCATTATGCCAAAATAGGCGCAATTTAGGAATGTGCTTGTGCCACCTCTGCTGATTAATGGCAGAGGCTGGCCTGTCACAGGCATAGCACCAACGGCGACTGCCATATTTATCAGAGCCTGAACCACCAGCATTAGAGATAATCCCATAATAAGGTATGCAGGAAATAGTGATTCGCATTTACGGGCTATACAGAAGGACCGAATAAGGAGTAATATGTATAAAGACATTACAACTATTCCAACAATAAGCCCCCACTCTTCAATTAAGATAGCATAGATAAAGTCGGAAAATGCTTGAGGAAGGTAGTCTCTTTCTATTGAATTACCAGGCCCCAATCCAGTTACCCCACCTGTGGCGATGGCAATGTGTGCATGTCCTACTTGTAAATTATTGTTTATATCATATTTTCTTGGGTCTTCTGGTCGTGTGTCTTCTCCAACAATTCTATTTATCCATGTGGGAACTCGATGGAGTATTCCTGTAGAATTTTTCGTCCAATCATCAAGAGTACTTTGTGGTATGTTGGTAATTGTAATATAACCGGTTAAACCTATTGCCAGGATACTGCCGGATACCCATAGAAGGAATTTTTTTGATACTTGCGCATAAAAGCACATACAGAACATAACAAAACCGATAAGGGCTGCTGTGCTTAGATTTTCTGTTACAATTAGTAGCAATGTAGCTGCAATATTAATAACGGCAAACTTAAGTCCAAAGGTATTGACTCCATTCTTATCACGGAATACGCTAAATATGAATGCCGTAGTTATAACCAACCCAAGCTTTGCTATTTCACTAGGCTGGATGGTGATGTCGCCAATTCCTATCCATCTAGAGGCACCATTTATTTTGCCAGCGAAGAGTGCACATATTAATAGCAGATATGACAATAGCATTATTACTAGACCGAGTAGTTTGTAGAGTTTGCATGGTAGTATATGCATAATCCACGTAAACCCAATTCCTAACAAGACAAAACTTCCATGTCGCATTATGGGGGCCCAATATTTTCCTGAACTATATGTCATATTGCTGGAAGCACTATACACAATAACAATGGAAAAGCAACATAATATTATGAATATCATCCAAAGTGCCCAGTCACCTTGCATGAATCCTTTTTCCTGGAAATTCTTTTTGCTCCAACTTATCATATTTGTAGTAGTGTTTTTATAGAGGAAAATGGTTGTTACAGATTTCTGACAAGTTTTTTGAATTGTTCGCCACGATCTTCCATATTCTTAAACAAATCAAAACTTGCGCAACATGGACTTAATAATACGCTGTATCCCGGACGTGCCATTTTTTTACAAGCTTGTACACAATCATTCATATTATTTGTGTCTACAATATCTATTCCTAGATCGTCGAAGTTTTTATGTAATTTGCTGTTGTCAATTCCTAGAAACACCAATCCTGCGCATTTTTCTTTAACCAAATTTTTTATAGGTTCATAGTCATTACCCTTATCCTTCCCCCCTATTATTAATATGGTAGGAGATGTCATGCTTTCAAGAGCATACCAGCATGCATCTACATTGGTAGCTTTAGAGTCATTAATATACGTAACGCCACCTATGGTTGCAACTTTCTCTAGACGATGTTCTACACCCTCAAAGTTTGATAAACTAAGTTTGAGTTCTTCGTCATTAACACCAGCTAGACGTGTTGCAATGCCCGCTGCTAGTGAATTGTACATGTTGTGTTTGCCATGTAACGATAATGATTCTTGCTCCATGTTGAATGGCGTTGGTGTTTCAATATGATATGTTCCATCCTCAATGTATCCTATCATTCCACATTTTCTTAAAATCGAAAAAGGACAATTCTGCGCTTTTATTCCAAATTTTTCTAATTCCTTTTTTATGATGGGGTCGTCTGCCCAATAAATAAAAGCATCCTCCTCCTTTTGGTTCTGCAGAATTCTCATTTTGGAGTCTGCATATTTTTGCATATCATTGTCATAACGGTCTAGGTGATCAGGTGTTATATTTAGCAATATGGCAATGTTAGCTCGAAAATCATACATATTGTCAAGTTGAAAACTGCTTAGCTCAATGACAAAGTAATCGTAGGAGCATCCTTCTGCTATTTGGAGTGCCAAAGAACGGCCAATGTTTCCTGCTAGTCCGACATTATAGTTGGCATTCTTTAAAATGTGGTAAATGAGACTTGTTGTTGTTGTTTTGCCATTGCTTCCAGTTATGCATATCATCTTAGCATTGCAATATCTTCCAGCAAATTCTATTTCGTTTATTATGCGGATGCCTTTCTCAATTGCCTTTGCTATGATTGGCGCGTTGTCGGGAATTCCTGGACTTTTAATAATTTCGTCAGAATCAAGTATTCGCCTTTCTGTGTGTTTCCCTTCTTCCCATTCTATATTGTGCTTGTTGAGAGCATTTTTATAGTTCTCCTTAATTAGGCCCATGTCGCTGACAAAGACGTCATACCCCTTTTTGAGAGCAAGAATTGCAGCTCCGACGCCACTCTCTGCTGCACCTAATATAGCTATCTTATTCATATCGTTTATCTTATTTTTAGTGTAACAATTGCCAGAGATGCCATAATTATTGTTATAATCCAGAATCTTGTAGTAATCTTGCTTTCAAGCCAGCAACCTTTTGGCCAATTGAGGAAGATTTTCAAATCTGGAGCTAATTGCCCTGGTTTGATACGAAAAGTGTCATGTATGGGAGCGCGTTTAAATACTCTCCATTTTTTACCACGCTTGTTTCCTAAACGTGCAATATTAGTCTGCAGAAGAACGCTGGCACTTTCGAGAACAAATACAAAACAGATGATAGGTATAAGGAGTTCTTTGTGTATAATAATTGCTGTCACTGCAATGATGCCTCCTATTGCTAAACTGCCGGTGTCGCCCATAAATACTTGAGCTGGGTATGCATTATACCATAAAAAACCGACCAATGAACCTACAAATGCAAGCAAGAAAATTACAAGTTCTTCGGAACCTGGGACGAACATTATATTTAGATAGCCAGCTAAGGTGATATGGCTGGAAACATATGCTAGGATAGCAAGTGCTATTCCCATGATGGCCGAATTTCCAGCGCACATTCCATCCATCCCGTCGTTAAGATTAGATCCATTGCTTACAGCCATAACAACGAAGGTTACAAGAAAGACGAAGAAGATCCATCCTGCAATGTTTTTGTGGTCGCCCATAAAGGCAAATAAATCACTATAATTGAGATTGTTGTTTTTTACGAAGGGAATTGTCGTAATTGTGGTTTTGATAGGTGCGCTTTTGTATGTAACATTTTCTATTCCATCTTTGTGTGAGATGCTTATGTTTTCTCTTATCACTGCATCAGGGCTATACCAAAGTGTTAGACCGATAGCTAAACCTAGAATGCCTTGCCCCATAATTTTATATAAGGGTTTTAGGCCATCTTTGTTTATTTTGAGTTTTATGTAATCATCAATGAAACCGATTAATCCTAGCCATGCTGTGGTTGCAAGCATCATTAGCATGTAGATGTTCCTGAGTCGTCCCAGAAGTAAACAGGGAATGATTATAGAGACTAGTATAATAATCCCCCCCATTGTTGGTACACCTTTTTTTTCAACCCCATATGGATCAATGCTTTCATCACGCTGAGATTCGCTGATATTTCGAATCTTCATCCATTTTATGAAATATTGCCCGAACCACATAGAAATAAGCAAACTCAGTACCAGTGTGAGCAGTCCTCTAAAGGAAATGTATTGCCACATACCAGCTCCACTTATGCCAAATTGATCTAAATATCTAAACAGATAGTATAACATTTATTTATAGAGTTTTTCTTGTTGAATTTGTTGCTAGTTATCTATGCCGAAGGCTTGACGTACTACTTCGTGGTCATCAAAGTGATGTTTGATGCCTTTGATTATTTGATAATCTTCATGCCCTTTTCCGGCAATAAGAATGACATCGCCTCTTTGGGCTAGCATACATGCTGTCCTGATGGCTTCTTTTCTATCTATAATGCATATTGTTTTCTCTTTTTCATCCTGGTTTAAGCCCGCAAGCATATCGTTTATAATCTCCTGTGGGTCTTCATCACGAGGGTTGTCGCTGGTTATTATTATACGATCGCTTTGTCTTGCGGCTTCTTGTGCCATCAGTGGTCTCTTACCTTTATCTCTATTGCCTCCTGCACCACAAATAGTCCAGCATTTTCCTTTCCTCTGTAAAACATCATTTATTGTACTTAGTACATTCTTAAGTGCATCGGGTGTGTGTGCATAGTCAATAATCGCAGTGATTCCATTGGGTGACCTGAAGGTTTCAAACCTACCGTTAACAGGTTTCATTGCACTTAATTGGATGAGGGCATCTTGGCTATTAAAGCCCATCATACAAAGTGTTCCATAAATGGCCAGTAAATTCTGTACGTTAAATTTTCCAACGAATTGTACAAAGACTTCTGTGCCGTTAATATCAAGGGACATTCCTTCAAAACTTTCCTCTAGTACCTTTGCATGAAAATCTGCGCAACCATGTATGGAATAGGTTTTTTGTGTTGCTTCGGTGTTCTGAAGCATAATTAAACCATTCTTGTCGTCTGCGTTAGTTATTGCAAAGGCATCCTTGGGAAGTAGGTCGAAAAAGCCCTTTTTTGCATCTCTGTAGTTTTCGAAGGTTTTATGGTAGTCAAGATGGTCGCGCGTGAGGTTCGTGAAAATACCTCCTGCAAAATGTAGTCCTGCAATTCTATGTTGATCTACAGCGTGGCTGCTCACTTCCATAAAGGCGTATTCGCAATCAGAGTCCGCCATTTTACCCAATAGATTATTGAGAGTTATTGGGTCTGGTGTTGTACATTCGGTAGGATATGCTTCGCCATCAATGTAATTACAAACGGTACTGCACAATCCTGCCTTAATCCCCAAGCGTCTGACAATGTTGTATAAGGTCGTTGCTATGGTGGTTTTGCCGTTAGTTCCAGTCACTCCTATTAGCTTCAGTTTATGTGTGGGATTCCCAAAGAACGTAGTTGCTAGGGGACCAACTAAGCGACTGGTATTTTCGTAGGTTATGTATGTGATATCTTGTTCGAGAATTTGGGGTAAGTGTTCACAGATAATGCATATTGCTCCTTTTCCTATTGCGTTTGCAATATATGCGTGACCGTCAGTTTGGGTGCCTTTAACTGCAATAAAAACATAGTTGACATTACATCTGCGTGAGTCAATTTCTATGCCACAGATGTCTATGTCTATATTGCCAATGATATTGGTTGGCTTGTAGTTATGAGTTAATTCTGAAAGTTTCATATACATTATATATAATAATAGTATTATTTTAGGTAGAGTGTGATGCTTTGTCCCTTTTCATTTTTTGTTCCAGCTTTAATGCTTTGGGATTCAACTGTTCCTTTTCCCTCTAACTTGACATTAATACCTTTTTTTTTCATAAGATAAACGGCATCTTTGGCACCAAAACCAACAGCATCAGGTATTAAGGATAGATTTTCGTTTTCTGCCATATTAGGGCGTTTTTTGTTAGAAGGATTAAATACTGAGAGGCTATCCGCTATTTCAGCAGCATTGCGTTCAAAGTTTTTTGCCATAATGTATTGTGAAATCTGTCTGAAAACAGGTCCACAATGTGTGCCACCAGATGCGGGTAGGCCTTGCTTGACAATGCTGACGATACAACTGTATTTGGGGGCTTCTGAAGGAAAATATCCACAGAAACTAATCATATAACGGGGTGTACCATTTTTGTAGCCGGCTTTTCCGTTTGCAATCTGTGCGGTTCCGGTTTTTCCGCTAACTTGAAAAAGTCTTCCTCCATTTCCTGCGGCTTTTCCCAATCCAATGCTGACAACATTGTTTAGGCAGTATTGGATGTCTTTTAGTGTTGAGGGTTTGCAAATTTGCTCAATTAGAACTTCAGTGGGGAATTCTCGTATAAGTTCGCCATTATACATTTCTGCCTTAACAAATTTAGGTTTGACCATTTTGCCATTATTTGCTATGGCGTTATAAAATGTAAGGGTGCTGATGACTGGTTGCTGTGTAACATAGCCTATACTCATCCATGGAAGGTCTGATTTGCTCCAGTATCTTTTTTTGCTGTTGGGTTGAGGGATTAAAGGTTCTCCCTTTCCAACAAAAGGAAGATTTAGAGGAATACCTACTCCCATTCGTCTAAGTCCATCCACAAATTTTTGTGGGTCATCCTTAAATGCATCGTCTATTATGCGACTGACGCCTATATTGCTGCTATATTCCAATATATTTGAAAAGGTGAGAACTTTGTATCCGCCCTTATTCCAATTGTGGTCCTTCATTTTTCTTCCGTACATGGGGTAAATGCCGGGGGCACAATCCACAGTAGTGCTTAGTGTTGCCTTGCCTTCATCAAGTGCCAGCATCATACTGGCTGTTTTGAATGTAGACCCCGGTTCCATCAAATCACTTACAGCGCTGTTCTTCATTTCGTAGTATTTACCATCACTACCGCGGTGCATATTTACGATGGCTTTGACTTCTCCCGTGGCCACTTCCATGACAATAACCATTCCTAACTCTCCTTTGATATCGTGTTCTTGCAGTTTTGATACCAAAATTTTCTCAGCCATGTCTTGAATGTCAACGTCAATGGTAGAGATGAGGTCATGACCGTCTTCTGGTTCTTTGTCTATGATTTGGATTCTCTTGTTCCTGACCTTCATGCTATGACCAATGCCATTCTTGCCTCTCAGAATGCTGTCAAAGCTAAGTTCCAATCCATTTTTTGCCGCATTGGAATCTGTCCTAAGACTGCCAAGCGTACGATATGCTAAGGAACCATAAGGGTGTTTCCTCTGCATTATGGTCTTTGTGTAAAAACCGCCCTTGTTTGACGACTCTCTGAACAAAGGAAGTTCTTTACATTCTTTGAATTGGATATATGTGGCAATTTTGGGGTATATTCTGTATGATCTGCTTTTGCGTTTGTGGCCATGGAGTAACCGTTCACGATACCATTTTGTATTTTCTTTGAAACTTCTCTTCTTGTCGGGGAAAATTCTGGCTAAACCAACTGAAATGCTGTCAAGTTCTGCAAAAAAGACAGAATCTCTCCATGCTTGTGCCTTTGCTTGAATCAATGAGTCTTTGTCATAGGCGACGAAGTCCATGTATAGTATATACTCTGGCACAGAACCAGCCATGAGTCTGCCTTTGCAGTCATATATGTTTCCTCTAGTCGCACTTATTTCAATATTCTCTTTAATGAGTGTTTTGCTGACTTCTATCCAATATTCGTTGTCGTAAAAAATAGTATGTGCGGCCTTACTGATTATATATACGCAAACGAGACACAATACAATGATAATCAGTATGAATCGTTTTATGCTGTTGTCTTTGTCGGGTTTCATGGTGGGAGGGTTTGTTTATTTTTTGTATATGGTAAAGTGTGCTTCTGTGCTAACTTTCAATGTGCTGTCGCCAAACGATATAAGGGCTGTTTCAATTTGACTTTGTCTCGTTTGTAATGTTAATTCGCTGTTTCTTGTTAATACCCTAAATTTCCAGTCTTGGCATTCTAGCCTTAATTTTTCCTCTAGTATCGCTTCCTGTTGTGCTTGGTACCTGCAAGTGATGTATAAAATAATGCCAAGAACAATCAGGGCGATTAGTCCTAATTGGTTTTTAAACCATTTTCCGTCGCTGCTTAATTGCTGTATGGCTCCTCTCCATTGTTTGAGGGCAATTTCATCATCAATAGTGTTGCTGATGGCTGCAAGGAGTTTGGATTTGTTTTCTGCCTTGTTATTTTGGGTGTTGCTTTTCTTCATGATTTTTCTGCAATTCGAAGTTTTGCGGATCTGCTCCTAGGGTTATATGCAATTTCGCTATCGCTCGCTGTGGTGACGTTTCTATTTATTTGTTTCAAAAGGCATTTTGCTTGTCCGAAAATAAATGCTTGATTATCAGTGTTGCCTGTTGTATTTTCTTTTTTCCCTTTTATGTGGTTCTTGACGATGCGGTCCTCTAAACTGTGGTAGGTCATTATTACCAATCTCCCTTGGGGAGCAAGTAAGTCCGTGGCGCTGTTTAACATTTCTTTAAGTACTTCCATCTCTCCATTTACTTCTATGCGTAAGGCTTGAAATACTTTTGAGAGGTCTTTCTTTTCTCTGCTATGGGTTAAGAATGGAGTGACAATTTCGGTTAGTTGCCCTGTAGTTGCTATCTCGGCAGTATTGCGATATTTTATTATTCGAGACGCAATTTTGCGACTTTGTTTTAATTCTCCATAATAATAGAATATATCTGCTAGTTGTTCCTCGCTATATTCTGCAATTATGTGTTTGGCTGTGATCCTGCTATTCTGGTTCATTCTCATGTCAAGCGGGGCGTCGTATCGGAAAGAAAATCCCCTGTCTCCGTCGTCTAGATGGTGACTGCTGACGCCTAAATCGGCAAGAATGCCATTTACTTGCTCTATTCCGAAATATTTCATCCAATTCTTGATAAATCGGAAATTGCTTCTTATGAATGTAAATCTGTCATCAATTATGGCGCCAGCCATAGAGTCCAAGTCTTGATCAAAACCATATAGATGCCCTTTGAGGTTGAGTCTCTTTATAATTTCTTTGCTGTGACCTCCTCCGCCATATGTAAGATCAAGGTAAATGCCATCGGGTTTTATGTTAAGTCCCTCTATACACTCGTTAAGCATTACTGGGATATGGTAGCATTCAGGATTCATTGCAGTTGGTATTCATTAATTGTTCAAGGTTTTCAGCAAAACTCTCTGTGTTGGAAAGTAGTTCGTCTATTTTTTGCCTGCTCCATATCTCTATGGAGTTGTCCATTCCGAGAAATCTGACTTCGTTTTGGATGTCGGCAGAGTCTAAGTAACGTCGTGGTATAAGTATGCGTCCATTTCCGTCAATGCTTATTTTTTCTGCTCCGGCAACAAAAGTTCGTAAAGATTCTCTGCCTTTCCTGTCAAATGGATTGGTTCGCAAGGCAATAGAGTCTACCATGGAATTCCATACTGCTTCTGGGTAGAGGACTAGGCAACGTTGGAACACATCTTTGCGCAAAATGAGCGAATCAAGATTGGACAGTTGCAAAACCTTGCGGAAACTTGCGGGAATGAAAACTCGTCCCTTTTCGTCAACCTTTGCGTCAATGTTGCCAGTGAATCTCATGTGTGCGTACCTTATTTATATGATTTTCGTTACAAAGATACAAAAATCCCCCACATTTCCCCACTTCTAGTTGAAAATAATTTGTAACCCTGCTAATATTTTTATCAATTGATTTTCTATAGTTTGTGTGTTTGGTGTATAATGTTCCGATTAAAGCGATGTTTTTGCATCAAATTACTGTTTGCAAGTATTTATAGGAGGTGTTTTGTGAAGTGGGGGGTATTTTGTATATTTGCGCAACAGAATAAAGATTTGTAACTTGCCTATGCGTTATTGTAGTCGAAATGTTTTAATTTTCTTGTTGTTTTATTCGTTTGTAGTTCTTGGTCAGAGAAGTGATAAGCGTAGTGTTGTGTGTTTGGAGACTAATATGGGCAAAATACGCATAGCTCTATCTGATTTAACTCCTAAACATAGGGATAATTTTCTTAGGTTAGCCAGTTGTGGTTATTATGATGGGTTGTTGTTTCATCGTGTTATACGGAATTTTGTTATTCAAACGGGCGATCCTAAATATAGAAAAATGGCTAAGGTAGACACAGTTAGCATTGATCATGTATTGCCTGCAGAAATTGTTTTTCCTGATCTGTACCATCTAAGAGGGAGTGTTGCTGCGGCAAGGGAACCGGATGATGTTAATCCTGATTTTGAAAGCAGTGGTTCGCAATTTTATATTGTATGGGGAGAGAGGATGACTCCGGGTAAGATGAAGAGGTCTATTTCGTATCTTAGGGATAAAGGGATTGAACTTGATAGGTTTATGATTGATGAGTATCAAGTTATTGGTGGGGCTCCTCATCTGGATGGTTCTTATACAGTATTTGGTGAGGTTATTGAAGGGTTGAGGGTTGTTGAAAAGATACAATCATTATTGACAGATAGTTGTGACATACCTTTGTCGGATGTATATATAATTCGTGCCATAGTTGAACATTAGGAAACGGGTGATGCTAGGTCTGAACAAACAGGAACTCTCGCTCAAAACGAAAGTTGCCGAAGACTTCGCTAGCATACTTTAAGCTATTAAAGATATTGAAAAATATCGTGAAGTTTGCTTGTTATTTGTTTTTTTTTGTACCTTTGCCATATATGACTATAGAGACTATAACAGTTACCGTTACTTTTGCTTGTTGTGCTGTGGCACATTTTGCCGGCATGGTAGTTATGGGTATTTTGGCAAGACATAGGGTGCAGTATCTAAGTTTGGTTTGGATGCTGGCAATTTTTTTTGTTGCTTTAGTCATAGTTTCTATGTATGGCGAATCTGTAGCTAAAGGTGTGCCAGGTATATTACATCCTTATATGCTTTTAGTGTTGGTCGCAGGTATTTTTCTTCAAAGTATATATTCTTTGGGTTTCGCTTTGCCTGGATTCTTGCAAGTCCGACGGATGTGTAAGTATGCAACTCCAATTATTTTGTTGGCTATAGTTTATATGATTGCAATATTTCCGGCAGGAAGATTGACGAGGGTTTATTCGTACGGAGAATTGTTTACTGGCATATTGTCCGTGGATTTGGTTCTGCGCATATTGGCTTTGGGATTGGGGGTTTATTATGCCCTGAATATTATTTTCTTGCCGCGTAAGATGGCCCAGAAGACGACATTTCCTGTGTCAATTATAGCATATACTACAGTATTGATTTTTTCTATTATTCTTTATATGTACACGGCTTTGGATTATTCTCCTCTCATGCTCTGCGCATATATGGTGATGTTTACAATAGTGAATTATTTTTGGGTATGCCATTCACTGGAATCCTTGATGCAGAAAATGCCTCACCCCAAAATTGAACTTGATGTATCTGATGATGTGGAGTTAATAGAGGTGTCAGGAGGGGACCGTCAGGAAGATATTTCGATGCGTGATTTTAATGAAATGAATCACAAACGTTATATGAGGGTGCAGTTGTGGATGCAGACTCATAAAGAGGCATGGTTGAACAACGGGTTTAATAGAGATAAATTATGTGATGAAACCGGTATAAATCGTCAGCTCATGCTGCAATGCTTGCGTAGTCAAGGGCATAATAATATACATGAATATATAACAACTTATAGGGTAGAAGAATTGATGCGTCTTATTAGACAGGGCGAGGTCACTTCTGTGTCTGATTGTATTCTTGTCGGTTTCGTTACTCCCAAGACGGCTCGTGCGTGTTTTGAACGTATTGCTGGCAGTAATTTGGATGATTTTCTATTACGACATAAAAGGTAAGAAAAAGCGATTTTAAATCCTATTTGGTGCTTTCTTGTATTTTTGTCTTGTTTCCTTGCTTGTTTGTTTTTATTTTTGTATTTTTGCGCTCAAGTTTTATTAAGTATGTTCGCATACGCGCGAGTGACACAATGTAGGTGGTGCGTATCAATGGATTATTAGAATTTCGATTGCGTTGCGTCCTTAAAAGACGTGTAATTTGAGTACGATATAGATGAAGAAGTATTGTTTGGCTATAGTGATGTTGGTTAGTTCTTTGCTGAGTTTTTCGGCAAGGTTTTCTGCTATTGCTGTAAATCAGATTAATGAAGTCCAGGTCTCAGATACGGTTCGCAAAGTGAATTTTACCGAGGGAGGGAAGGTTGTGCGCCATAAAATGAGTCATTCTGTATCTCCAATAAGGGTACATGTTGTTGGAAAGTCGATCCGTATTGAAAGTTCAGAAAAGCAAATATTGCCTATATATAACCAAAAGGGGATGTTCTACCTTCTTTTTAGGCTCAACAAAGGAACAAACTGGTTAAATGGTTTGCCGAAGGGAGGTTATTATATTAATGGCAAGTTGGTAAATGTAAATTAAATATATTTTCAAGAAATCAAAAGTAGCGTCCAAAAGTTCTAAGCATTATGGAAGAAATTATATCTAGGATTCCACGAGATTTAATTAAAGCAGAATTAACAGAAGAATGTAAATTGCGTCGCACTAATAAAAGTGCCAATGATATATATGTTGTGACGTGGCATAATGCACCTAATACTTTGCGGGAGATTGGCAGGTTGCGTGAGATAGCCTTTAGGGCAGCTGGTGGCGGTAGTGGAAAGAGTATGGATTTAGATGAATTTGATGTGTGTGCCAATCCATATAAGCAACTTATTGTCTGGGATCCTGAGGAAGAAGAGATTTTAGGAGGTTATCGCTATATACTAGGCAAGGATTGGGAAATTGCGGAGAATGGGCAACCTAAATTGGCAACAAGTCACATGTTCCATTTTTCCGAGAAATTTCTTACACAATATGCTCCCTATACAATTGAACTTGGACGTTCTTTTGTTACGCTTGAATATCAAAGTAGTCGTATGGGTACTAAGGGTTTGTTCGCATTGGATAATCTATGGGATGGATTGGGCGCAGTTACGATTATAGAGCCAAATGTGCGATATTTGTTTGGAAAGTTTACCATGTATCCATCCTATGACAGGATGAGCCGTGATATGATTATTTATTTTCTCAATAAACATTTTCCTGACACGGAAGAGTTGATTCGTCCGTTTAAACCATTTGGATATGTTCATGATACAGAGCAATTCAAGGAATTGTTTGTGGAGGATGAATTCAAACAAGACTATCGTATTCTGAACAAGGCGGTCAGAGATCATGGATATAACATCCCTCCATTGGTAAATGCCTATATGGGCCTATCTCCAACAATGAAGTTGTTTGGAACAGCTATAAATGAAGAGTTTGGCAATGTAGAAGAGACTGGCATTCTTATAGCTGTGGATGAGATATTGCCAGAAAAACGTAAACGCTATATTGATTCGTTTTTGGAGGAACATCCGGAATATTTAAGGTAAATAAATAATATTCCTATTCAACTTGAATTAAATGATCTGGGAGCAATTACTTTCTAACAAAAGGTTAGGTCAAGAGAATCAACCGCATAAAAAGGATGATAGGACAGAGTTTCAACGTGACTATGATCGGTTGATTTTTTCGGCACCTTTTCGACGTCTTCAAAATAAGACGCAAGTATTTCCCTTACCAGGAAGTATTTTTGTACACAATAGATTGACACATTCTTTGGAAGTAAGCAGTGTGGGGCGATCATTGGGAAATGACGTGAGTCGTTTGTTGTTGGAAAAACATCCCGAGTTGCATGATACACACATAGTAGAACTAGGTAGTATTGTGTCAGCTGCATGTCTGGCTCATGATTTAGGTAATCCGCCTTTTGGACATAGTGGCGAGAAGGCAATAGGTACCTATTTTAGTGAAGGAGAAGGGCGTTTTTTGAAGGAATATGTTTGTGAAGAGACAGGAGATTCTTTGACTGAATTGCAATGGCAAGATTTGATAAATTTCGAGGGTAATGCCAATGCATTTCGTTTGTTGACTCATCACTTTAAGGGACGTAGGCAAGGAGGTTTCGTAATGACGTATAGTACCTTGGCGTCAATAGTGAAATACCCATTTAGTAGTAATCTTGCTAATGGAAAACGTAAGTTTGGCTTTTTTCGTGATGAAATGGAGTTTTACCAAAGGATAGCAGATGAATTGGGTATTCGTCGCTTTGATAGTGAAGATGGCAGTTTGCGCTATGCTCGTTACCCATTGGTATATTTGGTTGAGGCTGCTGATGATATCTGTTATGAAATTATGGATATTGAAGATGCGCACAAATTAAAGATATTGACAACAACAGAAACCAAGGAATTGCTGTTGGCTTATTTCGCAGAAGAACAAAAATCTACAATATTGTCGCGCATGAACACTGTAGAGGATTCTAATGAGCAGATTGTCTATTTGCGTTCATGTGTTATAAATCTACTTGAGACAGAATGTGTTAGAGTTTTCGTGGAGAATGAGGATAAGATTCTTGCAGGAGAGTTCTCTGGTAGTTTAATAGATCATATTGCTGAGGTGCCAAAAGCGGCATATCATTATTGTGAAAAGGTAAGTTATTCTCGTATTTATAATAGCAAAGATGTGATGGATATAGAAATAGCCGGTTTCAAGGTTATTACAACTTTAGTTGACTTAATGGTACATGCTGTTATAAAATCGGATAAAGCTTTTTCTCAATTGCTGATAAATAGAGTTTCTGCACAATATGACATCAAAGCCAATACTTTATATGGAAGGATAATGGCCGTATTGGATTATATATCTGGTATGACAGATGTATACGCTATGGATATGTATCGTAAAATTAACGGAATGTCAATACCTACCCTGTAAATCTTAAGTTAATCAAATTATACTAACGTCTACTATTATGGTTAGAGTCAAGATTGTTAACAAATCGCATCATTCGTTGCCGCAGTATTCAACATCCAGCAGTGCAGGAATGGATTTAAGAGCAAATATAGACGCTCCGATACTACTTAGGCCTATGCAACGTGTTTTGGTTCCGACTGGACTGTTTATGGCATTGCCAGAGGGTTATGAGGCGCAAGTGCGTCCTAGAAGCGGTTTGGCTCTCAAGCATGGAATTACGGTCTTGAATACTCCAGGCACAATTGACGCTGATTACCGTGGTGAAATCGGAGTTATTTTGATGAATTTTGGTCAGGAGGATTTCCTGATTCAAGATGGTGAGAGAATAGCTCAAATGGTTGTTTCAAAATACGAGCAAGTAGATTTTTTGGACGTAGAATTGTTGGATGAGACAGAGCGAGGTTCCGGAGGTTTTGGACATAGCGGTATAAAATGAGACATTTATTTTACATAATCTGTTTTTTTTCTTCATGCTGTTTAGCTAAAGCTCAGACGCGTGTAGATTATTTTATGAACGAGGCAGCGCAATGCATGATGGCTGGTAAAGCGTCATCTGCTGTTGATTTGTATTCTCATAGTTTGGAAATTAACCCAAACATACCAGAAGCTATTTTCCAGTTGGGCCGAATAAATTTTTATATAGGAAATGATAGTTTGGCCTATGAAATGTTGTACAAGGCAATTGAAAAAGATTCGTGCAATAGTAAATACCTTGAAACACTGGTCTCAATTCTCTTGAATGATAGAAAAACAGAAGAGGCTCTTCCTTTACTGGAGAGGATGAGTAAGTTACAGAGTAGTCGGACTGACGTACTTGGATTATTGGCAAAAATATATACAGAGCTTGGTTTTACGGAGGATGCTATTCAAACTTATGACAGGTTGGAAATATTAGAGGGCAAGTTGGCTTCTATTTCAAATGCTAAGTTTGAACTATATATTGAAATGCGTGATAGCATTCGGGCATTTCGGGAATTACAACTTTTATGTGATGAATATCCTGCCGATATGTCTTATCGTATTCATATGGGGTATCAGTATCAACTATTGGGTGATTATGATAAAGCGATGCAGATATACGACGAAGTTAGGAATTTTGAACCAACCAATGTTTCTCTGCAAATGGCTATGCTCGATTTCTATAAAATGAATGGTCAGGATAGTTTGTATGTAAATGTTCGTGATTCAATACTGTATTCGCCTGAAACAGAATCATCTAAAAAAACGCTCTTGTTGAAGAATATGATTGAGGCTAGTCCGCAAGACTCAGTTTCTGACAATGAAATTACTCAACGTTTTGAACGTATTCTTTCAAAGGATAGTGCAGATCTTGATGTTCTGACACTTTATGCATTGTTTTTGGAATACAGAGAGAAATCTCCAGCCGATATTGCTTCCTTAATGCATCGTATTTTGGATATTCAGTCCGAAAATGAGATGGCATTGCAATGGTTAACAAATTATTATGTTAGAAATGCTGATATGTTTTCAATGGAGGAAATGTGTCGCAGGGCCATTAATTATTATCCAGACAAGTTGGTTTACTACACGTTTCTTTCCTACGCGTTGATGAATACAAGGAGTTATGGTGAAATATTGGACGTATTGACTCGAGGACTAAGGTTGCGTTCGGAGGATACAAATCCGGAACTGGTTTCTGAAGCATTTACCCTAAAAGGTGATGCGTATTACGCATTGGACAAGGCTGATGAGGCTTTCCTAGAATATGACTCAGCCTTAGTATATGATAAGGATAATATCCTGTGCCTCAATAACTATGCCTATTTTTTGTCTTTAAGAGGTGAGCAATTGGATAAGGCAGAAGAGATGAGTTATCGTGCAATCAAGAACGCTCCCCATAATCGAACATATTTGGATACATATGCATGGATTCTATTTATGCAAGAGAATTATGTTGATGCGCAAAGGTATATGGATAGAGTTGTGCCGAGAGACAGTAGCGACCATTTCCTAATGACTAATGAGGAGATGTCTGGAGTGCTCCTTGAGCATGCTGCAGATATAGCATGGATGAATGGGGAGCAGGAACGTGCAGTGCAACTTTGGTTATTGGCAATAAAGAAAAACGACATAGATGTGTCGCCAAAATTGCGCAAAAAAGCAAAAAAGAAAAGATACTATAAATGAATCCGCATATGAAGCATTTTTTTAAACATATATTTAGTGTTCTTGCAATAATTCTTGTTGTTTCTTGCGCCACTTCTCGCAAAGCAGTAGACCAACAAAAAGACAATGTGGTCTCAGATTGGCAATCGGGTGATGCAGTTGTTTCGCGTGCGGCCATTAAAATCAAGAATGGCAGAGAAAGAGAGATTTCTCTGTCAGGAAATCTAAAGATGCTTCGCAATGATGTTATTATACTTAATGCTACGTATATCTTCGGTATTCAAATAGGTTTCGTTGAATTAACTCCAGAAAAAGTGCTGATAGTCAGTAGAGCTACTAAACAATATACCGAAATATCGTATGCAGAACTGTCTGCCAAATTAGGTAAAATGATAAGTTTTGAAGATTTTCAGCGACTGTTTTGGGGAGAGAACGCGGATATTCAGTTTAAGGGAGTAAAGTGGAAACATGATGAATTTGTTTTAATGCCGGATGGTCGTAAAGTTCCGTCAGAACTTAGCATGAACCTTACTTCTGCCAACAAGTCCATTGCTTTACAGATACGGCTAATCAATTTAAGATATGATAACTCATGGAACTCGCGCATGCATGTGGATTTTTCAACTTATACTAAATTGACATTGGATCAGTTTTATACATTGTTGTCTTCAATGGTTAATAAATAGAGAAAAATAAGGAATGAATCTTTCTAGTTTTATCTTGAGATTGTGCTGTGCTTTTGTGCTAATATTTGGCACAGACAATATGCTTCATGCGCAAAATAGCAAAAAAGTCAAGGAACTAAAGGCTCAAAAGACAAAACTTCAGAAAAATCTGAAACAATCACAGCAAGCGCTGGTTAAGACAGGTAAGGATGTGAAGGATGGACAATCCTATTTGCATTATATTGATCAGAAATTAGACGAACGTGTTGCTCATATAAAGGTGATGGAGGCCGAGATGGATAGTCTCGAAGACAGAATGGAGGTGTTGCGCTCTGAAATATCTACCACTAAAGGTCAGTTGGCAGCAATGAAACGCAGGTACGCGATAGCATTGCGTTTTTCACGTCAGTTTCCAAAAATCAATAATAGTGTGGTGTTTGTCCTTAGCGCTAAGAGTATAACACAAATGTATCGTAGGGCCCGTTTTGCAAAAGAGTATGCAGTATTTCAACATGATTTAGGTAAGCAAATCCAGTCAAAACAGAACAAGTTGATGGGGGCAAGAAATTCGCTGTTGAAAGAACAGACAAAAAAGACCGCAATTTTGAGCGAGGTAATACGTCAGCGTAAGAAGTTAAATGAACAGCAGGTACGACAGCAACAGTACATTAAAAATCTTCAGAAGAAGGAAGATAACTTGCGTGCAAAGGTTTCCAAGCAGCAGAAAGAACTTAATGCATTAAATAAGAAAATTGACGATTTGATTGCTGCAGAGATAGAACGGGCTCGAAAACAGGCAGAGGAAGAGGCTCGAAAACAGGCAGAGGCAAAAAAGAAAAAGGCGAATGCTGCATCTGGATCCCAATCATCATCCAAGCAAAGTCCCTCTTCAAAATCATCTACATCAAAAACTGCTTGGCTGACTCCGGCAGATCAAAAACTAAATGGAACCTTTGTGCAAAACAAGGGTAAGCTGCCGGTTCCTATTACAGGGCAATATCGCATATCGGGTAGGTTTGGACAGTATAATGTTCCTGGACTTAAAAATGTTACTCTTGATAATAAAGGTGTAAATTATGTCGGCAAGCAAGGTGCGCGTGCCCGTTGTATATATGATGGTGAAGTTACGGCAATTTTCCAATTTTCTGGCGCAAAGAATGTTCTTGTTAGGCATGGCAGTTACATTTCCGTGTATTGTAATCTTTCTTCTGTTATTGTGAAGAAGGGACAGAAACTGAAGACTCGCGACATTATCGGAACTGTTGCTAAAGATGAAACCGGAAATTGCATCTTGCATTTTCAATTGCGAAAGGAAACAACGAAACTTAATCCCGAGCTATGGATAAGCAAATAAATACAGATAAAAGTTAAAGCATTAAAAAGAGGGAAATAGCAAAATTCATTTACAGAATTTTGCTATTTTTCTTTTTTTTTACCTTTGTTGCCAAATTCTGTTATACTAGTTTAGTTGTTGAATTAAGTAGTTATTTTCTGATCTAATTAATAATTAATAAAAAGTTAAAGTTATGAACGAACAAAAGTATTGCCCAGAAACAAATTTGATTTGGGCTATTTTGTGTACAGTATTGTGTTGCTTGCCTTTAGGTATTGTTGCAATTTTGAAGGCAACGTCTGTTGAAAAGTTGTGGAACCAGGGTAGACAAGATGAGGCCATTAAGGCTTCTAATGATGCAAAGAATTATGCAATGTGGGGTGCAATCATTTCTCTTGTATTCTACGTAATATACTTTTTATTTGTATTCGTAGGAGTGGCTGCTTCAATGTAAATGAGAATACTCTTTATTCGAATAATGATACCGGTGGTTCTTATTGCCATCGGTATTATTTATTATAATTTAAATCCTGAGAATTCTGCTTGGGTTATTCGGTGTCCGTGGTGGATGCTGACTGGAACTTATTGTCCTTCGTGCGGTATTCAGCGCTTCTTGCATCAATTACTGAAAGGGCATTTTTACGAGGCATTTTGTCTAAATCCATTTTTATTGTTATCTGTTCCGTATGCAGTGCTTGCTATATTAGGAAAATGGTATAATATTAATGGCGGATTCGATAAAATTAATAGATTTGTATATAAGAGGCGGACTTTAATTGTTTATGTAGTCTTGTATTTTGCTTGGTGGGCAATAAGGATTATCTTTAACGTTTAGAACCTAAAATATTAAATTATAGTTTTATGAATGAACAAAAGTATTGCCCTGATACTAATTTGGTATGGGCTATTTTGTGCACTTGTTTGTGTTGTGTTCCATTGGGAATAGTAGCGATTATTAAGGCTACCTCGGTGGAAAGACTGTGGAATGAGGGGCGTTTTGAAGAGGCCCAACAAGCTGCAGATGCTGCAAAAAGATTTTCCATTTGGGGTGCGATAGCTTATTGTGTGCTTGTGGTTTTGCTAGTAATTTTCTACGCTGCTATTATTGCATTTGGCGTTATGGCGAAATCCAAAGGATTCTAGTTTTTTATATGGGGATATGTTTTGTGATGAAAACATGTCCCTTACTTTTCTATGCTTATATAAAGAGGTTGGCAAGTAGGGATTGATATGTATCGATAGCCTCTCGTATTTCTCTAATTTCAATGAATTCATCGGCTGTATGACTGCGCGAACTGTTGCCAGGTCCCATTTTCATTGATGGGAAATTCATGAGTGCCTGATCGCTTAATGTCGGGCTTCCAAATGGAGTTTTTCCTAGCTCGATACACTTTTGTACTAAAGGATGTGATAAGTTGATACTTGATGAAGATAAACGGAAACTCCGCGCCTTTACCTCGCTTTTTAGGTTCTTGCAGATAATGTCAAAAATCTCCTCATTGCTGTATAGTTCATTACTGCGTACATCTATCGTAAAGGAGCATTCTGAGGGAATCACATTGTGTTGTGTTCCTGCATTCACGATGGTTACTGTCATTTTTACTGGTCCGAGCAAATCGCTCGTTTTGGGTAGCTCGCAATTACGAATCCAGCTAATATCATCCAATGCATGATATATAGCATTGTCACCTTCATTTCTTGCAGCATGTCCTGATTTTCCGTGTGCAACAGCATCCAGAACCATTAGTCCTTTTTCTGCTATTGCTGGTTGCATTTCTGTAGGTTCCCCCACTAATGCTACATCAATTTTGGGCAAAACCTTTAGCACTCTCTCCATTCCGTTTTTGCCGCTGACTTCTTCCTCGGCGCTGATGGCCAATATTAGGTTATAGGGTAGGGGTTTGTTCCAAAAAAAACTGAATACTTGGATCAAACTCACTAAAGAGGCGCCGTCATCATTGCTTCCCAGACCATATATACGCTCGCCTTCAATTGTGGCCTTGTATGGGTCGCGAGTCCATTGGTTTGTGGGTTTTACTGTATCAACATGTGCATTGAGCAGTAATGTTTTACGCTTTTCATCATATCCTTGGGCAATGCACCAAAGATTGTTTCCTTCTCTCTTAACGGGTAGGGCATATTCTTCCGAAAGTATTCTTTCTAATGTATCAACGGCATCTTTTTCTTCACGACTTATACTTGGAATTTCAATCAAAGTACAAAGCAGTTTTATTGCATCTTGAGTCAGTTTATCCGTATTCATTTAGGTTAATGTTGTAAGAATCATTTGACAAAGTTAGTCTTTTTTGTTTCATTGTAAAAATAATTTCTGTTTTATTCTAAGAGAATCTTTGGAAAATAGTATCTTTGCGCATTATTAAGGTATATTGCCATGCAGAATTTTAGTCCCTTGCAAAAACTTGTGCACGACCAAGCTCGCATTTATGGTCGCCGTGTAGCATTGCGCTATCGTGACTATGAAAAAGGTGTGTGGAAGGATATCTCTTGGAAACAATTCTCAGATCAGGTTCGCAGATTAGCAAATGCAATGGTCGCCTTGGGGGTTGGGGAGCAGGAGAATATTGGAGTACTTTCACAGAATAAGCCAGAGGGATTAATTGTAGATTTCGCTTCATATGCCATTAGGGCTGTTGTTGTCCCTATGTATGCCACCAGCAGCGAGATGCAAGTAAAGTATATTGTTAGCGATGCCAACATTCGATATGTTTTTGTTGGTGAGCAGGAACAGTATGATATCGCTTTCCGTGTATTGCAACACGGATCGACTTTAGAGAAGCTGATTATTTTTAGTCGCAATGTGCAAAGAAATCCCGAGGATCAGATTAGCGAGTACTTCGATGATTTTATTTCTGCGTCAGAGAACAATTTCCAAGGCATAGTAAGATTAAGGTCTGATTCTGTACAGCCAGATGATTTGGCAAATATCCTATATACCAGTGGTACAACAGGACTATCCAAAGGTGTGATGCTTACGCATGAGATGCTCAATACTGCAGTATCATCTCATTATGGTGTTTTCCCATTGTCGGACAGGGACGTTGTGCTTAACTTTCTTCCATTTACTCATGTTTTGGAGCGTGGATGGGCGTATCTATGTATTGCCAATGGATGTACCCTGGCTGTCAACAGCAATCCTGCCGATGTCCTGCAGTCCATGCGTGAGGTACATCCTACTTGCATGTGTGCGGTCCCACGTTTTTGGGAAAAAGTATATTCTGCTGTGCAGGAACGCATTGAGCGTAGCAATCCCATGCAAAAGAAACTGTTGCAGGATGCTCTACGTATTGGGCACGAATACAATGTTGAGTATCGGATGAAGAAAGTCGAACCACCATTGGCATTGCGTCTGCAGTATTCGCTGTATGAGGGAACTATGATAGCCTTCTTGAAAAAACAGTTGGGACTTGAACGCGCAAATTTTTTTCCCACGGCAGGTGCTGCTGTGCCTCCAGTTATTGAGGATTTCGTCCGATCTGCTGGTTTGAATATGATTGTTGGGTACGGATTGACCGAAAGCACTGCCACGGTAAGTTGCGATAGATACAACCAGCCATCTACCATCGGCAGTGTAGGGCGTTTACTAAAGGGTGTAGAGATATGTTTCGGTGAAAACGACGAAATACTGCTCAAGGGTAAGACTATTACCAAGGGTTATTACCGTAAGGCAGAGGTAACAGAATTGTCAATTGATAAGGATGGCTGGTTTCATACAGGAGATGCGGGTTATATTAAGGATGGTGAATTGTTTCTTACCGACAGGATTAAGGACTTGTTCAAGACCAGTAATGGCAAATACATATCGCCTCAGTTAATTGAGTCCAAGTTGTGTGTAGACAAGTATATAGATCAAATTGTTGTTGTGGCAGAGCAGCGAAAGTTTGTGTCAGCTTTGGTTATTCCACAATATGCGCTGCTTATGGAATTGGCTCGTGAATATGGTGTAGACTGCCAAAGCAATGAGGAATTGTGCAGCAACCCGCGCGTTCTCAAGTTTATGATGTATCGCATAGATACCCTTCAGCAAGAATTTGCACATTACGAACAAATAAAGAAAATAACATTATTGCCAGAACCCTTCAGTATGGAACGCGGTGAATTGACCAATACATTGAAGGTTAAACGTAATATCCTATACAGAAATTACAGGCAGCAAATAGAAAAGATGTACGAAGAAGAATGATTACACAAGATCAATTGAAGGAGGTTCAAGAAAGAGTAGAGCAATTGAACCATTATCTGAACATTCCAGCTAAAAAGATTCAGTACGAGGAGGAACAGCTCCGCACTCAAGCTCCCGAATTTTGGGAGGACCAGAAGCGTGCTGAGGAGCAGATGAAGGTTGTAAAAGGTCTGGAGAAATGGATAAAGAGTTTCCAGGAAGTCAGTACATTTGCTGACGAACTTTCGACTGCCTTTGAGTTTTATAAAGAGGAACTGGTCACCGAGCAAGAGGTTGATGACCTATATGCCCGTACCATAACTTCTATTGAAGAACTAGAATTGAAAAACATGCTCCGAAAGGAGGAAGACTCCATGGATGCTGTATTGAAGATTAATTCGGGCGCAGGAGGAACTGAGGCTCAAGATTGGGCGCAGATGCTCATGCGAATGTACATGCAATGGGCAGATAAGAACGGTTACAAGATACGCATAGCCAACCTTTTGGAAGGCGATGATGCTGGCATAAAATCGTGTACACTTGAACTTGAAGGCGAGTTCGCTTATGGTTATCTCAAAAGCGAGAATGGAGTTCATCGTCTTGTACGCGTTTCTCCTTACAATGCTCAGGGTAAGCGTATGACCTCGTTCGCTTCGGTTTTTGTAACTCCTTTGGTGGACGATACCATTGAGGTTAATATAGAACAAGCCCGTATTTCCTGGGATACATTCCGAAGTTCTGGTGCTGGTGGACAGAATGTCAACAAGGTTGAGTCAGGTGTGCGACTTCGCTATATGTATAAAGATCCTTATACTGGCGAGGAGGAGGAGATACTTATTGAAAATACTGAGACTCGCGACCAGCCAAAGAACAAGGAGAATGCCCTTCGTTTGCTCCGCTCCATGCTATACGACAAGGAGTTACAGCATCGCATGGAGGAACAGGCCAAGATAGAGGCTGGCAAGCGGAAGATAGAGTGGGGCAGCCAAATTAGAAGTTACGTTTTTGACGATCGTCGTGTCAAAGATCATCGTACCAACTATCAGACAAGTGATGTCGGTGGCGTAATGGATGGCAAAATTGATGCTTTCATCAAGGCATATCTAATGGAGTTTGGCGGAGAATAAGTTATTGGGCAAATAAACTGTTGAATGGCGCATTTCGAGACTGAGAGGAAATTTCTAGTTGTGGGTGAGTTCAAGTCCTTGGCCTACAATGCTACACGTATACAGCAAGGATATATATCCAGTAGCAATGGAAGAACCGTACGTGTACGTATTCGTGGAGATAAGGGATATTTGACAATAAAGGGACCAAGTGGCATTGCTGGTCTTACCCGTTACGAATTTGATACCGAGATACCTCTTGATGATGCTCGTGATCTGTTGAGAATCTGTGAACCTGGTATCATAGATAAAATCCGTTATCTGGTTAAGTCTTCTGATGGCAGGCACGTATGGGAGATAGATGAGTTCTATGGGGACAATGAAGGGCTCCTGCTGGCAGAGATAGAGCTTTCCCATGAGGATGAAGACTTTATTAAACCAGACTTCATCGGACGTGAAGTCTCTGGAGATCGACGGTTTTACAATAGTCATATGCGCAATTATCCTTATAAATTATGGAAAGAGGAAATTTTGGAAGCAAGATAGGTGCAGTATTGGCATCTGCAGGTAGCGCTGTTGGTTTAGGCAATATTTGGCGATTCCCCATGGAATGTGGCAGTAATGGTGGTGCCGCATTCATACTAATATATCTGCTTTGTGTATTCTTTTTGGCCATGCCTGTCATGGTGGCAGAATTTGTAATAGGCCGCTCGAGTCGTTCCAATGCAGTTGGTTCATACAGAGTCCTAGCTCCGGGAAAACCATGGGTGGTTTCTGGTTTTATGGGAGTACTGGCAGGTTTCTTGGTGTTGTCATACTATAGCGTAGTGGCAGGTTGGACTCTGGATTATACTTTTGAATCATTAAGTGGCAGTTTGATGTCGGAGAATGATTTCGGGCAGTTTTTTGCCGACTTTGTAAGCAGTCCCTGGCGTCCAATAGTTTTTCTTACTTTGTTTCTCCTGTTAACTCATTATGTCGTTGCCACAGGTGTAGAAAAGGGAATAGAAAGGTATAGTAAGATAATGATGCCATTGCTGCTTGTAATTATTCTGGTGCTTGCAGGTTTTTCCATGTTCATGCCCAATGCCATTGAGGGGGTAAGGTTTTTGCTTACCCCAGATTTCTCAAAGGTTACCAAGGATGTAGTTCTTAGTGCTATGGGACAGGCATTCTTTTCGTTGAGCGTAGGAATGGGGACATTGGCAACTTATGCAAGTTATTTCAATAAGCAAACCAAGCTGCTTCCTTCTGCTGTAGGAGTTTGTACCATAGACACAATGGTTGCTATTTCTGCGGGTTTTATCATCTTTCCTGCAGTCTTTAGTGTCGGTGTTAGTGCCGATTCTGGTCCAGGCTTGGTTTTTATAACCTTGCCATATGTTTTTCATGAGGCATTCGGCTCGGTGCCCGTCATTGAGTATATTTTCTCAGGCCTTTTCTACCTTTTGTTGCTTTTAGCTGCCCTTACAAGTAGTATATCCATGCACGAGATTAGCACGGCATACATTCATGAAACGTTCAAACTCAGCCGTCCAAAGGCTGCCGCAATAGTAACTGGCGTGTGTTTTGTCATGGGAATAGCATGCAGCCTGTCATTTGGCTTGTGGAAGGATGTTACTTTCATGGGCAGAGGATTCTTTGATCTTTTTGATTTTATTACAGCCAAGTTTCTTATGCCCTTGGGTGGTTTGCTAATTTGTACTTTTGTTGGATGGGATATGAACAAGAAACTAGTGGCTGCAGAACTTAATTCCAGGTTCACTTCATTGCTCATGATATTGTTCAGTTGGGTGGCCCCAATAGGTATAGGTATTATTTTTGTTTACGGTTTGATTAGCGGATAATGGAAAAACATGTAAATTTTGGTAGTCGTATGGGGGCTATCTTTGCTGCGGCAGGTAGTGCCGTAGGACTTGGTAATGTATGGCGTTTTCCCATGTTGGTAGGCGATAATGGCGGAGCCGCCTTCATAATGATATACATTCTTTCAATCCTGATTGTGGGCATCCCCATTATGGTTGGAGAATTTGTAATAGGACGTCATACGCAGAGCAATATGATTGATGCGTTTCGTAAGCTTGCCCCCGGTAAATGGTGGAGAATAATAGGCGTTATGGGCATAGGGGTCGCTTTCCTTATTCTAAGTTACTATATTGTGGTTAGCGGTTGGACATTGTACTATGCATATAGCAGTTTCAGTGGGGTCTTGTCTGATCCTAAGTGCAACTATGGGGATTTTTTTGGCGATTATGTTGCCAATCCCTGGTTAAGTCTGTTGTCTGCATTTATCTTTATGCTTATGACCCACTTGATTATCATCCGTGGTGTTCGCGATGGTATTGAAAAGTGTTCTAAGATACTGATGCCAATGCTTTTGCTCATTATTGGCATATTGGTAGTTTGCACATTCAGTATGCCAGGAATCAACGAGGGCTTGTCATTTTTGCTTAAACCAGACTTTTCCAAACTTACCATATCTGTAGTTTTGGCAGCAATGGGACAGGCTTTCTATTCTCTGTCCGTTGCTATGGGTTGCCTTTGTACCTATGCCAGTTATTTCGGACGCAATACACGTTTGGTTTCTTCCGCATTAAGTGTCAGTTCCATAGATACTACAGTCGCTATATTAAGCGGTTTCATCATCTTTCCTGCTGTATTTTCTGTCCCTGGTGTAGAGGCAAATGCCGGTCCAGGTCTGGTTTTTCAGACTTTACCGTATGTGTTTAATATGGCTTTTGGCAATGTGCCCTTCCTGGCATATGTCTTTAGTGGATTGTTCTATATTCTCCTTTTTTTGGCTGCTTTGACGAGTGCAATATCTCTTCATGAGGCAGTAACTGCATATGTTCATGAAAATTGGAAAATATCTCGTAAGAAAGCCTCAACAATCGTTTCGGTCAGTGCTATGACATTGGGTGTCTTTTGCTGTTTGAGTTTTGGCGTATTAAGTCATTGGACAATCTTTAATCTCACCATTTTTGACTTGTTGGATGCAGTCTCGTCAAATATAATACTTCCCTTGGGTGGTGTGCTGATGGCCCTGTTTGTCGGTTGGTATTTAAGCAAGGATATGGTACGTATGGAAATCACTAATGGTGGTCAAGTTTCACAACGCATCTATCCGCTCATTATGTTCCTGTTGCGGTGGGTGGTGCCCATTGCAATATTCTCAATGTTTATTAAAGGAATAATTGAAATGATAGGGGGATAGCATGAAGAAGCGAGGGTTGTTTAGTCGTTCGCAGCTATGGTTCTTGCTTGTAGTATTGAATGCTTGCTTGGTGGTATTAGGTGTTATTTTCCTGTCGCGTCACCAGAACGGAAATAAAATGAGTGCTTCAAATGCATATGACTCCCTTTCTGTTAGTCATGTTCAAACGTCATCAGCCCGATATTATGCCGTACCGCAACATCAACCAGAATCCTTCGAATTTGATCCCAATGAGGCAGACAGTACACAACTTTTGCGTCTTGGTCTTGCTCCATTTCAGGTAAGAAGCATTTACCGCTATAGGGCAAAGGGAGGCCGTTTTAGTTGTAAGGACGATTTTCGTCGTGTTTATCGACTTACCAATGAACAATGGGAACACCTTTCTCCTTTGATAATCATTGCAAAGAAGTACCAATTGGTTGATGTGCCATCAAATGCTTCTCGCTCCAGTGCCTATCAGTCAAGGCGGCAGACGGCAGATATCACAACACCACAGGTATCCAAGGATAATGCAGATTCCGTTCAGTCAGTAAAAGAGGTAAAACGTAATTATCCTGTCAAAATGTCGGGAGATGAGGTTTTGGACGTAAATAGTGCTGATAGTGCTCAATTGTGCCGTGTTCCTGGTGTTGGGCCATATTTTGCCAAACAAATTTTGCGTTACAGGAAACAATTAGGTGGGTATGTCGATACCAAGCAGCTTCTTCAGATAGATAATTTTCCTGCCAATTCGCTTGCTTGGCTTGTTGTTTCTGATACAATGTATATAATGAAACTGAACGTAAATGCCCTTTCCACTCGCAAACTGATGAAACATCCTTATATGGGGTATTATCGGGCGTCTGACATAGAGAACTACAAACGCATTTATGGCAAAATAGAGAGTATTGAGACACTTAGGAAAATGCCACATTTCTCTGAAGAGGACATTGAACGGCTGAAGCCTTATTTAGAGTTCCATTAATCCCCAACCGGTCATTAGCGCTTAACAGTCTAATGACCGATTGGGGTTAAATCCAGACAGGTTCTTTTTGTTTGCCTATCATCAAGAATTTGTTGACATAGCATCAATTTTTTGTTGACGCATCAACAAAAGTTTGATGACGTGTCAACAAATAAGATATTCAGCCAATGTTAAGACATGCTGTAATATTCTCATAACAAAGGTTACTTCTTAACCTTATGCTCTCCCCAGTGTACCCTTCTTTCTGTATAGTCAAAAATGTTAGGCTTGGTTATGCCAATTTCTTTTAATGTTAGGATTATGGTTTGCTGGACTGATGGGGGCATTATGAACTGTCCTCTCCGATAGCGGTAGAAATTATATTGCCCAAATTTTGCAATCAGCCTTTCTCTCAGTTCAATACCCTTTTTCTTTGGTAATTCATCAAAGATATGCTTAAACCCTATTGCATAGGAAACTGGGGTAGAGTCTGCATAGTTGGGACATTTGTTTGCTCCTCCTTGTTCCTCAATCCAACGGAGGTTATAAAACACATTCTGCATTATTACTGGATATTCTTTGTATGCCAACCAGTGTAGGCATGTTTTGCGCCTGCTGCATTCTTCGTGCGAACAGAAGGCATAGTTCCTAGGCATGTCTTTTAGTTCAATTTGTTTCATTGTTTTGTTTATTAGGTTAATAAGGCGTGAACTTTGCAAAGGTAGTGAGATTAATCAATAAATGTCACTTGTAATGCAGTCGTGACGTCTTCATGTCGCTTTCGTGTCGTCTTTGTATAGAATGCACCGGCGAATATCCGTTTTTGTGTTGATTTTGTTCAATGTTATAATTGTTGATTGTTATGTATTTGTAATAAAAAACTCAATCCCAAAAACGTGTAGTTTTGAGATTGAGTTTTATATATTAATAAGGTATAGAGCCTATTCGGCAGTCATGTGATTCCAGCCTTGTGCCTTAAGTTCAAATTCAGTACCATCTCGGCATATAAGAGCCTTGCCTAATTCTGGTTTTGTGATGTATCCGATAACTTTCACATCCTCTATGGAACTCACTACCTCGTTGGCTGTTAATGGCACGGTAAAAAGCAGTTCGTAGTCTTCACCGCCGTTCAGGGCACAGGTGCTTACATTCAGGTTGAATTCCTCTGCGGCAACGGCAGTTTGGTAGTCAAGGGGGATGCGTTCTTCGTAGATACGGCAGCCGCATTTACTCTGTTCGCAGATATGCATCAGTTCACTGCTTAGCCCGTCGGAGATATCTATCATAGAGGTAATCTTGATATTAGCATTGCGCAGGCGTTCGATGATGTCCTTTCGTGCCTCAGGTTTCATTTGCCGTTCCAAAATATATTCTTTGCCTATAAAGTCTGGTTGAGGAATTTGACTGATGGCTTCGTTTGGGTCATTCCCATTGCGGTTGGCCTGTTCAATGGCTTCTTTTACCTGTTGGTTATATACGGCCTTTTCACGTTCAAGAGTCTGAAGTCCCATGTATGCTGCCCCAAGGTTGCCTGAGACACATATAAGGTCTGTTTCATTGGCTCCGCTACGATAGGCTATGTCGGATTCTTTGGCAGAGCCTATGGCTGTGATGCTTATAGCCAAGCCAGTCATACTGCTGGTGGTGTCACCTCCAACAATGTCTACTTGGTGTTGCTGGCAGGCTAAACGCATGCCATTGTAAAGTTCTTCAATGTCTTCAACCTTGAAACGCTTGCTGATAGCCAGGCTTACGGTAATTTGGCGTGGTGTGCCATTCATAGCGTAGATATCGCTAAGGTTTACCATAACAGCCTTGTAACCTAAGTGCCGGAGGGGCATATAGGTAAGGTCGAAGTGAACTCCTTCCATAAGCAAGTCGGTGGTAATCAGGGTGCGTTCGTCAGAAGGTGCGCCGATTACAGCACAATCATCACCTATGCCTTTGTAAGTAGTGCTATTGGTGGATTCCATGTCTTTGGTGAGGTGCTTGATTAAGCCAAATTCACCTAATTCTGCTATTTCCAATTTTATACTTTTTGTTATTTGTTTTGTCTTTAGTTAGTTTATTGGATAATGGAATATGTCAAGATCGTGCTATCATTTCACCCATGATTGCTGCCATGCGAGGTTGGGCCTCGGCTGCGGCTTTCTGTACGTCTTCATGGGTTATCTCAACAATTTCTTCCATGCCACCAAGGTCGGTGATAATGCTGATTCCAAAGCATCGTATGCCACAATGGCGTGCTACGATGACTTCCGGTACTGTGCTCATGCCGACAGCATCTGCGCCCCAACGGGCAAACATGCGGTATTCTGCTGGAGTTTCATATGTTGGTCCTTGTGTGGCAAGGTATATGCCATGCTGTACTTTGATGCCTTTTTCTTCGGCTATTGCATCTGCCAGTTGGATAAGATGTGGGTCGTATGCATGGCCCATATCGGGGAATCGTGGACCTTGGGGAATGTTGGCTCCGCGCAAAGGGTTTTCGGGCAAGAAATTAATTTGGTCAGTAATAATCATTAAGTCACCTATATTATAGGAATGATTAGTGCCACCGGCAGCATTACTGACAAAAAGGGTTTTTATGCCCAGTTCGCACATTACACGTATGGGGAAGGTGACCTCCTTCATGTCATATCCCTCATAATAATGAAAGCGCCCCTCCATAGCCAAAATGTCTTTTCCCCCCAGTTTGCCTAAGATAAGGCAGCCTGCATGCCCTTCGACTGTGCTGACAGGGAAATGTGGTATATCTGTGTATGGTATTACCTGTTCCTTGGCAATTTCCTTTGCCAATTCGCCAAGGCCTGTGCCTAGAACGATTGCTGTTTCAGGCTGTGTCGTCATCCTGGTTTTTAACCATTCTGCGGTTTCTAAGATTTTTTTGTACATAACCTGTTATTTTATCATTGAATATATTTTCCTTATCCTGTAGTATTTTAATTCCTATGGGTAATATCCATATCTGTTTTCTTAGATTTATTGGTGTAGAATCTAATGATATTAGTTTTGTTGTGTCTTTTTCTGTGGTAACTATAAGCTTGGGCTCCGGAATATCATTGAATTCATTGATGATATTTTCAATATCTTTTTTTGTATAATAGTGATGGTCTCTAAGATCCAAACTTTTAACAGATGCAAAGTTTGGACTGAGGTCTAAAATCATTTGTTTTGGGCAGCCGATACCAGCCAGTAGCAGGACATTGTGTCTGTTTAGTTCTCTCATGCATTTGATCTCTTGTGTGTGCATGTTTACCATTCGTCCATACTTTATGGCGCTGAAGTATAATTGTTGGTATGGCCTTAAATCTAGTGATTCTGCTATAATGCGATAGTCCATTGGCGACATGTTTGCGGGGCATTTCGTCACAATTACTATATTGGCCCTTTCTTTCTCTTTTGCAGATTCACGAAGTCTGCCAGCAGGTAGTAGTGAGTCTTTGCTGAAAAGCCGACGGTAATCGGTAAGTAGGATATTCCGTCCAGGGGTAACGCGCCTGTGCTGGTATGCGTCGTCCAATAGAATTATCTGAATATCCTTTGTGTCAACATCATGAATAAGTCGTTCAATTCCACGGCATCTGTCGGTATCAACTGCAACATAAATATTCGGGAACTTTTGCTTTATCTGCCATGATTCGTCTCCGATTTCTTCTATTGTTGAATCTGCGCTAGCAAGAATGTATCCTCTGCTCTTCCGTTTGTAGCCTCTGCTTAAAACAGCAACCTTGTAGTGCTTGGATAATAGTTTGATAAGGTATTCAATATGTGGCGTTTTTCCGGTACCTCCGACTGTAATGTTGCCTACAGATATTATGGGTATAGTGTATTTCTTGCTTGTTAGAAATCCCCAATCATATAGCCTGTTTCGGAGAAATGTCACCAAACCATACAGCAAGGATAATGGTGTAAGCCATGTGTATTTATTGATTAGTTCTCCTTCCATGGGGATATATATTGGTATGAATAAAGTTCTTTAATGTCAACAAAGATACTCATTTTATATAATATACCCAAGATATTTCCTCAAATCATACAAGAAGTATGTTTTTTATTCACTGAAGGCTTATGAAAAGTGCTCATAATATATATAATGTGTAAGTATAAAAATTAAAAAAATATTAAAAAAAGTTTTGTTTTGTTTTGCAGGTTAGAAATAAAGTTATACCTTTGCACTCGCAAAACGGGAACGGCTCCTGCTTACTGGCGGAGTTGTTTTTCTTGCGCAAAAAAAAGAAATCGCTCTTTGAAAGATTTTCGTAGACAGAAATTGTAGTACAAGCTCTATGCCGTTTCATTACGGTA
>ERZ808032.10-NODE-10-length-34160-cov-7.766042_pt1 | contig 34160 bp, 49 predicted proteins | sample MGYA00380187_ERZ808032 | MGnify/ENA primary metagenome ERZ808032 (study PRJEB31490, sample SAMN06133378) | cow dung metagenome | isolation source: M10 | host: cow | place: China: Chengdu | collected 2015-05 ...
ATGAGGCCCTCGCCGTTCTGCTTCACATAGTTGTTAATCTGCGAAATGAGGGTAGAATAGTTTGCCATATCTTAGTATATTTTGAAATCTTTGTTAAAGTCGCGGTTGTAGTCCTCGAAAAAATCCTCGCACATCGTGTCCTTCGGCACCTCCAGAGTCACGGCGCAGTACACGCCCGCGCACTCGTCAGCGAAGCGCTGGTTGAAGGTCCTGAAGGTATGCTCTCCGGCTACTATGCCGTAGGCCTCCATCGTCCGCAGTATGTTCTCCAGCGTTTCGATACCTACGGACTGAATCTCCACTTCGTTACCTTTGTCAAAGGTCAGGCGATCCACATAGAAGAATGTGAACGAGTAGTGCATCAGATCGTCTTCAAGGCCGGTGCGGTGCTCCCCCTGAAGCCAGGCGAATACGCTGTACTTGGCATCGGGGAAGGAGTTAAGCCGGAACACATCGTTGCGCACGATGGACGCGATGTTTGGCTGGTTGGCCGCTACCAGTTCTACGGCCCTTATCACTTCTATAAGTGTCATAGCACATCCTCCCTTCTGCGGTTAATCGGTATCCCTGGCAACCTCTTTGACCTGGGTCCTCCCAGCCAGATGCCGCAGGATGCGGCGGTGTACAGGTGCGAGTGTATCTTGCGGCACTGGTGTTCCGCGAGTTCGGGGAAGTGGCTGCGGTTTTCCAGCAGCCAGCGTTCAAGGTCAAAAGCAAGGGAGTCGGCTTTGCTCTGGTAGAAGAACTGCGTCTTGGCCATATCGGGCTGGTCGGCCACATCCACCTTCTCGTCCGGCGTCTTGACAACTCCGGCGTTTGCTATCTTGAACTCCACGCGCTGGCAGATGCCTACGCAGGCGGTGTTTGCGAGGAAGTCCCGCTCACGGTCTGCAAGGGCCTTGTACCATACGTTTTCGGCAGCGGTGATGGCGCCGCCGTCCACCAGGCTTTTGAGCTTATCCAGCAGCAGGTCGCCTATAATGTTGCGCAGGGCTATGTCCTGCGCCTCGCGGATGGAAGGGCGGATATACTGGCCCGCCACGTTGTCCGAGATGCTGCATACCTCCTTGACGAAGGTCTCGCTGACAAGTAATACTTCTGCCATGACTAATTCACTTGTGTTTCTGCGCCCTCGTTAAGGGTGAAGGGCGTGATGGTGAGGACGCCGAGGCGCCCGAATATCTTGTCGAAAGCGTCACATATCTTGCGCTGCACTGGCCGCACCATAGTACGGTTGTAGAGGCGGAAGGCGCTCTCGTATTCCTCCTGGCTGAAGCCGAGGTTTTCCGTAGGTATGCCGAAGAGGTTAGGATTCGCACGGAAGGCAGTGAATATCTGCTGCCGTGTGTGCTTGGAGAGGGCGAGGTAGCGGTCTCCGAAGTTATCCACCTTCGGCTCGGTGATGGTTGTCGCGTTGGTGCGGTCAGGGTTCCAGCTGAACATCACGCGGCCAGCGTTCTGCGAGCCGGTGAACTTCTCCGTAAAGGAGCGCTCTATCTCTTCCTTCATCGCATCGTCAGGTACACCGGCGTTGAAGTTCACTATCATTGACGAGGTGAAGCCGTTGCTGATGCTGTTCTGGTGGAAGGTGGAAATCTGCCGCTCTACATCGCAGTCCTTCACCGCTGCCAGATAGACAGGGGCGGGGTAGGTCTGCGTAGTGGTGTTCTTCACCAGAAGGATGGAGGTATAGTGGCGGGCTTTCTCATCCGGCGAGAGCTGCGCCCAGCGCTCCAGGCTGATGGGCATGAACGCCGGATAGATTGTGACCTTGTGCTTGCCGAGCCTTGCCCACCGCTCCGAGTAGTAGAACACATCGCACTCCTTGTTCATGCGCAGATAACGCATAGGGCAGGGGTAGAGCTCCACCACCTCGCCGGTGAAGCTGCGGATGACCTGGATAGCGAAGCCTCCGAATATCTCGTAGTCTGCGGCGGTGGCCTCCAGAAGGTCTCGGATGGTGCCGCCCTTGGTGTTTACCACATTGGCAGCGAAGCTGCTCATCTGGATTGTCTGCGTATCGCCCACGATGAAGTCCGTAGTGCCGTTGACAATGGCGCGGAGCGAGGGGACGCTGTTGTAGAGCTCCCAGAGGAACTCAGGGTACAGGTTTCGGTCTCCCCACTGTATCATGTCCTTGCCGTGGATCTCCTTCTCCACAGGGCTGGGGATGTTGCTCTCCAGATAGGGGTCAAGTGCCATGAATGACACCTTTACTTGTTTCTTATCCTCCATATTGTATTGTTACGTTGTCGCTGTGGTACTGCACCGCAGGGGTGCGCCCGCCGTCATAGGCTTTGAGCAGTCCAGTAGCCTCGTAGCCTCCTGTGCCGGTCAGCCGGTACTGCCATTCTCCGGCGTAGAAGTCCTCCGGCAGCTGCACGGTGACGCACACGAGGAAGCCTGCGGCGTTGGAGCTGGTGATGGGCATCTCCAGCTCGCGTCCGTCCGTGGTGTTCTTCAGTGACAGGGCGAGGCCCACACCCTCGTACTTCCATCCGTGCGCGGGGATGAATACCGTAGGTACTGGGTTGGTGATGTCAATGTAAATCATCGGCTCTGCTTTCCTTGAAATATAAACGAGGCGGTTTTTGTAACTACGAAAAAAGCCCCCCTGGGTGGGAGGCTTTTCCGAGAGTCATCGCTGCGGGCTATGCGGCAACGATAGCGGAGAGGTCTATGCCGCCGGTACCTTCCAGCACTTCGTGGGGGAGTTCGCTGAACTCGTCCTGGAGGGTGACGGAATAGCCGTTGCGGTCAGAGCGTGCAGTGCCGGTGAGTCCGTCACCTGCGGACAGGCGCAGAGGGGTCTCTTCGCCGAGCAGCCACAGAAGACCGTTGCAGTCGCGCACCAGAGCAATGAGGTTGCCCTGGGCCATAGCAACCACCTCCACACGCTTGGTAGTCTCCATGCGGCTGAAGACCATCACGAGGTCGGTCTGCACATAGGAAACGCCGTTCTCCTGGTTCACCTGCCAGTTGCTTGACATGGACGAGGTGTTAGGACGGAAGTAGTATTTCTTGAACTTGGCGGTGCTTGCCATCGTGATGCCGGTCACCTTGTTCGAGGTAACGGTGATTTCGGAAACATCGTCCTTGTTCGCAAGGTACACTTCCCTGATACCTCCCATGTTGGAGGCGCAGTCGTTGGTAATTCCTGAGAGGGTTTGTGAACAAGCCATATTCGAAACTATTTAATTCGGTTAATGAATAGGCAGGGCGGGTGTATCTGCCCACCCTGCGTGATTCAGTCAGCTAAAGGGAGGCTACGCCTGCTCCTTGGTCTTGTAAACATGGTCAGCGTCTGCGAGGGTTGCAGAGTTGGAGGCGATGGTTGCGAGTGCAGAGTTAGCACCGGAAGCAGCTACGGGGGCGGCTGCAAACACGCCCATCACATTCATGTTGGGGAAGCGGTAGGCGATGCCGGTAGCCCACTTCACCTGATACTTGAAGACACGGTCGTCCACGCTCCACCAGATGTCAATGGCCTCCTGGTCATTCTCACCATCGGTGCCGTAAACGAGGTTGTCTGCAAAGGTGCCTACCACCTTCAGGGAGCCGGCAAGGCCGACAGTCTTCACCACCTTCACATCGGTACCGGGAAGGATGAACTCTTCGGGAGCTGCATCCTGCGGGCCTGCGTAGTGGTAGAAGTTGATGGCCACCATGTCCTGCAAGAAGGAGCGGTAGATTGCGGGTGCGCAGAAGATCATACCGCCGCGCTCCAGCACCTCTTCGGGCATAGCCATATAGACAGCGAGCAGGCCTTCGTAGGCGCTCTTGCCGCTGGCGATGTTCACATCTATGCAGTCGCTGTCAGCGCCGAGCTGCACGAGAATACCGTCAATCCACTTGATGTCGGCATCACTGGTCTGGGATTTGTCACCCTGCCAGATGAGCTTCTCAATCTTCTTGTTGATGTTGCGCAGCAGCGCATCTACGATGTACTGCTCAAAGGGCAGGTCATTCTCGGTAGCGCGGACGCGCACCAGATACTCGGCATATTTACCGATGAGGGTCTCAGGGCAGATCTGGCCGTCCTCCTTGATGAGGGCCACATCTATGGTGCGCTGTGAGAGGGTGATTTCGTCCAGGGGGTTGTGGCCGCAGCCATTACCGTCCTGGAGCACGGAGGTGAGGTCGAGGTAGTTGATGTACGCCGACTTCTTGATACCCGTCTGCAAGCCTATGCGAGTACGGGTGGCGGTGCCCACAAGAGCGAAGTTCTTGATGAGCATATCGCGGTTCTCCTGCACATACGCGGGCAGGGACGATACGAGGAAGTTTGTAACAGTAGGCATTTTGATAAGAATTTATGGTTTGATTTGAAATATAAATCGCGGGAGATATGTAACTTTTTTACGCATCCATCAGCTGGGCGAGGCGGTCAATACCCCTGTTGCCAGTGACGGGGGTCTTGGAACCCTGGCCGCTGAACTCTTCGTGTGCGGGCTTGCCTGCCGGCTGGCGGCTCAACTCGGCCACCTTCTTGCGCAAGGTTGCAATATCCTCCTTGATAGCGGCGAACTCCGCATCGGCAGTGTCGCGCTCTTCGGGGGTGACGAAGGCGGGGACTACCTCCACGGGGTCGGATACCATAGCGTCGCCAGCCTCGTCCCAGGATACCTTGAAGCGCAGATAGTAGTTGCCTCTGTCCGCGTCCCACACTTCGGCCACGGCGAAGTCATCGCCTGCATCCACTACCCAGAAGTCCTCATAGCCGAGGGTTGCGATGGCGTTTTCTATCTTGCGGAACTTCTCATCATAGGACTCGGCGAAAGCCTGCGCGATGCGGCTCATGCAGCCGCCCTTCTTCTTGGCTGCGTCCACCTCTGCCTTGGGGTCGGTGATGCTTGCCACCTTGCCGTCCACCACGGAGATAACCTTGCCGTCTTCAGTAGTGTACTCTCCGTCAGGGGCAGGGTTGCGGTTGCCCTCTTCATCGGTGATATACACGGCATCACCGGCTTTGAGGTCTTCATCCTCGTTGTCCCACTCCAGTTTGCCTTTGTCGGTCTGCACCATCCTGGCGGCTTCGGCGGGCTCCTCTTCTGCGGGTGCGGGTGCCACCTCCGCCTTCGGGTCTGCGATGTCGGCGACCTTGCCGTCCACTACGGTGATGGTCTTTCCGTCTTCAGTAACATAGTCGCCGTCCTCTGCGGCGTTGCGGTTGCCGTCAGCGTCTTCGATGAAGACTGCGTCTCCGGCCTTCAGGTCTTCGTCTCCGTCCCAGGAGAGGATGCCCTTGTCAGTTGTGATGTTGCCCAGGCTCACGATAGCTTTAGCGAGGCGGGCCAGTAGTCCTTTAAGTTTTGCCATATTGTGATTTTTTAAGATTGTCCGAAACTTACCCTCCAGCGTGTCCACGATGCGCTGCACATCCTCGGCATCATGCTCCGGCACAAGGTCGAAGAGGCCTTCCAGCGAGAAGCCTTTGTATGTGCCTTCCTTGATTGCGCTCCACACATCCTCGTTGGTGACGTGGAACTCGGCGAAGAGGCTGCCGTCAGCGATGCCGTCAAAGCCTGCGGGGTTGAGGCCTTCGCCCTTTATGAAGTACTGCACCATCTGCACTCCGTCCACATCGCTGCCTTCCCGGTGCATGGTGCTCACCATGTTCTGGCGGCTCTCGGCCAGATACTTCTCCGCCATAGTGCGGATAGTGTCTGCCTTGTAGATGATGTAGTACTCGAAGCCGTCCGCGTCACGGCGGTAGATGGGGAAGTCTGCACGCATCACCACGCCAAGTACAAGGTGCTTGTCCTCGTCCTGCACGGCATAGGTCTGCACCCTGCGCCGCTCCTCTGCCTTGAACGCGAGGAAGTCACTCTGTACCGCAGGATCGTCCACAAGGGAGATGCGAAGCATCCCTGTATCACCCTCACTCTCCACGAGTGCCTGGTACACGGGGATGCCGTCTATTGTCACGATTTTTGCCATTTTGAGAGGGTTTACAACTGGATATATAAAATCCCTCCCTTTTGTAACTGAAACGCGCAGACGCGCGGATTAGGGGGCTTGTCGCGGAGCTTTAGAATGTTGTCTCCGCAATCTCCACGCGCCGCTGCTCATTCTTCGCCTGTATGTCGCTGTCAAGGATATATACACGCTGGTCGGAGGCCATCTGGTTGAGGCGGTCCTCTTCGGTTGCGCTGGTGATGTTACGCACCTGCGACACTTCGGGCATTACGGACGGTGCGCTGACCGTGGCGGGAGCTGCCGCCGGTACCGAGGCGGTGGTGCTGCTGTCACCGCCGCCCAGCTGCGTAGCCTTTATCTTGGCGATGTTCACAAGACCGGCAGCGACAACGGCTGCGGCATTGATGGCACCCACGATGGGACCCATAGGCACGCCGAGGGACTGCGCCCCCGCGTAGGCGGTGACGGCTCCCTGAAGCATATCTATCGTGGCGCTGGCGATACGGAGGTTCTTCGCCTTCTGCGCCTCCTTCTTTGTCAGCTCGGTGTTGTTCTCGTAGGCATCAGCGATGCTGCCGAGGATGGAAGAGATGCCGCCTGCGGCCTGCTGCATGATGGAGAGGCTGGCCTGCCACAAGGCCCGCTTGCTGTCATGGTACTCCTTCTCGGCCTGCAACTCGCGCAGCCTGAACTCTTCATTACTCTCGCCCTCCAGCTGGTGCAGCGAGTCAAGCTCGAACTGTTTCAGCTCCATAGCGAGGGTGAGGTATTCGGTGGAGCCTTCCTCCAGAAGTGCCATGCGCTGCTCCAGTATCACACGGTCCTGGTTCACGCGCTCTTCTGCAAGTGCGTCCTCCGCTACACGCACCTCGCGCTCTGCTGCAAGCCTGCGGGCGTTGTACTCGTCCGCGCTCTCTTCCGCGCCCTGGTACATACCCTCCACCTTGGCCTTGGCTACCTCTATGGCGAGTGCCAGCTGCTCTACCGACCCCTCGCGGACTGCCGCCATCTGCGCGTTGAGGCCGTCCACCGTCTCCTTCAGCAGGGCATCCTGCATACCGGCGTTTGCTGCGATGAGCGCCTTCTGCGCCTCGATGCGGCGGGCGGCGAACTCCGCATCCGTCTCATCCATCTGCTTTTTGAGGCCGTCATACGCGGCGCGGGCGTACTCCTGTTCAACCTGCGCATATTCCACCGACCCCCTCTGCAAGGCATCGCGGCGGCTGGCAATAGCCCGCAGCTCTTCGGCAAGGACGGCGTTGTCGTGCTCCTGCTGGTTCTTCATCTGCTGAATCTCCAGCGCCTTCTGTAAGGTCAGCAGCGTCTTGTTCAGCTGCTGGCGGTTGGTTATTTTCTGTTTGGCCTCGGCCACGGCCTTCTCGTAGTCCTTCTGCGCTATCTCGTTCTGTATCTTCAGCTGGCTCTCGCTGCCGTCCTTCACGATGCCGAGCAGCTGCGAGAGGTATTCCTTCTCTGCCGCTATCTTGGCGGTGGCCGATTCCTTGACGGCCTTCGCCGCATCGCGGGCACCCTTCTCTTCTTCCTTGCGGGCGCGGGTGATACCGGCATTGATGGTGCGCACCTGGTTGTAGTAGGCGGTCTCGGCCTTCAGCATATCCGCGTAAGCCTGCGCCTCTTCGTCCAGCTGCTCCTTGCTGCTACTGGATAGCGCGTTGCGGTCCTTGACGATGTTGTAGTGCTTCTTCGCATCCTCGTAAGACCGCAGATATATCTCTTCCTCCAGACGGCCCGCCTCCTGCAAGAAGCCCAGACGCTCCTTGGCGGTGTACTTCTCCTTCTCGGAGGCCTTCGCCCGCAGCTCCGCGATGTCGCGCTCCGCCTCCGCATTCTTGACGGTGGTCTCGCGCTGCGAAGCGTCAAGCGCTGCCTGCTCCTTCGCTATCCTCAGCCGTTCCGCCGCAGCCGTGTTGTTGCCTGTTATCGCAGCGGTGAGCTTGCCGAACCAGCCGACCACCTTTGCGATGGCGGGACCCATAGCCTCCAGCATATCGTTGATAGCCTCACCGATAGCCTCAAAGGGAGCCATCGAAGCGGTCAGGGCGTTCACGCCTCCCTCGGTGTTCTTCATCGCCTTAATGACGGAATCCAGCAGGCTGGCGAGCAGTCCGAGGATAGCGACTGCGGGGGTGGCGCTCATGGTCTTAAGCCCTGTGGTTACACCCTTCAGCGGCCCGATAACCTTCTGTGCCCCTGCACCCATGCCGGACAGCCCTGCGGTGAGGTGGTCCACCGCGCCTATGTAGTTGCCCACGTTGCGCCCGAACACACCCACGGACTTATCCATGTCCTTGAGCTTGTCATTGACATCGTTGATAGCTTCTCCGAGTTTCGCGCGGTCATTCGCGTCAGTGGTGGAGCGCCAGGCCTCCTTGAGCTGCGCCAGCACTCGCACATACTCGTTATAGGAGGTGGTCTCATCCTTGAGCTTCGCGGTGGTCTCTCTTATAACGGCATTCATGTCGCTGAAGTCCGCGGTGAGTCCTATCGCCGCCTTCTGCACCTGCTCGATGCTTGCCGTAGTGCTGTACATCGCATTACGCAGCGCGGCCTGGTTCTCCTGTAACGAGGTGAGGGTCTGCTGGTACTCCTTGCTGCCAATATCAAGGCCTTTCAGCTTATCCTTGTAGGCGGTGATGTTGTCCTTCAGGTCCTGTATGCTCTTTATCGCAGGGCCTGTCTTTATCTCAATGACTTTTACCTTATCTGCCATCTTATTCTTCGATTTCGGGTTCTTGTTCGGGTTCCTGGTCTATGATTGTCTGCCCCGCGGTGTATGCGCTCTTGTCCTGCACCTGCACGAACTCGCACTCCACAGGGTCGTAGGTTGTCAGCGAGTAGTTGCTAATCTTGTTCAGTACCCAGATGCTGCCCTCGTAGAAGTAGAAGCGCCTGAACAGCGCAGGGCCTACCTTGATGCCGTTGAAATGCACCTTGGCTGTCATCACCTTGCCGGAAGCATCGTAGAGGTCACCGAGGTATTCCTTCCAGAAGCGGGTATAGATGGAAGAGTCCGGCCCCAGGGTAATATCGGGGTCGTACACCTCCGCAGGCGTGCCGAAGTCCAGCGAGCGCAGCACTACGCCCTCCGCGCCTTCGTAGTAGCGCGAGAATATCGGGAGGATTGTCACCTCATCGGCATAATCGTCCGCCTCGATGGGCATCAGCCAGCAGGGGTTGTCTTCCGTGTAAGGGTAGTCGTCCGTGAGCCAGTAGTTTCCGGGGTTCTGCTCTATGCCGTTGAAGAAGACGAGCATCCCGGTAAGGTCCACCGCCTTCTGCTCGTCCTGTTCCTTGGTGAAGCCGAAGGGCTTGGTGGTGATGTCATAGCCAGGGTGGTCTGCGTTCAGCGGGAGGCGGTCATATATCTGGGGGTAGGTGGTTGCGCTCCCCACCTTGTAGCCCGCTACGAGGGCAGGGTTTACAGGGTGATACAGCACATCGCGGAAGTCAAAGAGGGTGGGGGCGCTCCATTTGCCGGAGATGCCGCCCTTGAAGGCCGAGCCTGCCATAAGGTCCTGCGTGTCCGCGTTGAACTCCAGGCCCGTGTCAAGGTTGAGAACGCCGTACTCCTTGCCGTAGAGCTTCTTGTACTCCTTGGCCGCGGTACTCTGCACAAGGCTGATGCCGAGCTTCTGCCATTTCTTGTTGAAGGTCAGCGGCACCACCTTGGTACTGCCGCAGTCTATCCTCTTGGTGAGGTCATCTATGGCTCCAGTATAGAAGGCATTCGGTGACAGTATGGCTATCTTGTCGGGCGCTGTCTCCACGATGCGCAGCCCGAACTGGCGGCAGAAGGAGAGCAGGAAGTCGGCAGGGGTGCAGGTGTCGGACAGCAGCATCGCCTTGGTGACTACCCCGCCTGACTCCACGCTGGCAGGCGCATAGAGAGCGAAGCTGCCGCCGGTGGACATTACCCAAAGGTTCTCCTGTGCAGAGTTGTTGTCGCTCTGCTCGTCAGCATAGACGCGGAAGACCGTATCTCCCTGCTGTGCGTTGTCGGAGTAGGTGTATGTCTGGAGCAAGACAGTGACATCGTCGGACGCTACTATCTGGACGCTGGGGAAGTTGAACTGCACAGGCGGCGAGGCAAGGCTTATCTCATTACCGGCACTGATAAAGTCGTCCGTGCCGAGGTCGCGGAGAAGGCTTGCCAGGCGCGTATCGCCCGTATCGTTCCACTTGCCGTAGATACAGGGCTTGCTGCGGAAGTACAGCGGGCGTGCCCCTGAGCCTATGCGCACAGTGGCCACAATACCTACGAGGGTGCCCACCCATTTACGGTTGACAGCATCCCAATAGTTGAGGAAGCCGTTCATGCTCGATGGAGCCAGCCGTGCCTGCACATTACCGCTGAGATAGTATGAAGGGTCGAAGCTGGAGAAGTCTATATGTCCGTCATTCTCGGAGGCGAAGGTCTCGCCATCCACATATACGGCGCTCTCCATCGCAGTCTCCGCGGTGGCATTGTGACGGTGTTCCGCCCAGACGGAGCTGGCTTCCCCCACCTGCCCGGCGCTGTCGTTGTTGTATTTCGTCAGCATCGGCAGCAGCATCCATGTCTTGTTGTAGTAGGGATTGCCGCTGCTGAAGAACTCCGCATCCCATTCCACCGTCTTGCCCAGGGCCTCGGCGTAGGTGTTTATCGCATCCAGCACCTCGGCCACGTTGATGGCAGGGCGCTGGAGGTAGCTGCGCAGATCGTGTGTCTCCCATTCGCTGTACTTGCGCGAGAGTTCCACCACCGTATCGTAATCGTCCTGCATCCTCGCCTTGTTTGCGTCAAACTTATCCGGCAGGCCGTTGTAGCAGGGTGCAAAGTTGATGATGTCCCACAGCGGCAGGCCGCTCTCGCCATCGTCCAGACGGCTCCAGGCAGAAACTATCGTCCCTTTCGTGATGGGGAATTTGAAGTCCGCATCCGCCACCTTGTAGGTAAGGTCGGCGAGGGACAGCTTCTCTCCATCCCCGTTGTAGGTGAGGTCATAGAAGAACGAGCCGAGGCCTCCGTAGAGTGTCACGGCGTAGCTGTGAATATCCTTCTTGCGCTCCACGCGGTCAAGTTTGAGGTAGCCGGACTGCAACACCTCGCCCAGCTCGTCCATTATCACGAAAGGGGTGCGGGTGAGGGGGTTGAAGGTCGCAGCCGTGACGCGGCGGTCCACGCGGTAGGCATGGCTGAAGATAGCGTCATTGGTGGGAGTGCCAGGCAGCGTCACCTGCTTGCTATATGAGTTCTTCACTGCCGAGGGCTTCTGCAAGTCCGTGAGCGCGTAGGTCATCAGTATCAGGTCTTGCTTCTCGATGTCGGCAAGCCTGCCGTCAATGTATAGCTCTATCTTGCGCCTCATAGCCTACCTCCTTATGCGGCTCTGCGCCAGCTCTGCCTCAATGGTGTAGGAGAGCCAGCCACCCTTCTGCTGCTTGTACTCGGTGGCACCGTTGGTGAGCACCAGCGGACGGATGAGGCGCGTTTCCATATCGTGGACGAATACCGAGGGCGAGTTGAGAAGGTGGTGCATCAGTGCGCTCTGCTCGTTGGTGAGCCAGCGGGTGCAGAACTCGTAGGTATGCTTCAGCTCGTTCACATAGTTCTCCTTGCCTCGGCGGTTCACTCCGGCATTATCATACACCATCTCGCTGGTGTAATGGGTCACGCTGTCGCTGATGCGGGTCTTACCCTCCACCGGCAGAGCATCCCAGCCTCCGTAGGCGTTGAGGTAATACAGCACATAGCGGGGGCAGTACTTGGACGCGAGATAGGTGATGCCGTTCATCACTACGCGGGCGGCCCCCAGAAATTGCGACATCGGCAGCACATACGAATCTGCGAGGTACTGCATCGTCCGCAGGTAGTCGTGGTTGTAATCGCTGTCAAAGTCGGCCCCTGCCAACATCTTTACAGGAGTGTAGGAGCGCGTCTGGCCGTTCTCCATGTAGATAGTGGCGGGGGAGGGGTCGCCGTCCCAGAGCGTCAGAGGTATCATTTCAAACGCTCCGAAGGTGCGCACCGCTGGGAAGTTCATCCCATCGCTCTCTGGGTCATACAGCGGGTCATAGCTCCAGTCGTTGTAGAACTCCACCGAGGCTGCAAGCGTCTCGCTGCCTCCCGTGGTGGTATATACACGGAAGGTGACCCTTGCCGGCATTGTCGGTGAGTCCTGGACGAGGAAATAACTGTGCAGATAGTCTGCACATATATCGTTGATGCGGATAACGGCATTAGTCGCGTCCGGCTTCGGGAACGCTATGCCCTGGTATATCACTTCGCCTTTCGCTACGCAGTAGATGTAGTAGGGGACTCCTTCGCCGGACTGCGCGGGTGCGCCAAGGTTGATGTATTGGTCTTTCCAGATGGGTACTGCCATAGGTTTTCGTTTACTGGAAATATAAAACCCGCGCCCTTCGTAATTGAAAGACGCGGGAGAAACGAAATATGAGTAGCAACAGGGTGGTGCCTCACGGCAGCACTTTCTCTATGTAGTTGATTGCGTCACGCTGCAAGGCTTCCAGCAGACGCTCTTCGTAGGCAGGCAGCACGGCATCCTCGGTCTTCTGGAGGTCGTGAGAGCCTTCCGTGCCTTCACGCGCAATCTTGCGGCGTATCAGGAAGGACAGCTGCTCCGGCGTAGGTATCCGTCCGTTGCTGTCGGGGCGCGGCAGTACAGGCTTTATCCTTATCCAGCGGTCTATGGCCTCCTTCGGTGGCCAGTGCGGGCGCGTGCCGTTCTCCACATACTTCCAGTAGTCGGCAAGGGTGAGCCAGACGGAATACACCGTGCCGTTTACCTCTACGGAAGTGCTGACGGAGTCCAGCAGGTCGCCGCTGGCCTTGCGGTCATGCAATTCAAGCTGCGCCTTGTAGTTCTCCTTCACATCTTTCGCCAAGTCCTCCAGCACTGCCAGCAGGTTGGCGGGGTTGAATAATTCTTCTGCCATTGTTCGTAATTCGTTAGTGTGTCCTTTTCCAGCGTTCCACCGCATCCTTCTCCCACTCTGCCTTGTCCCTGCGGTAGGCAAGCACGTTCAGCCACTCAATCGCCGACATCTGCCACACGGCATCCCAGGGGCAGCGCAGCAGCTCGCTCGCCCGATCTACATTTGCAATCCAGCCCCAGCGCTCCGTAAAAGTGCCTCCACTTCCTCTATCCTCTTCATCATCTCCCTCTGCATCTGCATCCTCTTCCGCTTGTTCCTGGTACGCCTCATCACCGAAGCCCAGGAGGTTAGGGAATCCTCTATTGATTGTGCTAACTTCCCGAAAAAAAAAGCGGACAGCCCCAGCGCATCTGCGAAGGGTAGCTGCTTGACGCGCTCCACCACCGCAGCCACATCGTACCGCTCGTTATAGACGCAGCCCTGCGGCACGAGGAAGACGGACAGCAACTCCGGCATGGACCTTGGGAAGTCCTTGCTGAAGGTCTGGAAGTCTATGTACTGCGCCACATTTATCTGCCGGAAGTCGGTCACCGGCACAAGGTCCTCATACTGCCAGTCCTCCTTTATCTCGGTGGGCTTGCAATGCTCCCGCAGGAAGGCTGTTTTTGCCGCCATCTGCGCGTAATCTGCCAGCGGAAGCAGCAACACCTCATCCGCAGTCTTGCCGCTCAATATGGCGATAATCTGCACCTGCTTGTCGAGGTCTTCCGCCTCGCTCTCCAGCACTTCGTTCACCCTCATGTATGTGCCCAGGGTGAGGGCATCGTAGCTGTCTATCATCTGCGTGTTGAATTACTGAAGCCGATTGTATAGTTGCCGCCGACCTTGCCCAGCACTCCGCTCCACACCGCGTAACGCAGCGCATCTATGCCGTGGTTGAAGAAGTCAATAGGCTCGTTGGTATATGTGCCGTCCGTGCGTTGCTTGTACAGGTACTTGCGGCCCTCGTTTATGAGGTCTGCGCTGCGCTTGGTAACATAGATCGTCCACGGCTGGAGTGCCTGCAACTGCTCGCGTACAGCAGTTGTCTTGTCGCAGCCGCGAATGTCAAGGCCGTAGCGTGCGACCTCCGCGATGCTCTTAGGCTCTGCGCAGTCAGCCCATACCGTAGGCCCTGCGCCCTGCCGCCGGATGCCGAACTCTTTGAGCGCCGCCGCAATATCTGGGTTTGTCATCCCCGTCTGCCAGCACATCTGGTCTGCATATATCTCTCGCTTGCCGGTGTGTACCAGCGTGCGTATTACCGTAGTGGGGTCGTTGCTGAAACCGAAGTCAAGTCCCCAGGTCTCCTTATAGCCGTAGGGGTCGGGCATCTCGTCCACCAGCTTGAAATCGAACACCTGCCCCTCCACCTGCCCGATCAGTCCGAGGCCGTACACGCGCCACCAGTTGCCGGTGTCCTTGTTCGCCACTATCTCGCGGCGCACCTCATCCGGCAGCAGGGTGTTATCCTTGTATGTGGTATGCACAAGCGCATAGCGGTCACGCTTCGGTATCTCATCCGTTCCCCAGAAAGGGGCGCTGGGGTTATAGTCATATATTACAAGGCCAGCAGTACGCACCATAAGCTGCCGTGCCGCCTCCCACGCAACGCGGTTAGCCTCGTTTATCGCCAGCCGGTCACGCGCTGGACCTTGCTGCTTCGCCGGGGTGTCTGCCCCGAAAAATTCTATGATGCTCCCAGATGGGAAAGTATAGATATAGTCACTCCTGTTCCAAGCATTATCGTCCCACAATTCAGCACCAGCCATTACCAGCTTGAAGTCACGGATAGCGCCGCGCTTTAGGTGTGGTAGATTTTCAGATACTACGCTTGTAATTGTGGGGGTCTTGTCATTCAAGGCAAGGAGCATCAGCAACTGCAACTCCGCGATTGTCTTACCGCTTCGTGCGCCACCGCGATTGTCAATGTAACGCGGCGCATCATTCAGCGCCGCGCATATCTTGTCAAATGTGGTGGTTGTCTGCATCACTATTCCTCTTCCTTCGGCTTACGGGGTGCTGCGCCGGTTGCGAGGGCTTTCATCAGTCCCTGCCGTGCCGCCTCCGTCTGCACATTGAAATTTATATTTATCGGGCGTTCTGCGTTGTCCGTTTCGTCATAGTAACCGGCCAAACGCATTATCGCATTGTAGGCTTTCGTGTCGCCCGTCTTCTGCGCCTTCTCAATCTGCCGGGCGTGCATCGCTATCTCGTTGCTTGCGTCTGCATCATAACCAGCCTTTGCCAGTGCCGTGCGCACCTGCTCGTCCGTCAGCTCCATTGACAGCATCGCCTTTACCAGCTCGCGCCCAGCCTTCTTGCGGAGGCGTGCCTTGCCGCTTGCGATGCCGCCCTTGCGTGCTATCGCTCTTTGTTCACTCTTTGTTCTCTCGCTCTGCGGTATAAGGTTGTTGTCGTTCATTGTTGCAGTATTTAAAGAGCCGGAGGGGGCGTGCTTTGCTTGTAATCCGTTAGGGTTAATAGTATGGCTCGTGTAAACATACGGGGTGAACCTTGCCCCCTCCCTACCCTTATATCTTTGTTATTAGCTTGTAAAGTGGTTTGTATTGGAGTGCGCCACACTCTGCCAAAAAGTCGTCAAGCGGCGGCATTGGCATAATCTCGCGCATTTTTTCGTAGGCTGGTTCTGTGGGTAGTGACCATTGGCTTGCTCCAAAGTAGTGACCAGCCATACCAGCCGTGCCAAGGTGGCGGTCTATATCCTTCGCTTTCAGTCTTGCCGCCTTCAAGTAGTCGCGCAGCCGTAGCCGTATCTTCTCAGCTATCGGCTTTGGGAAATTCCCACCTCCTTCCATATAGGCGAGGGGGGTCTTTGCTTCCTCTATCATCTGCTCCCTGTATGTGCGATTTGCGGAAAGTGTTGAAAAGAGCGTTGTCTGGTGCATCGCGCCGAAAACAGAACAAGTCCCCGGCTCGTTCATCTTTGGCGAGAACACTTCCGTCCCCTTTGCAAAGAGAAGGTGGTTAAGGTTGCCCGTGTTTACCTTCCAGCCCAGACCTTCCACACCGCAGCAGCACAGGTCGTCCCCCATTATGCGGAGGCGGTTTTCCCCTGCATAAAATTTCAGACCTGCTTTGTGGCAAGCGTTCTTTATTGCCTTAAACTGCGGTAGTAAGATGTTCACAGGATAACAAAGGTCGCCAGCAACACGCACAAGACCTTCACGCCTTGCCACCGTGTATTTCATACCCTCCAGAATAATACCGTACACCCCTATCTGTGCGAGGCGCGGTATCATCTTTAACACATCGCGGAAGATTGCAGGTATGTAGGGTTGTATGCGGATATTCACGCGTGTAAACTTCGCTATCTGTTCCGCGGCCCGTAGCCTATCCTCAAAGCTGGACGCGCCCTGTTCAATGGCATTGAACTGCGGACTGCACGCGGAAAACTGAACCACCGCATTGCATTGTTTGAGCAGTTCGATATATTTCGGCTCGGCTATTAGTGCGCTCTTTGTGGATACGGCAAAGGGATAGCCAGTATCCGCGAATACACGAAGCGCGGCCAGCGATTTGCCGCGCTCCCGTTCTATCGGTTGGAAGGGGTCGCTCATACTTCCCCAATGAAGAGGTATGTTCCAGTCGAACACCTCCGTTTCTTTTGTGCGGCCTCCGGCGATGAAGCGTTTGAGCGCGTCCGCGCTCTCGCCGTTCTTTATGTTGGCGATGTTGCTTTTGCGCGAAGCAAAACAATACCTACAAGCGTGCGAACAACCCTCGTAGGTATCAAACCTTACAGGAAGGTCACAGAGAACTATTTGACTACCGCATTTCGGCATAACTCCAGTATCTCCGCTTGTAACTTCTCTTTTCCTTCTTGCGAGATATACTGCTGCACAATCTCCGCCTCTCCTACTCTAAACACAAAGGTAAAGGACTGCGCCCCCGTTTCACTTTCTCCAGCCTTTGCTCCCGGCTCTATCAGCATATCGTTTATTTCCCTTTCAATATCTTCGCGGCTTGTAACCTCCCACGCAGGCACGCCCCAATCGGTCAGGGGCAGATCGTCCCAGCCGTTTGCCAGTTCGTCATAGTCCCAGGCGCCGAAGCTGCCGTTGTCCTTGATAACTATCTCCTTCATCTTAGCTATCGGCATATCCGCAGGCAGAACCACGCACGGCACTTCCTTCGCCTTGTTAGCCTTGCTTGCCTCGTAGCGGAGGTTGCCGCCGAGGATAACATACTTGCCGCCGTGAGGTACGCAGATTATCGGCCTCGCCTCAAACAGCTCCGGCGTCTCTGTGAGCGATACCGCCAGCTTGTCAATGTCCGTCTTTGTCCATTGTCTGGGGTTGAGGGGCAGGTCCTCTATCTGGCCGGTGTTCGGCTCCAGCTGGGTGAGTTTCAAGTTTACGATTTCCATAGCCTATTTCATTTTCTTTTTTCGGTCTTTTCTTTTCTGCCACCCGCCTTCTTCGCTGCGGGCTGCTCTGCGCCAAGCACAGCTTCCTTCTGCGCGAGGTAGATGTGTCCGAGGTCACGGACGAGGTTGAGCAGGCAGTTGGAGCACCCCGGCTGATAGGGGTACTTCGTGCCGGTAATGTCAAGCCAGATGTCGCACATCCTGGCAATTGCGCCCTGCCCGGGATAGGAACACCACGCGGCCTCGGTGGCCTGCCGGAAGTGACGCTCGTAGGGTTGCAGCGCCTTGATCTGCTCTTCGGTCAGTTGTTTCTCTTTCATAGTGATTCTACGTATCTGTTGTAAAGGTTTATCTCTTGTATGTATGACTTTGGATAGGTGAACACTTCGCGCATCTTCTTCTCCGCGATGCAGACCGTTGCGTGGTCGCGCCCGATGAAGGCGCCGATGCGCTCCTGGGTGAAACCCTCCTGCCGAGCTACGAAAACGAAGATATTACGCGCTGCCAACATCTTCCGCGTCCTCGCTCCGTCCGCTATGCTCACGCCCGCCACCTGCTGCATCTTGTCAGAGAGGTAGCGCAGGCGCTCGGCCGGATCCTCCGGCAGCGTGATGCTGGCCCGAAGCTGCCCTATCAGCGCGGCTTTGTCTGCCAGCGGAAGGTCCAGCGCCCGTCGCAGTAGGTATGGTGTTAGCCGTTTAGCCATTCGTTAAACTTTGCGATTGCGTTTGTTAGCGTTTCTCTGATAAATATAAACAGCTGGCAAAGTGTAACTGACAACAGGGACAGCAGGGCGATGTATGCCACCACCGGCAGAGAGAGGGCGCCCTGCGCCAAGGCGTAGAAGAGGCACACCCACCATGTCATGCACTTGGAGCATGAGAAGGGCGGCAGGCTCTTTACCTCTGGATAACCGTGCCGCTTCGTGAAGCGTGACAGCCAGCCCAGCCAGGTCTGCGTCCAGCCGGACACATCCACGATATACACCACCACGGCGGCGATGAGGAAGAGGTCAGTGTAGATGTTCATATATTAAGAACATAGATATTGCTTTGATACCTTGTAGCCATGATCATAGGCCCAGATGGTAATTAATCCATGTTCTTCAGGGAATCCAGCAGGGAGCTTACCCTTGGCAATCTCCATAGGTGGGCGGTCATCAGGAACCACAATTACACTTTCTGCCTTTTGACAATCTATGCAGGAAGCATCTTCCCAAGTTAGGCCGCGCATTGAAGGAAGGCGCAGGTCTTCACAGTTATAAATAAAGACAAGATATTTACCGTGTCTTTCCCACCCAAACTTCTTGTTCGCCAATTCCTTAGCCTTCTTCTCAGGGGTGCCCTTCATCATAGCCCATTTTACATAAGCCACTTTGCGCTTGCCTATTGGGATACGGTCATCATTAAAGTCAACAAATTTCATGTTCGTTCTTATGGTATTCTTCAAGTATCTTCTTCTTTATCCTGCGCACCTCTTTGGCGCAGGTCTGGTGTGAGAGGGTGAGCTTCTTCGCCAGCTTGCGGTAACTCTGGCAGTCCACATACAGCAGGATAATGATGCGCTCCACATCGGTGAGGCGGTGGTCTATTATCCACTTAAGGCGGGCAGTCTTGTCCGGCTCCGCGGAGAAGATGCTGCCGTCAAAGCGGTAGTCCTCGCGGATGGTCTTGTAGTCCCGTGCCACTTCATTATCCTTCATCGTGCATCTTGTATTCGTTGAGGTCAGTACTTCTGGCGTTGAAGATTTTGATAGTGTAGTAATAGCGGGAGGTCTTGCTGCGCAGATTGAACAGCACAAGGCGCACGATGAGGAAATTTATTGCATCGCTCTCCCAGAGGTTCACCAGCTTGTCTGCATCATACTCCAGCAGGTTGAGGTAGATCATCTGGCAGAGGTCCTGCAAGTCCGCAGAGAGGGCAGAGCAGCCGGCGATGCGGAGCACTATCTGCTCCACCCGCTTCTCGCGTCCCAGCTGCTCCACTATCTCGCTGACGATCATGTGTCACCGCCCAAAGACCAGCAGGGCGGCATCACGGGAGTGCTCGCTGGTGCGCTTCGTCCAGCCGGTGACGGCAGCGAAGCGTTCTGCGCTCCACTTCGTCCCTCCGGCCTGCGGCTTGTGCGCCTGATACGGCACCCCGATGTCGCTCAAATATTCCTCCCATATCTTGGCATCACGCTTGGCGGCTCCGGCTCCCATCAGCTTGCCGCGGTACTCGCTGGCGTTGCGCTCTGGGGCGAACCACCTACGCAGCCGAGCATCCTCGAATACTACGGCCACGGTGCCCTGCTCGTGGTAGAACTGCACGCGGTCAAAAGCCTCGTGCAACTTGTAGGTAGCCACCTCAACAAGGCGGCGACCATCCCACACCGCGAAGCCGGTATGCTCGCCAGGGTCTATGCCTATCCAAATCATTCTGCGGGTGCAGCCTTGATTACTTCATCGTGCAACGCTCCCAGCACATTCCCCATCTCTACCATAAATGTAGTCGCTGCTGCTGCGGTGGCCTTCACCAGCGGGGTGAGGTCAAGTGTGTGCGCCTCTTCGCCGGTGGAGGGGGTGACGGTAACCCTCTGAGGACACGCTTTCAGCGCTTCGGGGTTGCCGCAAAGGTTATACAACATCGCCTGCGCATTCTGTTTCGCCTCCTGGGCGAGTGCGCGGAACTTTGCCTCCATCATATCCTGCTGTGAGGGCTTGGAGGGCTTCGTGTTTATCTTAATTTGTTTTGCCATAATGATTGTTTATTTAATGTGAGATATAAGTATCTTGGCATATGTAATTTTGTCAAGGTAGCGGTAGATGCTGCGCGTGGTCACGCCCAACTCCTTCGCATACCGCTGGATGTCTGCCGTGGGTATCTTGTCCTTTCCTTCCGTCAGCAGGGCAAGAGCTATGGCGCGGACGGTTGTCATCTTCATTTCTGTTGCTTTTTCATCGTGGTTAGTTAAAGAGGTTGTTATCGTTCAGATATTCGGGCACGCGCTCCGCGAGTATCGCATCCACCCGCGCCTCAAGAGCCTTGCTCTCGTCCAGCGCCCTGCGGCTGCGGGTGGTGAAATACTGCTTTTGTGCCTTGCGCATCTGGGCGCAGAGTATGAGAAATTCCTTGACGGTCATCGGTTAAAGGTCAAAGTCATCGTCATCGGTCACAGTCTCCGTCTTGGTGCCGCCGCCACACAGCTGGAGGCTCTTGGCGTGCAGTTCCCAGACGGTCACCTCTACGCCGTCCCTGTTCGTGTACTTGCGTGTCTGCATCTCACCCTCCACGAACACGAGGTCTCCCTTGTGGACATACTTTGCGGCGAAGTCTGCCAGCTTGCCGTGGGTTACCATATTAAACCAGACGGTCTGCTTCTGGTACTCGCCGCTGCGGTCTCTGTGGCTGCGGTCAGTAGCCACACTTGCATCTACCATCACATTACCATCAGTGAAGGTCTTTGTCTCAATCCTGCCTATCCGACCCAGCAGGAAGGTCTTGTTAAAACTTGCCATTTTCAAAATCGTTTATTGGTTGTACATTTATCTATCAGGTATTCAATGAGGGCGCAGATGCTCCCAAGAGCGGCGAAGGCAAAGAGAAGGACACCTCCGGCAATCAAGATGCACACGGCTATTTTGAGCCCCAGTTCCACACCTTCGGTAATTACTGGTATCATATCGTTTCGGTTTTATCTTCAAGCCAGTATTGCTTGTAATGACTGCGGCCCTTGCCTGGCTCATACCATTGGTCGCAGAGGATATACGGGAGGTTGTGGCGCTCTATCTTCTTGCGGATGTCGCTCATCCTTGTGGCGAAGGCGGTGGTGTTTACCATCTCGGCATCTTCCACCGACACCTTGCGCCCTTGTATGAGCAGCGCCCAGATGCGGGCACACTGGCCTGCGAAGTGTTCAAAGTCCACCTCCGTCTTGGCATCGTAGGCGGCGTGCTGGTGGCGCGGCCTTGCGAGCTGTGCCGCAGCCTTCGCGCCCCAGATGTCAATCTTGTTGAGGGCATTCAGCAGGGCGTTCCTGTCGCCTTGGGTAAGCACATCCTTCGTCAGCCTGCGCTTTGCGGGGGCTGTTATCTCGGAGAGCCTTTTCGTGAGGTTAATCGGTTGCATAGGGTTGTTATTTGCGGCGGTCTGCACCGCCCATAGTTAGTATGTTGCACATTTGCTTAATTCGGGAGGCCACTCGGTCTCCGTAGTACTGACCCAGCTTCTCCGCAGGGATGTTGCTGGTAATGAGGGTGAGGGTGTCGGGGTGGTCTCCGCGAGCTTCGAGGATCTGCCGCATCACATTACGGCGGTTACCCATATACAGCACCTCGGTGGGCTCACCTCCAAGGTCTTGGAAGCATATCACCTGCGCGGCGCGGTACTGCTCGGTGCTGCCGGTTTCAAGGTAGCTGTCGCAGACCTCGGCAGTGCTTACCGACTGCCAGCGCATAGGCTCGCCGTTCACTTCAATTTGCAGGTAGCGGGCTACGGTGCGGAAGATGTCAAGGCAGATCGTCTTGCCCGTGCCCGTTGCACCTTGCAGGTAGATACCCTTGTAGGGTGACAGCTTCGGCTGCTGCTCGTTCACCAGCCACTTGGCGATGGAGGTATAGGCGGGCGTGTTGTCTGCGTCCAGCACGAAGTCCGCGCACATCTGCTTGCCTATCTCCACAGCCAGGGCGAGAGCGTCATCGGCGCAGTACTGCTGCTCCTGGCGTTCCACGCAGGGGCGGGCTATCAGCTGCGCTGCTATTTCGGGGGTGATTGTCAGGCGTCTCATCGGTTCCAGAATTGATTCACATCGGTTACCACCTGCGACTTGTCGGGTGCGGGCGTTGAGGTCTTGGGCTTGCGCTCGGTCTCCTGCCTGCGTTCCCAGGTACGCACCGCTGCCTTCCAGTCCTTCATCGGGGCGTTACCCACTCGCCAGCCGTTGCTCTCGTAGTGCTCCCAGAAGGTCACCGCGTCCACCGTGTTGCCGCGCTCTTCGCAATAGGCCTTCACCTCTTCTAAAGATGGTTTAACGGAGCGGGCGCTCTTATACTCTCTATTTATAGAATTTACATCTTTATTAGAAGATATATTCTCTATATTACCCTCGGAAAAACCCGATGTCGGTATTTTCCCGATGTCGGTATTTTTCCGATGTCGGTAATTTGCCAAGTCGGTGAAGGGAACGCTGCTCACTTCATAATCCCAGCCGACAAAGTGACCCTTCTCGTCCTGCGCCCTGGATCGCCTCAAATAGCCTGCGCTCTCAAGGACTGCGAAGTGCTTGCGCACCTTGTCGGTGGATATGTGGAGGAGCTTGGCAAGCCCCGATATATTGAGATTCCAGCGCTTACCCAGCGCCAGCACCTTTACATATATACCGAGGCTTGCGAAGTCCACAGCATCGTTGTAGATGATGTCCTTCGATACCTTGAGGAAGTTGTCTGGCGGTGTTATTATGTGAATGTTACCTGCCATTACTCGCCGTCTTTGCCGCCTCTCGGCTTGGTGAATTTGCTCGTAGGGTTCTCGGTGACGCTCACAAAGCGGGCGTTGTCCTCGTCAGCCTGGAGCCTGCTGGCCGTAGTCTTGAGGGCCACATCTATGCACTCCGGCAGTCCGGCAGCGCGGGCTGCTGCGATTACCTTCTCCAGATACTCGGCATCTACCGCCTCGGCATCGTAGCTGGTCTGCTTGCTGACAAACTGCTGGAAGGAGTAGAACGCGCCTTTGACCTTCTCGCGGCCAGTAGCCCGCAGCACATCACCCACCACCTGCTTGATGTAGTCAAGGGTCTTCTCGGTGGCCTTTATCTTGCGGTCTGCCGCAGCCTTCTCCGCCTTATACATCGCCCTCTCATCCTCTACGGACTTATACCAACGGCCAAAGGTGTCTATACCTTCGCCCTCCAGCAGGTCGGTGATGGCTTCGCGCTGCGCCTCCAGCGCTTCGGTCTCTTCGGTGATTTCTCCACCGTTTGCCTCGTAGGCGTCAATGAGGTCTCGCTTGATTGCTTCGAGCGCATCCTTGGCGCTCATTATATCCTTGTAATACATATCGTCTTATTTTCCAGAGTGTTCTACATCATAGTTAAATACATCATCATCGAACTTATCCAGCGCCTCGGTGTCCGGCTTGCAGGCCTCCACGAAGGCTACGCGGGGCACCTTGCCTTTGGGGGTCTTCTTGCCCTCTGCCTGGAGCTGCACAAGTTTGAGGTACTGGCTCTTCTTGATACCCAGGTATAATTCTTCGGCTGGCTGCTCCACCTTCTTGGCGGGCTTCTTCAGTGCCGGTTCTGCGGGAGCTGCGGCATCCTTGCCGTGCGTGTTGGTGGCATCGCTGTCCTTGGTATCGTCTATCGCAAAGAGGCCATTCAGCGCATACTTGCGGGCGTAGCTGCTGGAGGCGCCGGTGATCTGGCTGCCGTCCATACCTTTCTTGTCCTCCTCTTCGCGGGCGAAGGCTTCCACAATAATGTGTTCATTCTCTTCGGTGTTCATCAGGCACGCGGTTGCCTTGATGTAGTAGCGGTTGCCAATCTGCTCCAGACTATCGGAGAGGGTGAGGGCGCATCTGTTCGCCTGGAGGTGAGGCTTCACCGCCTCAAGAATGTCTTCAGCGCTTCGGTAGTTGTAGCCGCCAAAGTTGTTGCGCTGGTTCTTCGGGGCTTTGAGTGCGCCCTGTATGGCGCATAGTTTTTCGTAGATGTTCATCGTGTTTGGTATTATAGGTTATTGCTTGCTTTCGTAGTATTCAGCCCGTAGCTGGAGCTCATTGTCCCAGGCTCCCAGCGCCTCGAAATAGTCAGCGTCGCAGTCATAGTCGCTGCGCAGGGGTTCGTGGTACTGCCTTAGCATTTCCTTGCCCTCCTGTCTGCTTTGTCGGCAAGGAAGCCGAAGAGGGTGGCTGCTGCTGCCCAGCCAAAGAACCAGACAGCGGAGAGGATGCCGTTTGCTTGTTCGCACCCGCAGAGGGCCAGCACTGCGGCCACCACTGCAAGGGTAATCAGGATTGATTCAAGTGTCTTCATCGTGATTGTTTATTAAGGGTTGTTAGTTGTAATTCTGCTCTCATCCTGTCAGCGACCCGCACCTCCAGCACCTCAACAACGCGGTAGTGGCGCGTTCCGTTGGGGCCTGCGTCAATGTGTGCCGGAGTGATGCGCCCTGCCTGCTCCGCATCGTCAAACCACTTGCCGTACAGCCTGCGGGCCTTGCGCTGGGAGATCTCCCCAGCCGAGAGGCCGAGCGTTTCCGCCAGTTGCGCTGCGCCCAGGGCTGCGGCATCGTGTACTATCGCTTCGAGGTTCTTCATTATGCTACATTATGCTACGCGCTCAATGGTGAACTCACGCTCTGCGCGGTGTATGCGCACCCTGTACTTGCGGTTGTTGTCGAGGCCATAACTGCTGCAACAGCTACGCAGGGTGCTGTGCGACCATAATCCGAAAGGGATATGCTCCACGGCAGCAACATTCATCGCTGCGAGCGTTGCTATTAGTGAGGGTTTTGTTACCATATTTTTATATATTTGTTTGTAAATCTTTGCAAATATAAAACATTATGTTTAATAAATCAAAAATTTGTATAAAAAAAATTTCACGATTATACACTTTGTATAATCTTAAACCCTTAAAACCGAGCAGATAATGACACTTGAAGAAAGAAAAGAGTACCTGCAAAAAGTCTATCGTGCTGCATTTAGCGCAGGTTTATGTCGCACAATGAAGGATTTTGCCAACCAGCTGGGGGTAGAGCGCACCGGCCTCTCGTCTGCTATGAATGGCAGAGAAAATAACCTTACCGATTCCCTTATTATGAAGGTGGAGCGCTACGCCTTACTCAACCATCTGGAAGATGCGCAGCCTCAAGCACAGCAGCAGCCCCAGCAGCAGGGCGTATGGATTCCCCCCGAGACGCTGGAGCTCTACAACAACATCGCGGCCACCTGCCGCAACCTATCCGAGATACTGAAGCGGAACTTGGAATAACAAAAAAGGTGGCGCCAAATGACGCCACCCCAAAACAAAAAGCAATTCCTACTAATAATCCAATAAACGATTCTGAACTATGAAAAAACTCACTCCAAAGGGAAATATAAAACTGCCGGAAAATGTAAACCTCACCGAAGAGCAGCAGCGCTCCCTCTGGAGTGATCCAGAGTTCTGCCGCCGCCTGACCGAGCTTATATTCTCTGCCGAGATACCTATTCAGTAGGCCAGCGGAAGAGTGCCAGCACCTTTTCGTTTGCTTCCCATGCCAGCGACCAGTTGCGCTCCGCGTAGATGTCGGTAATGCGGTAGTCACCCTTGTGGCCGAGCCCTTCATCCACGGTGGCCTTCTCTATGCCGAGACCCCTCGCCAGCGTGCCCCAGGTATGCCGCGCAGCATAGAATGTGAACGGCTCCAGCCCCTGCGCCTCGCACCAGCGCCGCAGGCGGTAGTTCGTCATCTTATCGGCAGTGGGGGCGTTGCTCCAGCGGTGCAGTCCGGCAAAGAGCCAAACATCGCCGGGAAGCCCCAAAATAGGCCGAATAGCGGCGTTTATCGTTTCGGGTATAGATACTCTTACCTCGCAGCCAGTCTTTGCCCTACGGTACCGCCAAATGCCGTCTTTCACATCGCTGCGCCTGGCCTGGTACATATCCTCCATATTTGCGCCCATCAGGGCGAAGGAGGCGAGGAACACCGCCAGCGCCTGCCGCGTGTCCGCGTCCTCCGGCTGCGCGTCTATGATGCGCTGCATCACCTCAACGGAGAGCGCCTGCTGTCCCTGCCCCGTGTGCCGTATCTTGCTGATGCCGTCAAAGGGGGTGCGCGGTATCAGGATGCGCCCCTCGTCCTCATCGTTGTACTGCTGCCGTGCAGCGGCGAAGATGGTGCCCAGCTGCGATACATAGTGCGCCGAGGCGTTGCCCTTCATCTTCGGCTTGTCGGTGGTGATATAGCCGTGCTGACGGTTGTTCTGCATCTTCGGCTCTGCGTCCACATAGTCCACGAAGGCGAGTACCATCTTGCGGGTGATCTCGTTGATGTCGCACTCCGTTGCGCCCAGGAAACGCTCAAAGGCGTGGAGCGCCATCACATAGCCCGCAGCCGTGCTGGGCTTCTTGCCCTGCGTCCACTGGTAGCCGTACTGGAGGAAGTCGAGGCGGAAGGTCTGCACCGCCAGCGCATCGCGTATCGTGCGCACCACATCGTCCACCGTCCACTCTTCCAGGGCGAAGGGGGAGAGGCCGTCGGTGACGCTGCGCATCTGCCTGATGAGCTCTCCGGCTCGCTGGAGTATTGTGGCGTTCTTGATGTGCCCGCTGCGGGTGAGGTCTGCGTCCGTGCAGGTGAGGGTGGTAGGCAGGCGGCGGCACTTCCCTTTGAAGGTGACGCGAATCTTCACCGGCGTGGTGCCGTCCTTGCGCCTGCTGCCCTGGATAATGATGGGCTTGTAGGTTATCATCGTGGAGGGAGTTTTCGGACAAATATAGGACAAAAACAACAAACACCAATAGCCAGTAAGTGACTATCGGTGCAGGTATGCTTCGGGGGCTGCGCTCAATATCGCGGCCCTGTGTATCTGGGGGTAAGGTTATGCAAATGCCATCAGCACATTTGAGAAGACGAGAAGGATAACGGTGTAAATACCTTGCATAGTGTTTGTTATGTTGGTTTACCGTGCAGCCGTCCGCAACTTTCGGACAACTATCGGACGACTTCTGCAAAAAGAGAGGGCGTTACCGCCCTCTCCAACCCTTAAACCGAGTGAGGGGATTGCTCCCCCCTTACCACGATGTAAGGGCAAAGGTAGTCAAATTTCTCAATCGCGCAAATCCGGCGGGATTGAGAAAAGGTTGTACAAGCGCTGTATCTCATACTCCAGCTCTCTGTTCAACTTCACTCCGGCCTTGCGGATTTCCTGGGCCTTGCGGAAGGTTTCCTCGCTCACCCATAGCGTCATCGTCTTGTGCTTGATTGGAGATGGCTTGCGGCCTGCGCCTTGTCTTGCTCCGCCTCTCATAGCTGCTCCTCCTTCTCTTTATCATTGTGCATCATCTCTCCGAGGGTAGGGCCGAATATCGCCTCGATAACGGCCTCCAGCGTGTAGTCTCTCTTGTCCATTAGTAGTTAATGGCCTCCTGCCGGTTGATAAAGAAATGAATACCAGGGGCGCACTCATTGTATGGGTTCTCGTCGAAATCATCCACACTGACCATCTCGCCTACGCGGTAGATGAAATTGAGGTCGTGATCGGATGTTGCCTCTTGCGACTGTTTGCCATCTGCGATGCGGGTAATCTCCAGCACCCGTGCTTTGTCGCAGCGGCACTTCGTACCCGTGGCGCTGCTGCGCTTCGCATCTTCGGGGATTTCGATTTTAACAAGGGCTGCGTAGCCGCCGCTGCGGGCTTTCTTCCAGCCGATGAACGCGCCATCCGAGGGGCAGGCAAGGGGTATATAGGGGATGTTCTTTGCGCCACCGAGGTCTGCGCCACCGAGGTCTGCGCCACGGAGGTCTGCGCCACCGAGGTCTGCTCTACGGAGGTCTGCGCCACGGAGGTCTGCTCTACGGAGGTCTGCGCCACCGAGGTCTGCGTCACGGAGGTCTGCGTCACGGAGGTCTGCGCCACCGAGGTCTGCGTCACGGAGGTCTGCGCCACGGAGGTCTGCTCTACGGAGGTCTGCGCCACCGAGGTCTGCGTCACGGAGGTCTGCGCCCGCTTTCACTGCCGCCTGCAAGGTGTCCTTAATCGTGTTCTCTTCCTTCTCATACTCGAATAATACCGAGCCGAGAATCTTGTGTTTAATTTGAATCTTGAAAAGTTCCTTTTCTTCCATCGCTGTAATTGTTGAGGGGTTTGTAATATACTTCTGCGGGGTATTTCTGCTGGGCGGGTTCCTCGCCGAGAACCATCGTAACGCCGGAGACCTTCCGGCTCCAGCCGCCAGCGGAGAGGAACGCCTTGTCCGTCTCCATCAGCGGGGTGTCAATCTGGAGGTAAGCCATTTCCTTGTAGATTGACAATGTGCAAATGTGGTAGCTCATAGGGTGAAGGGGTTAATATGTTCGGTGTTCACCTGTAAGAATATATTCTGCTGCATACTCCGCGCTGCCTGCGGCTCCTACAATCATCTTTTTGTCATTGATTAGAGCTTCGAGCCAACCCTGGATATATGCCGCGCTGTTCGTGACTGTCTCCGGCGTATCAATCCCGCAGGATGCCATCAGATACGCGCAGCCGAGTTCTGCTACCAGTTCCTCTTGAGAGTAATCCTTATTCCCGAAGTGGGCATTTTTGTTGTCGGCCTCGCGGTTGCAGCGGCTCTCTTTGAGGGTGCTGTGGGTGAGCTCGTGGAAGGTAGTGGCGTAGTATTTATTCGGTTTGTCATATTGTGACAATTCGGGGACCACTACCGTGTCCAAAGAGGGGCTGTAATATGCGCGGTTACTGAGGCAAGGCCTAAAGGTTAGCCCGCTCTCGCGCTCCAGATACTCGGCGATTACGCGCTCGCCTTCTTCTATCGGGTTCGTAATGGGTTCCTCCGGCTGCTCGTGCGGGGTGATACCTTCGCAGTCCTTAACATTGAACACTCGGTAATACCTTAGTATCGGGATGCGCTCAATCTTCGGCTCGCCGTCTGCATTGAGGACCGCCGCGCCGGTGAGGTCGCGCTTCTGCCTGGGGTACATCTTCCAGAATACAACCATAGAGGACTTTGCCCCCTTCTTTATCTTGCCCCCCAGCTTCTTGCACTCATTAAAGGTGATATATTCACCAGAGCCGGTAAGGAGCATCTGGTTGAGTAGGGAGTAGGGCCTGCGGGTTGTATAACTTACTGCCCCCGCTTTGGTTCCCATCCAGGGTCGGTGCCAGGGGATAATCCCTTGACTGAGTAAATCGGTAATCTTGTTCGTTACCTCCTGATAAATGTCTAATTGTGTTTTCATCGTGTCTATTATTTAAGGGTTGTTGTTTGTATTACGAGAGCAAAGATAATTCGTTTGTTTGAATTATACAAATATTTTTTCAATCAAAGGTAAAATTTCTTGCAAATAATGTTGAAAAATGGTTGCAGCGGAGTTGAAAAATGCTACCTTTGTGATGCGGGGTGGGGCAGTTGGTAGCCCGCTGGGTTCATAGCCCAGAGCGCGGCGGTTCAAGTCCGCCTCCCGCAACAATCACTCAGAGGTTTTGGCACGGCAGCCCCTGGCCCGGCAAGCAAGCAGGCAGAGCCGGGGACTGCGACACCGAGGGCGGCGGGTTTCCTGCTGCCCTCTTTGCATAAAAACGCAGGGCGCTCCCCGAAGAGAACGCCCCGAAACGCAGCCCTGTCTTTCCGGCAGACTGGCCGTGCTATATCAGCTTTATCAATTTCATAATCGGCTTGCGGAATATCCAGAGCAGAGCGGCACACAGACCTGCAAGAAGCCACCAAAAAGCCCGTATCTTGGCCTGCTGCATCTTCGGGATAGGCTGCACTACCTCCACCTCCTTGATGCGCTCAAACGCCACGCTATCCACTTTGACAACGGACACGGTGTCGTGTACGAAGCGGAAGCGCTCCCGCACCCTCTCCTGATAGACAAAGACGGTATCGCCCTTATCCTTGACAAACACGCTGTCCCGCCGGAACACGCTGTCTATCTGGGTGCGCTCGATGTAGGTGGTGTCACGCTGGACGGCGAGATGCTCCACCACCCTGGGACTGCACGAACACAGCGACAGCAGGGCGGCGAGAAGGACGGCCAGCAGCCAGATGAGCGCCGGATCGGGCCAGTTGTTGGGGGTGTTCCTTGCGTCAGTCATAGTAGTGCCAGATTACGCCCTGCGCCTTCGCAAGGTCGGTGTCAAGGTGTATGTAGGTCTTGCCTATGCCTATGCGCGTGATGCCGCAGGCAAGGGCGGCTCGCACGATGCGCATACGGTTGGCTGACGTGTTGCAGCGTATATCTACGGCGCACCCCTTACAGTGGCTGGAAGTGCCGCTGCGTCCCTGCTTGTGCTCCCACGCCGGAGAGCGGTATGCAGAGTTGAGCACAAGCGGTATGCCTGCCGACGCCCTCACCGAGTCAAGGACGGAGAGGAAGGCCGGCTGCATATCGTCTATCGAACAGGACGGAGTGCAGCGCTTGAACTCCGCCGGAGAGAAGTACTTACTCATAATCTTCCGGGTTTTCTGGGATGGGACAATCCGGCTCAACGTAGTGGCCGGGGTGGTGCTGCTCCGGCGTATGCGGGGCAGGGCCATCCAAATCGTGTACCTCAATGGTAGTGTGGCCATGGGTCAACTTCACGCCCAACCCCTCCCGTATGGCTTCCCGGGCTTCGGCAAGGGTCGCAAACGCAAACAACAATGCAGCAGCCCGCAAGATTGAAGGATGTATCTCTCCCCTCGGAGGCACGAGGAACGATGCGACAAACAGCCCGATGGTCGTTATGCCAAATATCCATAGCAGCACCGTTGTGGTCTTGCTAACGTTCCGCGTCTCCTGGCGGAACCTCTCAATTTTTTGTTCGCGCGTTTCCATCTATCATAATGATTGAAATCCAGTCCATAGTCTTACAGTTTAATAACTCAGTCAGTTAGGGGTTAAGAGCACAATAACAATTCCAGTTCTGTCATTTCGCGCTCAGTCATACCGCCAAGTCGCATAAGTAGATGGAACCTGTCCTTGAATGTACCGAAAGGCAATGTACCAAGCGCAGACATTATGATACTATCTGTCACCCGCACAGGGGTCCTGTCAACAACGGGAGCTTCCGCGTCATGATAATTACCGCGCCAGTACACATATATGTGGCCGTTATACAGCAACAAACCCTTAATGTACTCCATAGCAAACTTGAAATCACCATCATACCCATCTTCCGCTAAAGTATATTGTTCTCTACTCCTATCTCTGCCGGACAGTTCGTAATCGTGGTTAATATCGTTTTCGCCAACACCGCAGATACCTTCAAGGAAAGCACATATTGCACCCGTTCTATCAGCACCGCCCGCGCAATGGATATACATAACCTTTCCCGCTTTCAGCCAAAGCACTATCTGCCGAATTGCTGGGACAATTAGTCCTACAACCTGTGGTACATTTGACCAGATATTGATGGAGAAAAATGCCTGCGGCAAGGAGTATCTGGCAAATTCGACATCATTGCCAAGTACGCTTTCTGTGTAATTCTCTGCACGGAAGTCAAGTTCGGCATTTACGCCAAGTGCCCTTAACTCTGCAATACCCTCCGGCGATATGTAAATTGTTTCAACGCTGCCCTCGATGAGATTGAGCTGCGCCCCCCTTATGATTTGCCCATAGCGCATTATTTCGCCGTTGGATGTACGCCAGCCGCCGATATCTCGTACATTACTGATATATGGCCCGGTATTGGCGGCACTTGCGGCTATCTGCAAGTCACGCAACTGCCCTTCCGCGATAATGCACCCAGCGTATATCAGCTTTGTAATATCATTATCGGCATATACGCGATAATAGTATGTTCTGCCGTCTCCTACTATGTTATAGATTGTGTATTTTGTAGCCGTTAACTCAAGATTAACAACCCTGCTGTTAACATAGCCCGCGTTGTCGGCATACTCTAAATGTCTGGTCGTTGCAAGGGGGCTAACTGGAGTGTCTATAACCACACCATTAGGTCGCTGATAAAAGTCGCCAATCGTCCCACCGTCTCCACCTGCGCTCTTGGCATAAGGCAGCAAGGTGTAACTGTAATCATTGTTGTTATATCTTGCTGCAAGATATGACTGGATGCCTGCATTTTCCACAGATGCTTTTGTTGGCATTTGAGCCACTCTTTTACTTGCGTACGTAGCCCCCATAAGTATTTGAGTAGCAGCAGGATAATAAATTGATGCTCTTGATATATATAGCAGCATAGGCTGGTTAGGGCACGCGATGGATGCGGTGTCGTATTGCACCGCATCACTTGCAAGTTCCGCGCTACGAAATAGCACATTGCCCGCCAAATCAGTTAGCATCCACCCAAGATGTGATGTACTCCCAGCCCTGTGCACCGAATAATTAAACTTAAGCCTGTCAATGCCAGACAAACGGATGCGACCAACAGCATTACCGGTTAGGCTCATTATCCTATTATCTGTCAAGATGCAAGTGTTTGCCATCCATTCTATGCCTGCGGTATAGTCATTATATGACAGTTCTTCGTCCAGCCTTGTTTGCAATGACATTTTTGACACAACAAACTCCGCTTCGCCCGAATTATGCTTGTTGGAAATAACTATCAGCTTGCAACCATCCGGAACTTGCAAGTCATAAGTATTTACCAGCGTATTGGGTATAGATGCGATAGACTGCGACATATAGCCGGCAGTTGTAGGAGTGTCAGATGTGTAGAAAGCAACGGCAATGGCATTACTTGAGTTACTGATAAGTTTTGCAACAACTCTATCGTAGCCGTTGTTCGGTATTTCGTAATATCGCCAAGTTGCCGTAGTGTCTGGCAGGTAGTCATTTGTACTTAGCACTCGTCCCGCTTTTGGCGTAATTTGCGCCTGCGTAATTATAGTTCCTTCCACTCCTGCCGCACTTGCCGCACCGATGTTTGTTCTCGCCTGCGCCTTCTGTTCGTCAGAGAGTGTTTGCGCAGTGTATTTCACCGCAGATTCAAGGTCGGCAACCTCTTGGGATAACCCTTGTGTATTTTCTACGGGTTGCCACCTCGTCACCCCATTAACGATTAGCTTGGCGTTCGCTTTGTTCGCTACCGCGAAACTTGCTCTGATATAGGCAACAGAGGCGTTATTTAGGGTTACAGTTTGTTCTGCCGCGGTTGCGGCGTAAGACCCCACTACGCCTTTGCTACTATCATAGAGGACAAGGTGACGGGCCGTATCGGCCACTCCCGGATTCCAAACGACCGTATCTCCATTAGATACTGGGAGATAGTCCGTCTGGATGAACCAGTCAGCATTAGAACCAGTCTCCCCATTACCACGGTATGACTTGCCAAGCTCATAGTTTTGTTCAGTGCCGTTTATCTGCTGCTCAATCAGGTTTATTTGCGCATCGTAGTCTTTTCCAACCTTGATTTGGTCGAGCGACCAAGACGAGCCGCCCCATCTGATAATTCCGATATAGCCGTCATTGACGGTAAGCGTGGAGCTGCCGAAATGCGTATAAGAGCCGGGCGCGGCGAGGTAGAACACATTCTGGTCGGGCGTTCCGGGGTTGGTGGAAGGAGTTGCCACACCTGCAAGTTTGTAACCGGTCTGCATCAATTTGGCAATGAGCGCACTCGCAAGTTTCGCTTCCGTGATAGCAGCATCGGCAATCTTGGCCGTAGTCACGGCGGTATCTGCAATCTTCGCAGTAGTGACCGCACCATCCGCAACCTTTGGCGTAGTGACCGCACCGTCCGCTATCTTTGCGGTGGTCACGGCTCCGGCGGCTATCTTACCTTCGGCCACTGCTCCGTCTGCTATCTTCGCGTTTGTGACAGCACTTGCCCCAATCTTGGCGGTGGTGACAGCCCCGCTTGCCAGCTTGTCCTCCGAGATAGCGCCGTCTGCCACCTTCGCATTGGTGACTGCGTTGCTGGCGAGTTTGGCCGTAGTGACTGCACCGTTGGCTATCTTGTCCGTGCCTATCTCAGCCGGTGACACCTCAATCTCGGCGAGCGACCAGCTACCGTTGTAGGACAGGAAACCAATATGACCATCGTGTATTACAGCGCCGCCGAAGTTGTTGTATGTGCCCGGCCCTGCGATATACCACACGTTGGTATCGGGCGTGCCGGGGCTGGTCTGAGCCGTTGCCTCGCCCTTGTAGAGAGCGCCGCCGCCGAGTGCAGCCACCATATTGTCAAGGATAGTCTGCAAGCCCTGGCCGGTGATGAGGCCCTCGCCGTTCTGCTTCACATAGTTGTTAATCTGCGAAATGAGGGTAGAATAGTTTGCCATATCTTAGTA
>ERZ808032.11-NODE-11-length-34054-cov-4.532919_pt1 | contig 34054 bp, 20 predicted proteins | sample MGYA00380187_ERZ808032 | MGnify/ENA primary metagenome ERZ808032 (study PRJEB31490, sample SAMN06133378) | cow dung metagenome | isolation source: M10 | host: cow | place: China: Chengdu | collected 2015-05 ...
ATTCAACGATTAAACAAAAATTTCTCCTTTATTCCCTTCGGTCATCAACACGTCTCCTTTATCAACTCTCCTTTAAACTTCGATTAGTCGATTAGTCGATTCACCGATTCGTCATCTATTCGGGCCCTTTTTCCCTTCGGTCAACAACACGTCGACAAGCTCAGTGACCGAATAGGGTCGCCTCACCAACTAAAAAACACCCCAATAGTTTGTATATTTGCTAAAATTTGTATATTTGCATAAATTTTGATTAAATGGCACAAGTAGCGCAGATAAACATCAAGGGCGAATTAACCAAACGCATGAAAAAGAAGCCTAATTGGTTGTTGGTTAAAATAGCTCGTTGGTTTTTGATTGAGGATTGGCTCAATAAACATTTGCAAGAAATTGGTCCGCTAGAGGGGCTTGATTTTATGGAGGGGGTGATTCGCAATTTAAACATTAACGTAAAAGTTAATGGATTAGAGAATTTGCCCGACGCTACCGATCGTTTGCTATTTGTGTGCAATCACCCATTGGGCGGAATGGATGTGCTTTCTGCTTGCTCGGCGGTGCGCAAAGCCTGTCCTAATGGTTTGCTGATACCTGCCAACGATTTGTTGATGCAACTTACTGCTATTAAGGATATGCTAATACCCGTTAATAAAGTGGGAGGGCAAAGTAAAGACTTGCTGGCCAAAGTAAATGCGGCGTATGCTTCTAATAAGCAGGTGATGTTTTTTCCATCGGGAAAAGTGTCGCGTAAGCATCCCGATGGTATTTACGACGATGCTTGGAAAAAAACGTTTGTATCTAAAGCCATAGAGTTTAAGCGCAATGTGGTTCCGGTTCATATCGAAGCCCAAAATTCATCGTTCTTTTATCGATTGGCCAATTGGCGTGCCAAAAGGGGAATAAAATTGAACATAGAGATGTTGTTTTTGGTGCGCGAAACCCGTAAGCAGACCAATAAAACCATTACGGTTACTATTGGTAAACCCATTGATTGGCAACGATTTGATGCGTCTAAATCGCCTAATGAATGGGCGCAAGAAGTTAGAAAATTAGTCTACGAATTATAAGACCATGGAAGAAATTATAGCTCCTGTAGAACGTGAATTGATTAAAGCGGAATTAACTTCCGATAAGTTTTTGCGCCCTACCAATAAGGGGGGTAACTTAATTTACGTTACAACGGCCAAAGAGTCGCCCAATATTATGCGCGAAATTGCTCGTTTGCGCGAATTGGCTTTTCGTTTAGCTGGGGGTGGTAGTGGTAAATCCATGGATATGGACCAGTTTGACTGGATGGATCGTCCGTATAAGCAATTGTTTGTATGGGATCCTCAGAACGAAGAAATTATAGGCGGTTATCGGTATATTTTAGGCAAAGATGTAGACTTTTTAGCGGATGGTCAGCCCAATTTGATTACATCAGAAATGTACCTTTCTTCGCCTAAATTTATCAAAGAATATTTACCTTATACCTTAGAGTTGGGACGTAGTTTTGTGCACCCCGACTATCAGGCCTCTAAAATGGGGGCAAAAAGTTTGTTTTCGCTCGATAATTTATGGGATGGCTTGGGGGCTTTAACGGTGTTGCTTCCCGAAGCAAAATACCTGTATGGTAAGGTAACAGTTTATCCGCATTATAACGCTACTGCACGCGATTTGATTTTTGGTTTTATGAATAAGTATTTTCCTGATAATGAAAATCTTATCTCGCCAATAGACCCGTTCGAAATTGCCTATACGCCTGCACAGATTGATGCTATTTTTACGGCAGAAACCTACAAAGAAAACTACAAAATATTAAACAAAGAAGTGCGCTCGTTGGGCGTAAATATTCCTCCTTTGGTTAATGCCTATATGGGGTTGTCTCCTTGTATGCGTTCGTTTGGTTTTGCGGTATATCACGATTTTGGCAACCTAATTGAGTGTGCCATTATGATTCCAGTCGACCAAATCTACGAAGAAAAATATACGCGTCATGTGGCAACCTTTTTGACAACGCACGAAGCTCCTTCTGTATAGATTCTTTCTGAAAAATTAACAAATGCACCTATTATCTACAATAATAAGGTGCATTTTTTTGTTTTTACTTGAAAATAAAGGTGAAAAAATATAACTTTGTAAACTTGTCCTAATATGAATCTATGAAAAAATTATCGATACGAAAAATCGCCTTATTGGCGTCTCTCTCTTTGGCTGCATTAACTGCACAGGCAGCCTACACGGTAGCTGTTTACGAAACAGCTAATCCATCAAATATTAGACATTTTGAGTTCACGTCTGCGGGAACCAATGTTAGTAATCAGTTAATAGCCAATATCGATGCTCCAGCACCATTAGGCGATTGCTCGTTTTGGGTGGGGCAAGATCAGGCGCAAGTGCCAGGTGTGTCTGTATCGCAGACCGTTGCTTCTATTATGGCTGGTTCTGGTTGTTCGGGCACATCGTTTAGTTTTACTATCTATGCAGGTGGAATCGATGCTAACTACAAACCCGAAAACTTTAAGTGCATCGATACGGCAGAGTATACCTACGGCATGGCTTGCTGGCCCAATCAGTTAACCCATAATTGTTCGGGTGGGGCATCGTCGGCTGCTAACCATATCTTTACCAAAAATGGCAATGTTTGGACGTATCAATTCCCTGTAAACGACCCCGCTTCTACGTTTAAATTGCTAAAAAGTGCCGATGGCGCTACTTGGGCATGGGATGCAGGGCAGTTGGGACACTCGTTATCGGGCACTCAACTGATAGCAGGTACAGGTGTTTCTATTGCGAATAATGGGCAAGGCGATATTTCGCTTAATTTGCCAGGGCTTCAACAAGGCGATTATGTTACCCTTACCTTGCAAAAAGACGGGGCTGTTTATGCCTTATCGGCCGAATATATGGCTAAACCTATTTTGGAAAATACCAGCCAAGTATGCGGCGTAAACCCTGTGGTGTCTTGCAAAGTTAAAAACTACAATCCAGCTGTTTATACCTACACGTACATCGTTAATGGAGGAACCGAAACACCGCTTGCCTCTGATGTAGTAGAAGTACTTTATCCTACACGTTTTACAGAATATAGCATCGTGGTAGTAGCCTACAAAGATGGCTCGCGTGTTACCTCTGATGTGTTAGAAGTATTGGTACCTGCTAGGGTTGCAGAACCTGTTTTGGTAGCAAATATGGCTGCATGTGGCGCTGAAATTGGCTTTACCATTGCCAATTATTATGGCTATGGTGCTGGGGTTACTTTTGATATTCCTGCTGGCTATGTGCAAAATGGCAATGCTATATCGTTGGCTACCAGTCCTGTTAATGGAACTACCTATACGTTGTCTATTACAGCCAACGATGGATGTACCACAGCTGTTAGTGCTCCCGAGAGCCAAACGTACATGGCAGAACCTGCGCAGCCTACCGTACAAGCCAGTTCGGTATGTAATGCGTTGACGTTTGAGGTGGTTCAACCCGAAGCCACACATCGCTATCAATGGCTAATAGACAATGCTCCTGTTCTTCCTACCGACAACGTGTATACCATAACCAGTGGTACGCACGGTGTATTGCATACAGCTACTATAATGGTTTTTGCGCCCAATGGCTGTTCTGCAGAAGGAACACAAACAGGTACCTTCTATGCAACCCCCGAAAAACCTGTTTTGCAAGTAGATGAAGGGTGCGATAAAGATGTTGTGTTTAAACTAACCAACTACGATGCTACGGCTAAGTATAAATGGACCATATCTACCTCTATGGGTATTACTCAAACAGTAGTACCACAAAATGGTACCGACCAATACACTGTAGCGTCGCCCATAGAAGGAACGGTTTATACCATGCAGGTAACAGCGTGGCGCGATATGCCAAACGGCAACCAGTGTTTGGTTACATCAGATGCCGTGCAACAACAATGTAAATTGAAACCTGCGGCACCTGTTGTTTCACAACCTGTTTATCAAGTATGTCAACAAGAAGGTACTAAATTGTGGGCCGACTTGGTACGTGTGTCATCTGGTTGTACCTTGGTGTGGTACGATATGGATGGCAATGAATTGTTGGTATCGTCGGATGCGTTCTCTTTTGATATGAACGTTCCTAGCGATCTTGTACAATACCAAGTGGCTCAAAAATCGGCTTATGGTTGCGTAAGCGATATGGTAACGGTAGGCGTTCGTGTAGAAGAAAAGCCAACAGCATTTGCTGGTCCCGATATGGAAATTTGCTCGGCTGCTACGGGTGTTAGATTGGCAGAAGGCGAAGTAGAGAACCCCAATATGGACTATTCGTGGTCGCCTGCTAGCTATTTGGTAGATAACCGTGTAGCATCGCCTACCTTAACACACCTAAATGTAAATCCAGACGACGAAATAGAATTTACCCTTACGGTGTCTAACAAGAATTTGCTTTCTTGTAGAAGTACCGACAATGTAAAGGTAAAAGTGTTGGCATTACCACAAATTACCATTCAAGAAACCACCACGGGTATTATTGACGTGTGTGATGGTACAGCAGCGGGTGTTACCCTTGTTCCCGAAAGTGGTATTATCTACAATTGGATAGACCCTGATGGTGTGTTGGCTAGTAAAATGAGCACATCGGCCATTACCAACCCTATTGTGGCAGATGCTACTATTTCGGTAACGGCAACGCGTCGTACTGCCAATACAGAATGTGTAAGTCAGCCAACAACCATTCAGTTTAAAAAGGTAGATTTGCCGGTATTTAGTGCAAGTGGTGGTAAAGGCGATCAACTTTCTGTTTGCGATGGAAAAACCATTCAATTGGGCGAACAAGGAAATAACCAAACCGAATATCGTTGGGAAAGTATTCCTGCTGGTAGATTGGATAGCAATATTCCTAATCCATACATTACCGTTACCGAAGATGTTACTTACAAGGTAACTGCAACCTTAAAACAAGAGCCCCGTTGCTCTACTACTAGCACGGTGTACGTAGAACGTGCGGCATTGCCTACGCAATACACCTTGTCGGCAGAAAGTACCAATCTTTACTGCGAGGGTAGTGGGGGTGTTACCCTCATGTTAAACAGTTCGGACGATTACATTGAATATGCGTTGTATCGTGGTGGAGTAGAATATCAAACTTGGCAACAAGGTACCAATGGAATTATGCGTTGGACCAACGTAACCTCTGGTATTTATACTGTTAAAGCACGTGTTATTAGCGCCAATCCAGAAGAACAATGCGCTGCCGATATGCTGGGTCAAGTAGAAGTAATTGAAAAAGTAGCACCCAAAGTGGCCATTAGCAGTGTGGGCGATGTAACTTGCCCTGGCGACGAAACCGTAGTAAAATTATCGTTTACTGGTGAGCCTCGCTTCTATGCTAATATCTTGATTGATGGTGTATTGCAGATTGTACAATCGGACAATCGTGAATACGTGTTCCCATATACCCCTCGTAACTATACAGATATCAAGATATTGCAAGTAACCGATAATAATTGCACGTATGAGTATCCCGAAGATGAACAACCTACGCTTTCTTTCGATATCGTAAACATGGACGATTTTAAAATCCATTCGTCCGATAGTCATGCTAAGATATGTCCATCGCAACCCGTAACCTTGTCTATCAATTATGTTGCTAACCCTGGCGATGATGTAGAGGTTATTTGGTCTACCAACGAGCGCAATGTTTCGTCTATTCAAGTAGCACCCTCTGTAACTACCACGTATTCGGTAGAGGTGCATACCAATAATGGTCGATGCGTGTTCCAAGAAAGCATTACCGTTCAAGTAGCAGAGGTAAGTGATTTGTCGATAAGCGGATTAGAAGATAAATTCTTCTGCTCTACCGAAACCAACGTCCCTATTGTAGGTATGCCAGAAGGTGGTAGGTTTACGGCCGATTATCCAGGTTTTGTAAATGGCAGCTTTTTATATCCCGATGTAGTAACCCAACCCGGTAGTACAACCATTAAGTTAACATACGAGGTTAACAACGACGGTTGTGAACAAAAAATAGAAGAAACCGTTATTGTGGATTATGTGCCAAACGATGTAAACTGGTGGGTAACGCCCGTGGCGCAAGAACCCGATAACAATACGTCGTATAAATATTGTATGCCCGACCCCGATCAGCCCGTTAAAAAGTTAACCTTGCAGGGGTATCCTATTCACCCCAATGGTTACTTTACCATTTTGAGTGCCGATAATACGGGTCAGGGCACCAACGCTTACCAAGTGGAAATTGTAGAGAACGATAAAGAACGCTCGTTGTGGGATATTATTAATTTGTCTAGTGGCGAGTATAATATTATCTATACCATTCCTGTTAATACGCAAATGGGTTGTGCGGCATCGTCAGAACCTAAAAAAATCATTATCGATCCCAATTTTCAAGAGGTTATCGATAACGAAAGAATCTACTTGCGCAATAGTCAAGGCAAGGTAACCGATGTGTTGTGCGAGAACGATACAGAAGCTACCTTGTATGCCGACATTCAGGCACCAGGTAAATATTCGTTAAGCATGCCTAGTATGTTGGTGTCGCAAGACGTAAGTAAAAGTATCGCAACTATCAATCCTTCGGTAGTACAAGGACATAATGGTACGCATCGTGCCGTGTTGACCATGGAAGACAACCATGGTTGTCCACACCGTTATTCGTTAGAGTTTAAAATTACCAGCCCTGTTAACATCCACTCGTTTGGCTTAACCAAGCAAGATTATTGCGCCGAAGATCCAGATGAACCCATTATTATTACCTCTGAACGCGAAACCGATGGTACCGTAAGCATTATTCGCATACACGATGATGGTACCCGAGAATTAAAAGATGCGGTTATTCCTAAAAATAATCCTCCCTATTTCAGTCCTACGTCGTTGGGTCCTGGTATGTACCATATTGTGTATACATATACCGACGAATATAAGGTGTGTGAAGCTTCTGATTCGGTCGAAGTGAGGGTACATGCTCACCCAGTAATTGACCTTAATTTATTAAGGGATTATTGTAGAGGCGAAAAAGTGGATTTAAAAGCTACTCCCGAGGGAGGCTTTTACGAAACTTCGGCACGCGAAGGGTCGCTTATCTTTACCAGCTTTAATACTCAAACAGCGGGCCTTGGCTTGCATACCATTAAATATACGGTAAACAACGAATATGGTTGCCAAAGCGAGAAAGAAATGGAGGTGCAAGTACACGGTACCGATCACCTAAATATATTTGGATTGCGAGATGAATATTGTTCGCCTATCGATGTGGTTACCATCAATGGTTTCCCTACCGATAACGGCGATGGTTTCTTTACCGGTCCTACTTTCTTAACTAACAGTACTACCCAAGAGGGATATGCCGATATCGATTTGTCGGGTGGTGACTTTGATAATTCGTATACCGTAACCTATCACTATGTAGAAACGTACACCGAACAATTAACCCAAGAAGAAAAAACATGTGAATCAACACTCGATAAAAAATTTACCATCTTAAACGAGGCGGTTGATTTTGGAGGCATTGACGATAATATGACCATTTGCGGTTACGAAATGGTTCGTTACATTGCTGCCAATAAAACAGAAAACGTACGTTTTGAAATAACCCCTGCTTCTGTAAGTAATGCATTACACGATAACGGCGACGGCACAGCCGAGTTGTATCCTAACTTATTGCCAGAAGATGCTGTTTATGCTATTACTGCTTATTACGATTACATAAAAGAAGGCGAAACCGAAGTTACCTGCTCTAGCAGTCGTACTAAATCCTTTACCGTAGCCAACATTGCCCAAGTATCGGATATTACCTTGTTCTGCGATAACGGCGAAAATGCGGTACGCTTAAAAGATACCGATACCAAGGTGGATTACGAGCTAACCGTTAACGGTGTGCCCATGACTCGTTTGCAAGGTACTGGTGGCGATTTGGATTTCCCCGCTATTACCATTAGTTCGGCGCACGTTCAAGTAGCTGGCTACGAGGCTGGATGTAAAGTGTTGATGAGCAAAGAGTTAGAAGTAAAACGACTAGAAGCTAAATTAGATGCCACCGATATTACTTGTTTTGGTAATAGCGATGGAAAAATTGATGCGATTGTTACCGGTGGTAGTCTTCCTTACCATCATACATTTAAACACGTACAGTCGGGCGAAGAATTCACTGATGGCTATTTGCGTAATCGTCCACAAGGCGAGTACGAATATACCGTAACCGACAATATTGGTTGTCAACGTACAGCCTCGGTTACCATTGCCGAACCATCTCAGTTAGATGCCAATGTTTATTTTGACAATCCAAAATGCGATGGCGGTTTAACCGGTTCGGTGCGTGTTGAGCCTATTAGTGGAACAGGTAGAGCACCATATACCTATGCTTGGTACGACATGCGTAACCTAGACCAAGTGATTGCTACCACCGCAGAAAAAGGTGATTTGCCCGATGGCAAGTACCGATGCGTAATTACCGATAACAGTGGTTGTTCTATTTACCGCGAGGCAACTATCAATGCGCCAGCGCCATTAACATTATCGTTAGTAAGTAAACAAAATATTGAAATCACGGGCCAAAACCAAGGTTTTATAGAGGTAAAAGCTACGGGAGGTAATCAACCTTATACCTTTACCTGGACGGGCAATAGTTTCCCTCAAGACGGAGGCTTAACCATTCCTGATGTTGCAAACGGTGTTTCACGTCAAGAAAACTTGCTAGCTGGAAACTACTACATTACGGTAAAAGATAAGCGTGGTTGCGAAGACCATATTGCTGTAGAATTAACACAACCATCGCCCTTTGTTGTAAGTCCTCGCATCACCCATGTTACCTGTAATGGCCAAGATAATGGAGCCATTCGCTTAACCATATCGGGTGGAGAACAACCCTACCAATCGATGGTTTGGACCTTGCCCGATGGTACTACCCGCGAAGGTCAAAACTTAGATGCTGTAAAAGCCGGTGTTTATCAATTTAATTTAGAAGATGCCAATGGCAATACCTTCCAAAATAATTACGAGGTAGAAGAACCTGCCGCATTAGAAGTGTCAGCGCTTTCTACCACTAAATTGGCGGTGCCTTGCTATGGTGACGAAGCGGCTAATATTGACATTGTAGTACATGGCGGTGTTGCTCCTTATGCCATTACATGGCCTACCATCCCTGCCGATAAAGTATTTGAGGATGGTCTAGAGGTACGCAACTTGGGCAAAGGTAACTATACCGTATATGTAAAAGATGCGAACGGATGTACCGCTGATTTAACCCAAGACGTTACCCAACCCGATGCTCCTTTAACTTTAGTAGGTGCAGAAGTAAAACAAAATACCTGCGCAGGCGATGTCAAAGGTAGCATCAAACTAGATGTATCGGGTGGTACAGGCAATTATACCTACCAATGGAGCGGGGTAGGCATTGTAGATGCCAATAAACCCATTGAACAAACCGATTTGGTATCGGGTGTCTATACCGTAACCATTACCGATGCAACAGGTATTTGTTCGGTAACAGAAGAATATACTATCGAACAATTAGACCCCTTGGTAATTGATATCAAGCCTACCCATATATCCTGTAAAGATGCTAATAATGGGGCTATCGAGGCCATCGTAACAGGCGGAAAACCTGCTTATGAGTTTGAATGGACACATGTAGAATCGGGTGCTCATTACCAAGGTAGCATGCACAATGGCTTGCCTGTGGGTACCTATAATTTGCAAATAAAAGATCAACTTAATTGCGAAGCTTATAGTTCGGTTACCCTTACCGAACCCACCGCTTTGCAAGTTACCACCAACTTTACCAACGTTACCTGTAATGGTGCAGCCGATGGCTCTATCGCTGTGATGGCAACGGGCGGTACAGGCGCATATAGTTACAGTTGGGAAAACGTACAAACGGGTCAAGAAATTGCAACCGATGTAACCTTGCTAACTCCACTTGCTCCCGTAATGCCTGGCACAACAGATGGTATTTATCGTGTTAAAGTAACCGACCAAAATGGTTGCTTTGTGTGGTCGGATGTAATTACCATTACGCAACCCGAACCATTGAGCCTAACCTACTTAAAACAAGATGTGGCTATTTACGGAGAGGCAACAGGGGCCATCGAGATTACCCCTGCAGGAGGTAGTGGCAATTACCTAGTGGAATGGTTGTCGGGCACTAGCATTACCGATGCCAATAAAACGGCTACCACCCTTGCCAACTTAAAGGCTGATACCTATTTGGTAAAAGTAGCCGATGCCAATGCACCCGATTGCTTCATTACCATGCCTATTACCATTACCCAAAACCAAGTAATAGAGGTAAGCGTAAACGTAACACCCCTTACCTGCCACGGCATTCATAACGCAAGTTTAGAAATTACCGAGGTAAAAGGAGGTGATGGTAACTACACCTATAAGTGGACCTCTGATAATGGATTTGAAAGCACCGACAAAAATATTGCAGCATTGGCTCCTGGTAATTACACGCTAGTGGTAGCAGATGGATCGGGTGCCCCTGCATTTACGCAAACTTATCCTATTTTAGATGTTACAGAAATAGCCATAACCACCTTAGATATTTTCTCTAAACTAGGCGTAACCTGTTATGGCTATAACGATGCCGCTATTCGCATTGCGGTAGAGGGTGGCCAATCGCCCTACCAAATAACCTGGAGCAATCCTAATATGGTAGCACAACCTGCCGACCCATTGTTTGCAGAAGGGTTAAAAGAGGGAGAATATCAAGTAACTGTGGTTGATGCGTTGGGTTGTGAGAAAAATTATACGCAACATGTGTCGGGTCCTACCGATCCACTTGCAGTAACTGCTAACCTTACTAACAACAACTGTTATGGCGAAACCAATGGTAAAATAGAACTTACGGTAACTGGTGGAACAGCCGAATATACTTACGCGTGGTCGGGTGGTTTAGGACTGGTGCCTGATGCCAAAGACCAAACCACTTTGCATAGCGGCGAAACCTACCGTGTAGAAGTAACCGATGCCAATGGTTGTAAAGAAGCGCAAGTGTATACGTTAGATGCCCTTACCCCTGTTGAATTTGATGTCTTTAAAGAAGACGTTAACTGCTATGGTCAAAAAACAGGTAAGGTATGGGCTACCGCACCAACGGGAGGTACAGGCGATTTTGTATACCGTTGGAAAAACGGTGACGGAAGCATTAACGTATCGCAATTAGAATTGTCGCCCATTGTAGAAGGTACGTACACCTTCTCTGTGTCGGATGCTAACGGATGTAGTTTAGAAAAAGCCATTACGGTAGAGCAACCAGCACACCCACTTACCGTAATAATAGAAGGCGATAAAGTGTTGTGTACAGGTACGGCAAGCGGTTCGCTATACGCCAATGTGCCTTATCAAGAAGCCGACAGAAATTACGATTATGTATGGTATAAAGACGATGTAGAACATGCCAGAGGTACAGCCCAATTGGCCAACCAAGGCGATGGTCATTACCGCGTTGTGGTAACCGATACCAAAGGTTGTTCGGAAGTTGCTTATGCTACGGTTAACAGTTCGCCACCTATGAACATCAACATTGATATTACACACGTACAAGTGCAAGGCGAGGCTACAGGTGCTATTAAGGTAGGCGTGTCAGGTGGAACTCCAGAGATTGTATATACATGGACTAGCGACAATATTGACATCAATAAAAAGCATGATCAAAACCAAGAAGGGTTGGTTGCAGACGCTTACGAGTTGATGGTAACCGATAAGTATGGTTGTAAAATAGATACGCTTATTTATGTAAAACAACCCGAGTCCATGCAAGTGAATTCGACGGTTCAAAACATTGAATGTTATGGTCAAGCGGGTTCGATAGAGTTGCGTGTACAAGGAGGAAAACAACCCTATTCTGCCGAATGGGTAGGACCCGATGGTAATCCTTATCCATCCAATGAATTGAACATTTACAACCTATCACCAGGTAGGTACGAAGTAACCATTTACGATAACGGTCGCAACAATAGCGTAGGACCATTGGTATACAACATTGCCGAAAAAACACCAGTTGAGGTGGCGTTGTTGCAATCGAGCGTAACCACCATTCCTTGCTATGGTCAAACCGATAAGAGTAGCATTGCTATTGCAGTAACTGGCGGTACCGAACCTTACCAAACAAAATGGACCGGAAATGGGTTGGATAAAGAAAATGTATATGCCGTATCGGGTTTGCCTGTGGGCTTGTACAAGGTAGAAGTAACCGACCGCAACGGTTGTCAACCTACCAGCGATTTAGAAGTAGAAATTAAAGAGAATGCCCCCATCCAAATCGATGCTATTGTAGAAAACAACACTTGTCAAGGTGACGCCAATGGTAGCATCCAAGTAACGGCAACGGGAGAGGGTACCCTTACCTACCAATGGACAGGCGTGGGCGTGGTACAAGGCATGGCAGAACAAACCGGTTTGAAAGCAGGCGATTACTCGCTTACCGTAACCGATGGCAATAACTGCGAAAAAGACGCTACCTTTACTATCACCGAACCAGTTAAAAATACCGCAACCTTGTCGGGCAACGGCGTTATTTGCGAAGGCGAAAAAGTTACCTTGCACATTGGCTTAACTGGCAAAGCACCTTGGACCATAGAATACACCGATGGCCATGACATCTTCCAAGCACAAGCCGATGAACGCTTCTGGCAAATAGAAGTAGAACCTACTAGCACTTGTACCTATAAACTAATTAAGGTAGTTGATTTCGACGGTTGTGAGGCAGCCTTATCGGGCGAGGTGCCTGTTGAGGTTCACCTGATTCCAGAACTAACCATTTTAGGAAAAGATGCCGATTGCTGTTTGGGCGAACCTGCCTATATCGATGTGGTATTTGCCAACGAAGGGGGTTGGACGTTAACCTATACCGTAGATGGACAAATTATCCAAGACGGTACGTTTACCAATGCCCACGAACAGGTAGCCATTACGCCTCGTGTAGAAGGTACAAAAACCTATACCATTACCCGTGTGTCGAATGCATACTGTAGCAAAGAGGTAAACGAAACCTTCGATATTACGGCCTATCGTTATCCATCGTTGTCGGTAAATGTTGATTCGCATATTTGCGAACCCGATCCGTTGAATGTATCGTTGCACGCTACAGGTGCTGCTCCTTGGAACGTGGTGTACTACATGAATGGTTTGCGTTACGAACAACCCATGGCCACCGAAGAAGAACTGATTACCTTTACCGCTTATAATGCCGAAAATAAATTCTTGTTTGAAAGCATTACATCGGGCGAGCGTTGCAAAACTACCTTGGGCAAAGAAATGGTTAGCTTGGTAGATAAACTTCCACGCGATGCGCAAACCATTGTAGGGGCTACCAAAGTATGTCGTGGTTCAAGCGAGGTATACAGCACACCAACCATTGAATTTGCCGACGAATACGTATGGGAATTGCCCGAAGGCTATACCATTGCAAGTGGTTTGGGATCTAACCAAATTACCGTAGATATAGCTTTAGATGCGAAAGACGGCGAAATTAAAGTGTATGGCAAAAACGACTGTGGTAGAACGGGTGGCGAAGTAGGCCTTAAAGTGGTGGTAGATAGCCCCATTGCCGAAAACGGTGTTATTACCATGCTAGCTAGTTACGCATGTAAAAATGCCGAGGCTGTAAGCTTACAAATTGCCGAAAACATAGCTGGAGCAGAGTATTACGAATGGACCGTTCCAACAGGATTCGATATTGTTTCGGGGCAGGGTACGCGCGGTATTGTGGTTACGTTGAACGAATACGCACAAAGTGGTATCTTTACCGTAACCCCTAAAAACCATTGCGCTTCGGCTCAACCCATAGAGCAAGAACTTACCATTAGAGCCTTGCCATTGGCAGAAGCCGGTGTTGACTTTATTGCCGAAAATTGTGCTACCAATGCCCAATTAAATGCCAATGCCATCGACTTAACCGCCAATGCCAATAGTTGGCAAAAATGGTCGTTGGTGTCGGGTGCTGGTCAATTTACCGACAATACCAGCCCTACCAGCCGTGTAAACGATTTGTTGTTTGGCGAAAATAAATTCCGCTGGGATGTGTACGATGGTTATTGCGCTAACTACGACGTTGTAAAAGTAACCAATAACAACCCAGGCATTACCCAACCAGAGGCTACCGATATTACCATCTGCGAAGACTTTATTACCCTTCGTGCACAAGCTCCTGAGTTTGGTCAAGGTCGTTGGACCTTGGTATCGGGCGATGGCGAGGTGCTAACCCCCGATGGTAATGTAACCGATGTCATTGATTTGAGTACCCGTACTACCAACGTGGTGATGTGGGAGGTTTACTACGGAAATTGTAGCAATACCATTCCGGTAAACATTACTTCGCATAGTTTACAAGAACTAGCCGATGCTGGCGAAGATGGTGTTACTACCAACGGAGTATATCACTTATCGGCGCAAACCTATAACAACTCATCGGTAACGGGTACTTGGACGGTAGTGTCGGGTAGTGGGGTATTTGATGACCCACACAGTCCTATTACCAACGTAACGGGATTGGCTCCTGGTTACAATACCTTGCGTTGGACGTTGAAAGGCTACAACTGCGAAGCATACGATGAAATTCGTGTACGCAGCGCCGACGAACCCATTGCAGGCTTTAATATGCCAAGCGATACCGGTTGCGAACCATTCGAAGTTCAGTTTGATAACATAACCATTGGTAAAGCCGATTATGTTTGGGACTTTGGTGATGGTGCTCAATCTACCTTGCGTAGCCCATCGCACCTATACGATAAAGCCGGTGTTTATAAAGTAACCCTAACCGCTATTGGTAAATACAGAACCGATAAAGTAGAAAAAACCGTTACGGTGTTGCCTTCGCCAGAGGCTTCGTTTACCGTATCGTCGGCTCAGTTGTATGTGCCCAATGCTGAGGCGCACTTCTTTAACGAAACCGATAAGGCGGTAAGTTATTATTGGGACTTTGGTGATGGTCACGCATCGACCGAAAAAGACCCCGTTCATACCTATTACGAAGACGGAGAGTATGATATTACCTATATTGTGGTAGACGAAAACGGCTGTGCCGATACCTTGAAATACGAAAACTACATCCATGTAGGCAAAGGCTCGTTCATTGTCTTCCCCACAGCGTTTACGCCTAATGTTAACCAAGAGTTAGACGGTATCTATTCGCCAGAAGAACGTAGATTAGATATTTTCTACCCAATATGGCGCAATGTAGATACCTATAAATTAGAAATCTTTAACCAATGGGGTAATATGGTATTTAGTACCGATGATGTATTGCAAGGATGGAACGGTTATTACTTGAACCAACCTGCCGCACAAGGTGTATATGTGTTCAAGGCCGAAGGACGGTTTAGGGATGGAACGGCGTTCCGCGAAGGTGGTAGTGTATTATTAATTCGATAAACAGAGGAGGAGATAGTTATGAAACAAATTGCACGTAAAATTCAAATCGCTGTTATCGCATTGGTAGCCTTTGCTAGTACAGCCGTAGCGCAAGATTTCTTGTTATCACAACCTTGGTCGGCCACCACCACCATTGCCCCCTCGTTTGCAGGTTATACCGGCGGGGGTAGGGTGTTTGCCACCTATCGTAATCAGTGGTCTACTATGAAAGGTTCGCAAACCGGAGTGGTAGGTTACGACCAATACTTCCACCCCATTCGCTCGTCGTTTGGTGCGGTGATGTCGTATTCGTCGCAAGGCGGTGGTATGCTGTCGCAAACCCAATTTAATGTACAATACAACTATGCTGTACAAATGACCAAGGATTGGTTCTTCCGCCCTGGTTTGCAGGTAGGCTTGTTTTACCGCACCATCGACCCATCGCGTATGGTGTTTGCCGACCAAATTGCCGTAGATGGTAGTTTGTTGCCAACCACCGCTTTCCAAGCAACTACCACACAGTTGGTGCGTTTTGATGCTGCGGTATCGGTTATGTTTACCCATCCTTACTTTTTTGGGGGTGTAAGCGCCGATAGGTTGTTGGGCAATAATATTTCGTTTACCGACCAACCCGAAACCAAACAAAACTTTAAGTTGAACGTATTTGCCGCAGGTATGATTCCTATTTCTAAAGGGTATGGTAAATACGACCCCAAAGACGACGTTACCTTTGCGGTGCTTTACCAATGGCAAGGCCAATACCATCAAATAGACATCGATGCCATGTATCACCGTAAATACTTTATGGTGGGGGTAGGCTATCGTGGTATTCCTTTCCACTCGCCCGAAGGCTTAAGCAATAGCGATGCCTTTAAAATTAGCATAGGTGGTTCGTATGCTGGCTTTAGTTTGTCGTATAGCTACGATGTAAGCGTATCGTCGTTGGTAAATATATCAGGTGGATCGCACGAGATTGTATTGAGTTACCGATTCTTAGAAAAACGACCCAACGACCGTTCGTTCTTCTGTTACTAAAATGTAATAGAAATGTTAAAATGATAAGTTTCTTTAAGATAAACTTGCATATTTATGCGCAAAAACAGTACTTTTGTGCAAGATATATTTAACAATTCTAAAAAATAGAATCATGAAAAAATTTGGATTAATTGTATTTATTATGGCAGCTTTTGCTGCTATCGCTGTAGCGCAACCACGTGCTATTGGTGGTCGTCTTGGTTATGGTGTTGAAGTTTCTTACCAACATGGTTTGGGCGAAAGCAACATGGTATCTGTAGACTTAGGTCTTCCTGGTTTTGCTGGTGTTGAAGCTGCTGCTACTTACGATTGGATCAACCCTGGTGGTCTAACCATTCCTTGGGAAGAAAAAGGTTCTTGGAACTGGTATGCTGGTGTTGGTGCTGGTGCTGGTATCTACGGATTTGGCCCTGTTGTAGGTTTTGGTGGTGTAGCTGGTCGTTTGGGTATTGAATACAACTTCTGGTTCCCCATGCAACTATCGTTAGACTATCGTCCTATCATTGGCGTAGCTGGTGCTTATGGTGGTGTAGGTTTCTGCACTGATGGTTTATATGCAGGTGCTATTGCTTTGGGCGTACGCTACTTGTTCTAATACATTGCAATTACGTAACAAAAAAGGTTGGCTTTTATAGTCAACCTTTTTTTATGGTCTTAAATATCGACTAAACCACTAAACAACTAAACAATTTTTATTAACTTTGCACCAGATTTTAAACAAAAATTATGAATTGGTTAACCGAACTTCTTACAGGTAACTCTGTTGCCCATGCTGTGCTTATTTATGCTTTTGTTATTGCAACAGGTGTATTGCTGGGCAAAATTAAAATTGGCAGTGTATCGTTAGGCGTTACTTTTGTGCTATTTATGGGCATTTTAGTGGGGCATTTTGGTTTTACAATCGACCACGATATTATGCACTTTGTAAAGGAATTCGGGTTAATCTTATTTATCTTCTCCATTGGTTTGCAAGTGGGCCCCAGCTTCTTTACCTCGTTTAAAAAAGGGGGGATGATGCTAAATGGCTTAGCCGTATTGCTTATTTTGTTGGGCATAGGGGTAACCCTTTCGCTTTTTGGTATTTTTCATGGCGAAATATCCATTCCTATGTTGGTGGGCATTATGCAAGGTGCTGTTACCAATACCCCAGGTTTAGGTGCGGCGCAAGAAGCGCTTAATCAGTTAAGTGCAGCCGGTAGTTTGCCTGGCGAAATTCCATCCATTGGTTTGGGCTATGCGGTGGCTTATCCTATGGGTGTAATTGGAATCTTGTTAACCTTTATTATTTTACGATTTGTATTCCGCATTAAACTAGATAAAGAAGAAGAATCGCTTCGCAACCAAAAAGAGAGCCACGAAACTCCCAATTGGATTTCCATTAAAATAGCCAACGAATCGTTGGTAGATTGTTCGTTGGCACAATGCCAAAGCATGATTCGTAGGCAGTTTATTGCCTCTAGGTTGTTTAACGGAAAAGAAGTAATTATACCTTCTGACGAAACCCGTTTAAAACTAGGCGATATAGTTTCGGTTATTGTAAACGAAGCCGACGAAAAGGCCGTTACCGCCTTTTTAGGCAAAAAGGTAGATTATGTTTGGGAAGATAGCGAAAACACCATGGTGTCGCGTCGCATTGTGGTAACCCAAAGCAATGTAAATGGCAAAACCATTGGTTCGTTGGCATTTAGAACCACCTATGGCGTAAACATTACGCGTGTGCATCGTTCGGGTATCGACCTATTGGCTCGCCCCGAATTGTACCTGCAAGTGGGCGACCGTGTTACCGTAGTAGGCTCTTTAGATGCGATAGGCAAGGTAGAAAAAATATTGGGCAACACCCTTAAACGCCTTAACGAACCTCACCTTATTACCATTTTCTTGGGTATTTTTGTAGGTATCTTGGTGGGCAGTATTCCTATCCACTTCCCCAATATGCCTATGCCAGCCAAATTAGGCTTGGCAGGTGGGCCGCTTATCATTGCCATTTTGTTGGGTCGCTTTGGCTATCGACTAAAACTAATTACCTATACCACCCAAAGTGCTAACTTGATGCTCCGCGAAATGGGCATTTCGTTATTCTTGGCCAGTGTGGGAATTTCTGCTGGTGCAGAGTTTGTCGATACCGTGGTTTCGCCCGATGGCTTGCGTTGGATATGCTCGGGTGTGCTTATCACCATGGTGCCAGCGCTTATCGTGGGCATCATTGGCCGCTTACTAAAAATCAACTACTTTACCCTAATCGGTATGATTTCGGGTAGCTGTACCAATCCGCCCGCCTTGGCCTACTCAGGCTCTATTGCCAACAACGATGCCCCTGCCGTGGCGTACTCTACGGTTTACCCGCTAACCATGTTCTTGCGCATCATCTGTGCCCAGTTCATCATCCTGCTGTTTGCGTAATCCTTACATAAAAAGATAGTCCAAAACCCGCGGTATAGCGGGTTTTGTTGTATTTTGTCGTTTCCATTCGACAAAATTGCATACAAATTGACTTTTCCATTCGACAATTTTGCGTATTTGGATAGAATTATTATCTTTGCTATGTCATTTTGTCTTTTCTATTCGACAAAATTGCATACAAATTGACTTTTCCATTCGACAGTTATGCAAAGATTAAATTCCATTTATTTACATTTGTTAGAAGAGGTTTCATTAGATTTTACAAGGTATATCTATTCAGAAATCAATTGGAAGAATCGCCTTTTATTACTAAAAGGTTCTAAAGGGGTGGGTAAAACAACCATGTTGTTACAGCATATAAAACGTACATTCCCAGATGTAACTAAGGCGTTTTATGCTTCTGCAGACAACTCTTGGTTTTCTACGCATACCATGGTGGATTTGGCAGAGTATTTAGTGGCGCATGGAGTAACGCATTTGTTTTTAGATGAGGTTCATAAATATGTAAAATGGGATAGGGAAATAAAAGAAATATACGATTCTTTCCCTAAACTAAATATTGTGATAACGGGTTCTTCTATGTTGCAACTAAGCCAAACAGAGGCAGATTTGTCAAGAAGATGTAGGTCTTATACATTGCAAGGGTTGAGTTTTAGAGAATACTTAGCGATGGAGGGTGTGGCGACCTTACAAACTTTGTCGTTAGAGGATATTTTTAAAACACATACTGTATTGGCTGCACACATTAAGGCTCAAATCCCCGTGTTAAAGCATTTTGAAAATTATTTGCATTGTGGTTATTATCCATTTTACAAAGAGGAAGGGGATGGTTTTTATCAACGACTTGAAAATGTTATAAATACCATTATTCAAGTAGAAATGCCATCGGTAGAGAAAATTTCATACGAACTGGTCTATAAGATAAAGATTTTATTGGGTGTTTTGGCAGAGGAAAAACCTTTTACACTTAATGTTTCGCATTTAGCAACAAAACTAGAAGCTTCGCGCGATAGTGTTTATAAGATGTTTGATTTACTGCAAAAGGCAGCACTCATTAGACGACTTTATGATACCTCGTCTAACATGAAAGTGCTTCAAAAACCAGAGAAAATATTGTTTGATAATACCAATTTGATGTACGCTTTATCGCCAGATTCGGAGATAGGAACGGTGCGAGAAACATTTGTTACCAGTATGCTTTTTAACCACAAAATTTCTATGCCTGCAAAAGGTGACGTGCTAGTAGATGACAAGTACTTGCTGGAAGTAGGGGGTAAGAAAAAGAAATTTGATCAAATAGCCGATGTTTCTAACAGTTACGTGGTAGCCGATAATATAGAGGTGGGCATAGGCAACAAAATCCCGCTGTGGATATTTGGTATGTTGTATTAAAGATTAAAAATGTGAGACACGTCTCACATTTTTTTTATCTACCTGCTGGTTTATTCTCCAATTTACTACAGAAATTACAGTCTATCCAATCTCAACTATGATGTAATCTCTGCAAAATATACATAACAAACATTTCACACAATAAACGGCTGTAACTTCTATTTCTTAGAGTTGCAGCCGTTTTTATGGGGTAAGTCAAGTTTTTTTTATGCGGGGAATCTTACTGATTTAGTCTTCGTTTAAAGGCGATGGCGATGTTTTTTCTGGCAAAATCGTTTACAGATACAAAGGTGGTTTTTTGTTTAAGTTCTTCAAATGTCATGCTTAAAAGTAGTTTTGCCAAGCATTCATCTGCAAAGGAGTTTGATACAACATCTACTCCAGAAAAATCAAGAATAACCTTGTCGTTGTTTTGAATAAGAGGAAGAAGTTCATTACGAACCTTTTCGCCTAACATTCTTGTGCCAAGATTTTCTCCTATATTGCTAAATTTAAATATTGTTTCCATTTTATTTGCAAGATAGTCAAATTTCTTCTAAAAATCAGTTATAAGTGGGCGGAATTTGATAAAAATATTCAAATTCCGCCCGGTTTCAGCTTGATCTGCCCGTATTGGGTACCATTAATAAGGAATAACCCCTACGGGGTATGTACAAATGTGGTCAAACGAGGGGGTGGTTACCCGCGTAGCGGGTTGAACCTTGTTGTAGGCAGGTCTTGCGAAGCAAGGCCTATATGTGCTCTGTTTTTTTGTTATTGCGAACGGTTTGCATTATCTTTGCACTGAGTTAGTGACAAGTGACTAACGATAAATTATTTCATCTTAGTTTTTAGTCTTTATGAGCAAAAAAATTACTACAGGCACCGATGCGTTGCCAGCAAATCAAAATCCTTTAGAGAGAATAGAAAACCTTATCTTGAACATTAGAGGAAAGCAGGTGATGCTTGACCGAGATTTGGCGCGTTTGTATGGTGTGGAAACAAAACGTCTAAATGAAGCGGTAAAGCGCAATTTAGAACGGTTTCCAGAAGATTTTATGTTTCAGTTAACAAAAGAGGAAGCTAATGGTACCTTGTTTTCAAGGTCACAATTTGTGACCTTGAAAGAGGAAGTAGCTGATTCAGAGAATAATAATGTTTCAAGGTCGCATTTTGCGACCTTGAAAACGATACGTGGTGAGAATATAAAATACCTGCCTTACGCTTTTACAGAGAATGGTATCGCAATGCTTAGTGGTGTTTTGAAATCATCTATAGCGATTCAAGTTAATATCCAGATTATGCGTGCCTTTGTAGCTATGCGCCATACTTTGTTAGATAATACTCTGTTGTTTAACAGAATAGAGCATTTGGAACATCATCAATTATTGATGATAGAGCGGCAGGATAAAACAGAGTCGCAGATAGAGACTATTTTTAAAGCACTTTCAAAATATGAGTTGCCCAAGGAGAATATCTTCTACAATAATCAGGTTTATGATGCTCATATTTTACTATCAAAATTTATAGAAGAAGCAAAAGATAGAATAATTATTATCGATAATTACGTAGATGATTCAGTGTTGACTTTGCTTTCAAAACGTAAGGCTGGTGTATTAGCAGAAATTTACACCTATAAGATTTCGCAACAGTTTTCATTAGATCTTGAAAGGCATAATACGCAATATCCACACGTAACGGTGCATGTAAATAAAAGTAGTCACGATAGATTTTTAATAGTAGATGAGTCGGTATATCACATAGGTGCTTCCATAAAAGACCTTGGTCAAAAACTTTGTGCTGTAACATTATTAAACTCCATCTCTGCTACGGAAATTTTGGCTAAATTGATTTAGTTGATGTTGCATACCACTAACGGTTTGACTTCTATTTTGTAGGGTTTGAAAATCAAGGTAGCCCTGTATGTGTCCGTTATTTTTTGGTTTGTTCCATCATATCCTCTAACCGCAACATCTCGTCGCGGTATTGGGCGGCTTGTAAAAAGTCTAGGTTTTTGGAAGCTTCTAGCATGCGCTTTTTGGTGGTGGCAATGGCCTTTTCTAGTTGCGCTTTGCTCATGTGTTCAATAACGGGGTCGGTAGCTTTGTTCCAAGGCTTGTCAATAGGCTCTGCTGCACTTACTCGGTCCCTGAGCTTGTCGAAGGGCCCGGCTTCACCTGCCACCTCGTACCCACTAAGCGCATGTGCCGATTTTTTGTTCAAAGCACGAGGCGTAATGCCGTGCTGTTCATTGTAGGCTTGCTGAATGCTGCGGCGACGGTTGGTTTCGTCAATGGTTTTGCGCATGCTTTCGGTAATGGTGTCGGCATACATCAAAACCTTGCCCTCTAGGTTACGGGCGGCACGTCCAGCCGTTTGGGTAAGCGAACGATGCGAACGCAAAAAGCCCTCTTTGTCGGCATCCAAAATGGCTACCAACGATACTTGGGGTAGGTCAATGCCCTCGCGCAGCAGGTTTACCCCAATCAGTACATCGTACAAGCCTTTGCGCAAATCTTCTAAAATTTGTACGCGTTCTAGGGTATCTACATCCGAGTGAATGTAGGTGCTGCGCACACCATTTTTCTTTAAATAAACGTCTAGTTCCTCGGCCATGCGCTTGGTAAGCGTGGTAACCAAGGTGCGTTCGTCCTTTTCGGCACGCACGGCAATTTCTTCCAATAGGTCGTCTATTTGGTTCTTGCTAGGACGTACTTCAATTTCGGGGTCTAGCAAGCCGGTGGGGCGTATAATTTGCTCTACCACCACGCCACCGCTTTTGGCTAGTTCGTAGTCGGCAGGGGTGGCACTCACGTAAATGGTTTGCCCTTGTTTTTGCTCAAATTCTTCAAAGGTAAGCGGACGGTTATCCATGGCAGCAGGCAAGCGGAATCCATATTCCACCAAGTTTTTCTTGCGCGCTGCATCGCCCCCGTGCATAGCATGAATTTGCGGAACGGTAACGTGACTCTCGTCTATTACCAATAAAAAATCATCGGGAAAAAAGTCTAACAAACAAAAGGGTGGGGTGCCCGCCTCGCGTCCGTCAAAGTAGCGCGAATAGTTCTCTACACCCGAGCAATAACCTATCTCGCGAATCATCTCTAAATCGTACGTGGTGCGCTCGTACAGGCGTTTGGCCTCGTAATTTTTGCCAATGGATTGCAAGTATTCCACCTGTTTGCCCAGGTCTAGTTCTATTTCTTTGATGGCCCGTTTGGTGTTTTCGGGCGTAGTTACAAAAATGGTCGAAGGGGGAATGCAATATTCGTCCAAAACCTCTATGGTAAAGAGCGTAATGGCATCTAGTAGTTCGATGCTTTCAATTTCGTCGCCCCAAAAAATAACCCGCACAATCACATCCGTGTGCGATAGCCAAATGTCTACCGTATCGCCTTTTACCCTAAAATTGGTGCGTCCAAAGTTAATTTCATCGCGGCTATACATTGCCGATACCAGGTTGCGCAAAAATACATCGCGCACAATTTTCTGCCCTACGTGTATGTGTACTTGGTTTTTGGTAAAATCTTCGGGGTTGCCAATGCCATAAATGCACGATACCGACGATACTACAATGATGTCTTTCCGGCCCGACAATAGTGCCGATGTGGCCGATAGACGCAAGCGGTCTATTTCTTCGTTAATGGCAAGGTCTTTCTCAATGTAGGTATCGGTAAGGGGGAGGTAAGCTTCGGGTTGGTAGTAGTCGTAGTACGATACAAAATACTCTACCGCATTGTTGGGAAAGAAGCTTTTAAACTCGCTGTACAGCTGTGCCGCCAACGTTTTGTTGTGGCTAAGCACTAAAGTAGGCCTGTTTACTTGCGCTATTACGTTGGCAATGGTAAAGGTTTTGCCCGAACCCGTTACCCCCAATAACGTTTGGCAGGGTTCGAGCTCGTTCAAACCATTTACCAATTGACGAATAGCTTCGGGCTGGTCGCCAGTAGGTTGATAATCCGATTGTAGGTTAAATAACATTGATTTAGTTGGATGTGGATAAGATTAACCACGTAATTAGGTAGGCCCAAAGACCAAAACTACCGCAAACTGCCGATAGTAATACAACGATACGTACTACGTTTACATCGATATCAAGGTATTCGGCCAATCCGCCACAAACACCTGCCAATATTTTGTCGGTCGAGGATAATCTTAATTTTTTTGCTGCCATATGGTTAGTTTGAAGGTTTTAGTTGTTGGCGAAGTTACAAAAAATTGCAAAAATGGCAACGAAAAACCCTAGTTAGGGTACAGTGTGTTAAAAAAAAGCGTAACTTTGTTATTCATTTGTAACAATATGACAGTAGCACAAGAACGTTTGCAAACATTGGCAGAAGATACACGCATGGCCATTAACCTTTGGTTTGGCGATGTGGCTACTTTTTATGCGTTTTTTTATACCCTAACGCAAAAAGAGCACATCATTGACCAAGAAAAACCTGCTGGATGGCAAGAACAGCTAAAGGCAGCACAATACTATCGCCGTTTGTGTGCCAAACGTGCGCAAAAAGAGTGTGGTTTGCCCGATGAATTGCTAGAAGATATTTACAGCGATTACTTTGAAGATTTTGCCAACTATCGCGACAAAAAACTAATGGACGACAAGCTCTTTATGAGTTTCCTCCGTAAATTGATTAGTTAGTCGCTAGTTGCTAAAGTTAGGAGTTAGGAGTTTGGAGTTAGGAGTTACCCTTCGACAGGCTCAGGGACCGAATAAGGTCGACTAAACGACTAAAGTTGCGAGTAAGCGAGAGCAATGATAAGCTTGCTTAATCATTGCCGAGCGGGAGCAACTTCATGAAATGCGAAGCATTGAATAAACAACTAAACAACAATAATATGATCTGGAACCAAGCGGCAGAATGCATGAGCCGCGAAGAAAAACGTCGTTTGCAATCGCAGCGACTAAAAGCATTAGTAGAGAGAGTTTACGCCAATTGTGAGCCTTATCGCAAAAGAATGCAAGAAGCAGGTGTTACACCCGATGATATTCAATCCATCGACGATATCGCTAAATTACCCTTTACCTCTAAAAAGGATTTACGCGACTATTACCCTTGGGGTATGCTGTCGGCCCCCCTTTCTGACATTGTGCGCATTCACGCATCGTCAGGAACTACAGGAAAACCCATTGTAGCAGGGTACACAGCAAACGACCTTAAGATATGGGAAGAAGTAGGCGCTCGTTGTTTAGCCGCCTTTGGTATGGATAAAAACGATGTTTTTCATGTGTCGTACGGCTATGGATTGTTTACCGGCGGTTTGGGAGCGCACGGAGCTGGTCAAAACTTAGGCGCCACCGTTATTCCTATGTCGGTAGGTAATACCGAAAAACAATTGCTTATGATGCACGATTTGGGAGCAACCGCCATTGCTTGTACACCCTCTTATGCTTTGTACCTAACCGAAGCCTTAGAAAAATCGGGCATTCCTCGCGAAGAATTTAAATTGCGCGTAGGCGTTTTGGGCGCAGAACCCTGGACCGAAGCCATGCGCAAAGAAATAGAACAACGCTTGCAAATTAAAGCCTACGATATTTACGGACTTACCGAAATTATTGGCCCTGGGGTAGGGCATGAATGCGAATTCCAATGCGGAACCCACTTGCACGACGACCATTTCTATCCAGAAATCATCGACCCCGAAACTGGCGAGGTGTTGCCCGAAGGTTCTACTGGCGAGTTGGTATTTACCACCCTTACCAAAGAAGGCATGCCCCTTATTCGTTTCCGCACCCGCGACCTTACTCGCCTTGTGTACGAGAAATGCCAATGTGGCCGTACTACCGTGCGTATGGAAAAAATATTGGGTCGTAGCGACGATATGCTTATTATTCGTGGCGTTAACGTATTCCCATCGCAAGTAGAAGCTGTGCTTTGCGAAATGGAAGAGGTGGAACCTCACTTCTTTATAACCGTTGACCGTGTAAACAATACCGATACCTTTGATATTCAAGTAGAGGTAAAAGAGCAGTTCTATACTGACGACATTAAAGGCATGGTAAAACTTCAAAAGAAAGTTGTTGCCAAATTGCAAAGTGTTATCGGTATATCGCCTAACATTATTTTGTCGGAGCCTCGTTCTATAGAACGCAGCCAAGGCAAAGCCAAACGTGTGTTAGATAAACGTAAATTTCAATAACCTTTTAATAGATAGGCCTATGACTACCAAACAATTATCCATCTTTTTGGAAAACAAAACTGGTCGCTTAAACGATGTGGCAAAAATTTTGTCAGAGTCGTCTATCAACATGAAAGCCTTTAGCATTGCCGATAATACCGATTTTGGTATTTTGCGCGTGTTGGTGTCTGATACCGATAAGGCATATCAAATTTTAAAGCAAAATGGCTTTGCGGTTAAGTTTACCGATGTCATTACCTTGCACATCAGCAATACGCCAGGTTCGTTGTATAGTATTTTAGACTTGTTGGCAACGGCTAATATTTACATCGAGTACATGTACGCATTCTCCGAGGGCGAACAAGCTAGCGTGGTAATTCGTCCCGACAACCTAGAGGAAGCGGTTAAGGTATTGAAACAAAATAACATTCAATAATGGATCGTCCGCTTATTTTAATAACCAACGATGACGGCATCGAGGCAAGGGGTATTCACTCTTTGGTGGATGCCGTTCGTCATTTAGGCGATGTGGTGGTAGTAGCACCCGATGGCCCTCGTTCGGCACAATCTAGTGCCATTACCGTTAATACCCACTTGCGTTTCTGGAAACACCAAGAAAAAGACGGCTTGGTAATGTATCGCTGCAACGGAACCCCCTGCGATTGCGTTAAATTGGCTTTGTATACCATTTTAGACCGTCAGCCCGATATTATCTTGGCGGGCATTAATCATGGTACCAATGCAGCGATTAACGTGTTGTACTCGGGTACCATGGGCGCTGTGTTTGAGGGCTGTACCGAGGGTATTCCAGCCGTAGGTTTCTCGTTGGATAGCCACGACCCCCGTGCCGATTTTTCGGAGGCTGTTAAGTATGCGGTTCAAATTACCCAAAAGGTGTTAACCGAAGGGTTACCCAAAGATGTTTGTTTAAATGTAAATATTCCCTTGGGCGAAAAGTTGAATGGTATGCGTGTTTGCCGTCAATGCTATGGCCGTTGGAACGAGCGTTTTGTATGCCGTCAAGACCCAGGTGGTAATAACTATTATTGGCTAACGGGCGAATTTATCAACTTAGAACCCGATGCTACCGATACCGACCAATATGCTATGGAGCATGGTTATGTGGCCATTGTTCCATGCCAGGTTGATTTTACCCATTATCCTACCGTTAATCAATTAGCACATTGGAATGAAGAAACTAAATAAAATCTGGATCGGTTTTCTTATTTGCCTGCTATTGCCTTTGTTGGTGTTTGTGTGCACGTGGTCGATGGTGGCACATGCTCCCCTAAGCGATGTGTATTTGTGGTTTAGGGCACCCGTTTTTATGCAATACTTGTTGTTTTGCATGCTGCCCGATTTGGTCTTTTTATTTTGGGGATACAAAACCGATAGTTTTCCTTTTTGCCGAGGAGGGGTATTAGGACTTGCCCCTTATTTGTGTATGTTGTTCTACCTATTTACCTAATATGCGATATTATTTAATAGCAGGCGAACTATCGGGCGATATGCATGCTGCTAACTTGATGCACTCGCTTAAAGCGCAAGATCCCCATGCCGATTTTCGTTACTACGGGGGCGATAAAATGCAAGCCGAGGGAGGTACGTTGGTGCGTCATTACCGTGATACGGCTGTAATGGGTTTTATCAATGTGCTAACGCATTTACCTGCTATATTGCGCAATATTAAGCATTGCAAAGCCGATATTGCCGCTTATAAACCCGATGTGGTTATTTTGGTAGATTACCCAGGGTTTAATCTTAAAATAGCCAAATTTGTAAAGACGCAATTAGGCTTACCCGTTTACTACTACATTCCCCCTAAAATATGGGCTTGGAAAGAAGGCCGTATTAAGCAAATCAAAAAGTACATCAATCGCATTTATGCCATTTTCCCCTTTGAGGTAGATTTTTATGCCAAGCATGGGGTAGAGGCTTTGTATGTAGGTAACCCCTCTGTTCAAACCGTTATAAATGGGCAAAAAAACTTGCCTACGCGCCAGCAATTTCTTACACAAAATAACTTGCCTAACAAGCCCATTATTGCTTTGTTGGCGGGTAGCAGAAAGCAAGAAGTAGTAGATAGTTTAAAGGTATTTTCTGCTTTGCGTCCGCAAGATTTTGAGGACTATCAATTGGTGTTAGGTGCCACATCGGCAGTATCGGCACAATTGTATCAACAATTGCCCTCGTTTATTACGCCTGTTTACGACCAAACCTATGCCTTACTACAACATGCCGCTGCTGGTGCCATCAACTCGGGTACGGCTACGTTAGAAACGGCCTTGTTCCGCTTGCCACAGGTAGTTTGTTATGGCATTACATGCTCGCGCATTGCCATGCCTTTTTTGCGTATGCTAATTAAATTACGCTTGGTATCGTTGGTAAACATCATTGCCCAAAAAGAAGTGGTAAAAGAATTGATGGGGCATTATTTTAATGCAGCATCTGTAACGGCAGAGTTGCAACGTTTAGTATCTGACCAAGCTTATAGACAACGTATTATAGCCGATTACGATGCTATGGCCAATTCGTTAGGCACTGCCGTTGCCTCCGATACCGCCGCGAAAGATATAGTCGAAAGTCAGCGCAAGGTGTAGAGAATAGTGGAGAGTTGATAAAGGAGACGTATTGATGACCGAAGGGAATAAAGGAGAAATAATTGTTGAATCGTTGAATTGTATTATAATGATTTAACGATTTAACGATTTAACATTCGGTCAGGACCGCATACAAGCAACTAGCGACAAACGACGTATAAACACAAAAAGAAGCCCAAGGAATCCTTGGGCTTCTTTTTGTATCTATCATCGATTATTCTACTACGCCAGCTAATTCTGGGTCTACTAGAATACGTCCGCAGTGTTCGCAAACAATGATTTTTTTGCGCAAACGGATGTCCAATTGACGTTGCGCTGGGATTTTGTTGAAGCAACCACCACAAGCATCACGTTCAATGTATACCACAGCCAAACCATTGCGTGCATTTTTGCGAATGCGTTTGAAAGCTTGCAACAAACGAGGTTCAATTAAAGCTTCTACTGCTTTGGCTTCTTCGCGAAGACGTTCTACTTCTTGTTTGGTTTCAACAATAATGCTTTCTAGCTCTTCTTTCTTTTCGGTTAGAATGGCATTCTTTTCTTCGATTATAGCAGTCGTTTTTTCTTGCTCTTCTTTTTTACGTTCAATAGCCATGTTGCATTCGCGAATTTTCTTTTCTTTCGCTTCAATTTCTAGGCTTTCAAATTCCACTTCTTTGGTTAGGTGATCAAATTCGTGGTTGTTGCGAACGTTGTTTAGTTGTTCTTGGTAGCGAGCACGATTAGCAGTAGAGGTAGCAATTATTTCGTTGTAGGCTACAATGTTTTTCTTAAGGTCTGCAATTTCGGTTTCGTAGTTTTGCATACGTGTTTGCAAGCCCATAATTTCGTCTTCCAAGTCTTGTACTTCGCCAGGAAGTTCGCCACGCAAAATGGTAAATTTGTCTATTTCAGACATAATGGTTTGCAATTTGTACAATGCGTTCAATCTTTCTTCTACCGAAATTTCAGTAGCTTCTACTTTTTTTTCTGCCATATAGAATTAGTTTTAGAAACAATAAATAGGACTTTTGTCGTTTTCGGACAAGTGAACGACAAAGGTAGGGATTTTTTTTGAAAGTATGCTAAAAAATATCTCTTTTGTAGCAATTTCCGATTCAAAATGCCCAATATCGGCCAATAGGATTTTTTGTTCTGCCTTGTAAAATTCGTGGTGCTTTATGTCGCCACATATAAAAGCATCGGCTCCTGCTTTAATAGCATCGTCAATCAGAAAGGCACCGCTTCCGCCACACACAGCCACTTTGCTAATGGGGTTGTTTAGCGGTTCAGAGCAGCGCACCCATGTTACATGCAATGCTTGTTTTAGGTGAACTATAAAATCGCCTTCGGCAAGTGCTTGGGGTAATGTTCCTATGGCTCCGTACGATGCCATGCCGTCTGTTTGCAGGTACGATATGTTTTGTAGGCCTAGTTTTTGGGCCAATGTCCAACTAACGCCCCCTTGTACTTTGTCGATGGGGGTGTGGTTGCAATAAATAGCGATGTTGTTTACAATGGCCATGCGTACGCATCGTTCAATGTAGGCGTCGTGGCCTATTTGCTTAAGACCGTTAAACAATAGCGGATGGTGAGCAACAATTACATTGCAATGTTTATCGATGGCCTCTTGTAGGCTTTTTTCGGTAATATCAAAGCAAATAAGCACCCCTGTTACCTCGGCATTGTTGTTATCAATTTGCAAACCCGAATTGTCCCAACTATCTTGTAGCGATAGTGGGGCAAATTCGTTTAGTATGTCGCAAAGTTGATGTGTCGTCATATGAGTCGTTTAGTCGTTTAGTCGCTTGTTGCTTTGCAACGTTAAATCGCAGAATCGTTAAATCGTAATAAAAATACGACGAATCGATCGATTCAACGATTAAACGATTCAACAATTAACCATGAGCGCAGCTCACCGATTCACCGATTCACCGATTCACCGTGAGCGTAGCGAACTTATTTCTTATAAAGCACCATGGTAGACGATGCGGGTACGGGCAAGTAATTTTTGTTCCAGTTAAATATGCCGTTTAAACGTACTTCTTCGCCGTTGCATGCCACGGTCCAATTGTCTTGTGGAATGCTTAGGTTAATAGGATGACGGTTGCCGTTGTGTACCACCAAAATGCGGTTCCATGTATCGCCGTTGGCATTATTCTCGATGGTATAGGCTACCACGCAAGCTTGTCCGGTGTACAAGAAGTGTAAGTTTTCTTGTAGCATTTGGGTGGTAGGCATTCTAAAGGCTGGGTGTGCATTGCGTAGAGCAATCAAGCCTTTGTAATAGTTAAACATGGGTTCTTCTTTGTATTTGAAGTCCCAGTTAATTTGGTTAATGCTGTCGGGTGATTGATAGGTGTTGTGAACGCCTTGTTTGTTACGCATAATTTCTTCGCCAGCATAGATAAAGGGTACGCCTTGCGATAAGAAAATAATGCTTTGTGCCAAACGGTTGTAACGACGCATTTCTTGTGGAGAACTGCCGTATGGTGCAGCGTAAGCAATTTTATCGTTCAAGCACATGTCGTCGTGGCACGATACGTAGTTAATTACTTGCGATGGTTCGCTTGCGTAGGGATTGTTAGAGTAATTAACCAAACCGTAATGAATGCTATCGTGTTGAGTGGCTGCTACTGCGCCAAATTTAATGGTTTCGTCGTAGCCTTGTGTGCCACATGCAAAGCCTGGAGTTTTGGCATCGGCCCAACCGCCACGCAAACCGTCGCGAATATCGTCGCTAAATACGGCAATGCCAGGCATGCGGTTAACGTGTTGTTTTACAGCACGTTCTTCGTATGGAAGTGGAGAATCGGCAGCGGTCCAACCTTCGCCGTAAATAAACAAAGTGGGGTCTATCTCGTTCAATGCTTTGCGAATTTCGTTCATGGTAGTAATGTCGTGAATAGCCATTAGGTCAAAACGGAAACCGTCAATGTGGTATTCTTTTGCCCAATATTGTAGCGATTCGATGATATAGCGACGTACCATGGCACGTTCAGAAGCCGTTTCGTTGCCACAACCCGATGCGTTAGAGTAGCTACCGTCTGCATTTTGACGATAGTAGTAACCAGGAACCGTACGGGTAAATGCGTGTTCTTCCCATTTAGAAGTGTGGTTGTACACTACGTCCATAATAACGCGAATGCCGTTTTTGTGCAAGGCTTGCACCATTTGTTTAAACTCTTTGATACGGCAAATGGGGTCGTATGGGTTGGTAGAGTAGCTACCTTCGGGAGCGTTAAAGCTAGCTGGGTCGTACCCCCAGTTGTATTTGTTCTCGTCTAGTTTGGTCTCGTCTATCGAGTTGTAATCAAAAGCAGGCAATAGGTGCACGTGGGTAACACCCAATTCTTTTAAGTGGTCAATACCTGTAGATTGACCGTGGCTGTTTTTGGTGCCTTCTTCGGTAAATGCCAAGAATTTACCTTTGTTTTTCATGCCCGAGTTGGGCGATACCGAAAAGTCGCGTACGTGTACTTCGTACAAAATAATGTCGGTAAAGTTCTTTTGAGCGGGTTTTACGTCGTTTTCCCATCCTTCGGGGTTGGTATCGGCCATATCGATGATGGCACCGCGTACGGCATTAACCCCTACCGCTTTGGCGTATGCGCCTACGCTCTCTGCTAACCATTGTCCTTCGTGAAAAACTTGGAACGTATAGAATTTTCCTTTTAAGTCTTCGTTAAAGGTGGTTTCCCATACGCCTTCGCCTACGTATTCCATCATTTTGGTGTTAAGGCGTGTGCCACCTAAACCTTCGTTGTAAAGGTGTACTTGTACGCTGTCGGCTTCTGGCGACCAAAGTTTAAAGGTGGTTTGTTTAGGTGAATAAACGTATTCTAAGTCGGTACCTTTGTATTCAGGATACTCGTTGTAAGAATTGTATTTTTGTGGAGTTGGGTTGCATGCAGTCATAAGCGTAATGAGGCTGAAAATGATAACTAGTAATGGTTTTAGATTCATGGTTTTATTTGATGTTAAGGTGATATACAATTGTATAAGGTTTAATGCGTAAAGGATTTATTCATAGGCTTAGGTTTGATATCCAACCCACAAAAATACAAAAGATTGTGAATAAATGCAATAATCAATAAAAAAAGCAACCGTTAAGGTCGCTTTTTTTATTGATTATTGTAAGGCTTTCCACAAATTGTCTACAGGGGTAGGAGCTTCTACGTGGATAAGCTCTTTGGATACGGGGTGCGTAAATTCCACGCTGCGGGCGTGCAGACTAATGCTGCCGTCTGGGTTAGAACGGTCAAATCCGTATTTTAAATCGCCTTTAATAGGGCAACCCATAGCGGCCAATTGACACCTAATTTGATGATGACGTCCCGTTATTAGGTTTACTTCTAATAGGGTATAGTTATCGGACTTTCCTATCACCTTGTAGTTAAGTTCGGCGCGTTTTGAGTTTGGTTTTTCGGTATTATAAGCGTACGATTTGTTTTGTTTTTCGTTGCGTACCAAGTAGTTAACCAACGTGCCTGATGCTTGTTTTGGCGTATTCTTTACAATGGCCCAGTAGGTTTTCTTAATTTCGTGGTTTTTGAGCATGTTGTTAATACGCTCCAATGCTTTGCTGGTTTTGGCAAATATTACCACACCACTTACGGGGCGGTCTAATCGATGGGTTAAACCGCAAAAAACATTGCCAGGTTTGTTGTATTTTTCTTTAATGTAGGCGCGTACAGTTTCTACCAACGGGGTGTCGCCGGTTTTATCGCCTTGTACAATCTCGCCACTGGCCTTGTTAACGATAATAATATGATTATCTTCGTATAGTACGTTCATCTTCCCTTTACCGCTTCGTAAATTAGAATACCTGCGGCTACCGATACGTTGAGCGACGAAATGTTGCCGTTAATAGGAATGCTAACGTGCTCGTCGCAAAGTTCTAAAATTTCGGGCGATATGCCTACGTCTTCGGAACCCATTACAAGGGCAATAGGGCCCGCATAGTCGGCTTCGGTGTAGGTTTGTGTGGCTTTTTCGGAGGCAGCAAATACCCTAAGTCCGCATTCTTTTAAAAAGTTAACCATGGCGGCTAGGTTGTGCTCGCGGCAAACGGGTAGCGATAACAAGGCGCCAGCCGATGTTTTAATGGCGTCGGCATTGATGCTGGCACTGCCCAATTGGGGAATCATGATGGCATCCACGCCTGCGCATTCGCAGGTACGGGCAATGGCGCCAAAGTTGCGTACATCAGTAACACCGTCTAGTACCACAATAAAT
>ERZ808032.12-NODE-12-length-33189-cov-4.470645_pt1 | contig 33189 bp, 39 predicted proteins | sample MGYA00380187_ERZ808032 | MGnify/ENA primary metagenome ERZ808032 (study PRJEB31490, sample SAMN06133378) | cow dung metagenome | isolation source: M10 | host: cow | place: China: Chengdu | collected 2015-05 ...
TAGTTTATTATGAATCTCTTAGTAGTGTTATTCTTGCTAATAATCGTAAACAAAAGAGTGTTACTACTGCTGTAGTTCCTATTTTTGTTAAATCTGGTAATACAGATGCTGATTATATTAAGAATATTAAAGTAGGTGAGAAACTTATTATTGCTCCTAGTGATATTTCTCTTGGACATCATGTTACTTGTCCTGCTAATCTTATTACTATTAATAATGTTCTGAATTATACTGAAGGTGATAAAGAGATTTATAGCAAAGCTTTAGCTAACAATCGTCCTTGTTGCTATCTTGAATTTAAACTTGTTCCTAATTGCAATATTCATGGTAGTTATGATGATGAAATGAAAGCTACTATTGATAATCCTTTTATTAAGATGATTAAGGAGGGGTAATCAATTCTCAATTTCCTTTACGGGGGAGCTTAAATACCACTCCCTCGTAAAGACAATTCTAATAACCTAAACAACATGGCAGATACTTTTAAATTTCCTGGTGGATATGATGTTACAGTCTTTAAAAAACAAGATATTCTAGACTGTATTGATAGAAATATTATAGATAAAGAAATTGCTCTAGCTATAGTTGAACAATGTGAAATAGATGCAAGTAAATTTATTAGTGAAGGTCGTTGGACTGGTCTTCCTTTTATTGGAAATATTAGACCTAGTAAACTTAAGCAACTAGAATCATCTCCTGAACAGCAAGCTATTATTGAAGCTGCAAAAGAAACTCTAGATGAAGATAAATATGTTTTGTTTAGAAAACAATTAGCTATAGAAAATAGCATTCATATCAAACATGAACGTTATTATAATTATATAGTTAGTATTGCAACTACACATAATAAAAGTTTATATAGAAAACTTTGTGCTAAATATGGAGAAAGATATACTAGAATTTACATGTATGCTTCATATAATGTAACTGCTTTGGATAATGAATATGTAATTCTTGACGATAATGACTAATAAACTTCTTATTGATAGTTTAATTGAGATTGATGATTCCGGAATGCCTAAACCTCCATCTCTTAGAAATCTAATTGATAAAGATGTTAGAGAACTTTATCGTAGAGATACTACTAAAGATAAGAAAAAATATATAGCTGAATGTATGGTTATATATTATTTAGGTGATCCTAAATCTCCTGCTAAACAATCTGGCTTGAGTGACCCAGAAGCTCTTAAAATGGCTATTGACCAAGCTGGACTTGATAAAAGTTATATTCCTGATGTTCTTGTACTTCGTCTTATTAAACGTTATTATGAACAAAATATAACTGAAGCTGGTAAAGTTGTCGAAAATCTAATTAAATCTATTCATAATATTGGATTAAGTATTGATGCTATTAATAATCTACTTAATGAAAAACTTAATTCAACTATAACTCTTGACGAGATTCCTGCTATTATTCAAATGGTAGAAAATGTGAGTAAAACTGCTGGTAATATACCTAGTATTGTAAAAAAACTTGAAGAAGCTAAACAAAATTTAATGTATGAAAAAGAAACTGAACTTTCTCGTGGTGGAGGTGCTGTCCTCTCTTCAATGGATGCAGAAGACTATACAGAATAAACTTATTCATGTTCTTGGTGGTTATACTAAAAGTGAATATGTTTTACAAAGTCGTACTAATTTTATCAATGGTAAAATTGTTAGAAATGTAGAATTAAGAACTCTTATGAAACTTATTAATGGTGTTTCTAAACAAGAATGGATTGATATAATTTATAATGAAGTATGTCCTCAACCAAAAAACAACTAATATTTAAATCAGGAGATTTATGTAAAGTTTGTGCTTCTCCTGTTTATTATTTTGATAGACAATGGTACACAAGAGGTCATTCTGATTTTGTAATATGTCCTACTTGTAATAATGAAATTCAAATAACCGAATGATATGGTAGATTCCAGATATAATGATAATCATCTATATTTCGATGAAGGTCCGCATAAATATACTGATACTGACGGTAATGAATATAAATCTGTTACTACTTTAATTCATGATAATTATGTTCCAGCTTTTAATAAAAAGTTTTGGTTAAGGAAGAAAGCAAAAGAACTTGGAATTAGTGAAAAACAACTTGCTAAACAATGGCAAGATATAACAGATGAAGCTTGTGCTAGAGGTACACAAACTCATAATGGTATAGAAGATGCTATTAAAGATGTTAGTATGTTTAAAGATGCAATCAAACATCTTAATAAAATTGAAAATGGTAGAGTTGTTACTGTTGCTGATATTCCAAATTTTTCTGCCAAACCTTTAGATATAGATGCTTTTAGAGAAGCTACTAATAATAGATATGAAGAAATTTATCGTGTATTTAAATTTTACACAGATAGAGGTTATACTATTTATTCTGAGATTGGTGCTTATTTGATAGATTATCTTATATCTGGAACTATTGACATTTTTTGTTATAGACCTCAAGATTTTGTAATACTTGATTGGAAAACTAATCGTGATGGACTTCAATTTGAAGCAGGTTATTTTAGAAAAGATAAAACATGTACACCTCATCAACGTACAAATGAATATGTATTAAAGAATGAAAATATGCTTCCTCCTTTAACACATCTTCCTAATTGTAACGGAAGTCATTACACAATGCAATTATCACTTTATGCTAGAATGGCTGAATTAATTCTTGGTATTCCATGTAAAGGTTTAGGTCTTTGTCATATAGGTAGTCCTTTTGTGAAAAATGCTTACGGCATGCCTTATAGAGATGAAAATAATCAATATCCACTTGATCCTAATGGTGTTGAAACAGTTCAATGGTATAGAATTAATTATAGAAAAGCTGAAGCTGATGCTGTATTAAACGATAGATTAGTTTATCTAAAAAGTCAAAAGAAATCTTCAGACAAACAATTAACACTCTTCTAATCCAATGAAAGCTGGACTTCAAATTAAATATTCTAAATATAACTTTGAAAAGTTATTTAAAGAAAAAGGTTATGCTTGGTTTACTAAAGGTAATTATAATTTAAATATTATAGGTATTCGTAGTAATCAAAATAATAGTATTACTAATAAATATGATGATTTACTTATAGTAGATTATAATACAGGTAACGGGCATAAACGAGTTTTCTTTCCTATTACTACAGAACCGGGAATTCATTATATGAATCATCCTTGTCATAAAGATGGTGCTGCTATTTTAGTTCCTGGACAATATAGAAATACTTGGGCTATAGGTTTACATAAAAATAAATATAAAGCTTTATGCCAAATCAAACCTGTTAAAGTTTATAGAGATAATAATAGAAATGATGTTTATGATTTAGATCCTACTTCTATAGAAAGTGGAATGTTTGGTATTAACATTCATAGGTCTAATGAATATGCTATAACTAAAAACGTAAATAAATATTCAGCAGGTTGCCAAGTATTTAGTAATCCTAGTGATTATAATGCTTTTATTCGTATTTGCGAACAACAAAGAAAACTTTATGGTAATACATTTACCTATACATTACTAGATGAAAATGAATTAAAATGATTAAACTTAGTCCTATAGGCACAGTTATTGTTAATCTTAGTGTAGTGTTTCTAATTATTTTAGGATTTACTATTTATAGAAATAACAATCCTCTTATAATAGAAGAACCTCCTAAAATTCAAGTTGTCGTTGATTCTCTTAAACAAACAACTGAAAAACTAGTAATTGAAGTTAATAGTTTAGATAGTATTAAAAATGCAAAGATTATTGAAGTTCAAAATGTTGATAATGATAGTACTATTAAACTATTCTATCAACTCATACGGAAATGATAACATTTCCTTTACGGGGGAGCTAGATTCCGACTCTATTCTTATAGCATACTCTGATTTAAAAATTGTAAATAGTAAACTTATTGAACTTGAATTTCAAAAAGAAATTAATCTTAAACTTCAAGATATAATTAAACTAGATTCTATAGTTATAGATACTTTACTATTTAATAATAATAATCTTATTACAGATAATAATAAACTTAATAAGAAAGCTAAACGTTATAAAAAGCAAAGAGATATTGCTATAGGTGTAAGTCTAGTTGGAGTTATTACAACAATTGTTGCTTTAATCAAATAAGATATTATGAGTGAACTTAATTCAGAAGAAGAACTTATCAGGACTTATCCTTTTCTTCAATATATTAATGAAGATAAAAGTAGGTATAAGCATGCTAAAGATGCAGGTTATGATGATCCTGATGATTTATTTCTAATTGGAGATAGTGGAGGTTTTTTACTTAATATCAATCCTGGAGATAAATTTGTAAATACTCATCTTTTTACTGAAATGGCTGATTTTTATCGTAAATATAAAAAGTACACTCATTTTAAAGAAGATAGTATTCCTCATCGTCAATTAAGAAAAAGAGAAGAGTATCGTAGAAAACATGGTTTTACTGCACCTTGTCTACTTAGAAATGGTAAAATTCAAAATGTTCGTATTACTGGAAATCATTATAATTTTCTTAATTATACTATGATGGAACAGCTTAATACTAAAGATATTAAGCATAGCATAAAAGGTAGTAAAGGTAGTAAATATTATGATTTTAGTAAATTTATTGATGCTCAGTTTTGGACATGGCATGTAGAAGATTTCGCTAAACGTAATGGTTTTCATCTTATTATAGACAAAACTCGTCGTGGTGGTTTTTCTTATATGATGGCAGCTAAAACAGCTAATACATTAAATCTTCAACCTCGTAAAGTTGTAATTCATGTAGCGGCTGATAAAAAGTATTTAACTTCTACTGGCGGTCTTACTGATTTCTCTATTAATAATCTTAGATTTTTTGAAACTAAAAGTCCTTTTGTAAAAGGTATTCTTTCTACTGATAAAGAAAACTTTCGTTTAGGTTTTAAACTTCCTAATGGAGTAGTTAGTCCTAAATCTTGGAACTCAGCTCTTTTTAGTGTTTCTGCTATGAATAATCCTAACTGCGCTATCGGTAAGGATGCTGTAGAAGTTAATGTGGAAGAGTTGTCAGAGATGGAAAACTTTGATGAGTTCATGTCTGTAACAGAACCTGCTATGAGAACTGGTAGTTATGTTACAGGTATGCTTTGTTGTTGGGGTACAGCTACTGCTGGTAATATGCAAGTTTTTGAACAAAATTTTTATTCTCCTAAATCTTTTGGTTTTATGCCTTTTGAAAATGTTTGGGATAAAGATTGTCGTAATGAAATTTGTGGTTATTTTAAATCTTATGCTTGGGGACTTCAAGGTCAAATCGGTGATAGATTTGCTATGGACGAAGATGGTAACTCTGATTTAGAGTTAGGTCTTCGTATTGCTTATAGAGAACGTAAAGATAAAAAGAAATCTGCTAAAACTTTTTCTGATTATATTAATTATCTTGGTCAATACGCTCTTATGCCATCTGAGTCTTTTAGTTCTACTACAGAAAATCTTTTTAGTAGTGAAGAACTTTTAGCTTGGGAAGAACGACTTAGAACTGATAGTGCTTTTAAATTTTATACTGACGGTTGGCTATTTGATGTTAATGGAAAAGTTGAATTTAAAACTAACGCTAGAATTGAAGCTGAAGGAGGTAAACATAATGTAGATTATTGGGATTGGATTGAAGGTGTTCCTCGTAAAGGACACGAACATCCTCATGGGTGTATTAGAAAATGGTTTAATCCAATGCAAATTCAATATACTGAAAAAGATGGTAGATTGGTAGTAGGAACTCCTCCTGGATTATATTCAATTAGCTACGACCCAGTTGGTGTTAATAAAGAAAATAAAGCTATTACTAACAAGCACTCTCATAATAGTATTGAAGTTTGGATGAACCCTATGCCTTGTAATAACTTTAAAACAGCTTTAGTTTGTGCTTATTATGGAAGACCTGAAAAACTAGAAGAAGCAGATAAAGTTTGCTATCTACTTGCAAGATATTATAATTGTATTGGCACTACAGGTGTCGAAGTGAACCGAGGTGAAACTGTAAGTAATTTTACTAAATGGAAAGCTTTAAAGTATTTAATGAAAGACCCAGTTCAAATATGGGATACTAGTGTTAAATCTCAAGTAGCATCTAGTTATGGTGTTACTATAGGAGATGGTCCTAAGAAACTTGAAGGCTTACGTTTACTTAAAGAAATGCTTTATAGTGTAATCGGTAAAGATGAGTTAGGAAATGATATTAAATTATATCAAACTATTTATAGTTATCAACATATTCTTGAACTTAAAAAATGGAATAATCTTGGTAACTTTGATAGAGTTTCATCAATGATTATACGAGGTTTACAACATAGACTTGCAGATATAGAAGCAGCTAAACAACTTGCTCATCGTAAAAAACTTAAAGATAAAGATGAGTATAGTAAAGATATTTTACATAGAAATTGGTTTTAACTTATTGCTATTATGAAACGATATAAAGTAGTATTTGTAGACTTAGATGATACTCTGATTACAACTATTAGTGGAGAAACATTTCCTAAAGGAGTTTGGGATATGAAGATTAAGTTTGATGTTCTTGATAAACTTAAAAAGCTTAATCCAAAAGTTATTTATATAGTTAGTAATCAAGGAGGTATTTCTCAAGGTTTTGTTAATGAGTTTAACTTTAGAGCTAAGATTGATTATGTAGCTAAAGCAATTAGAGAATATACAGGCATCCCCGTTCATTGGGATTATTGTCCATCTAATGATAAAGATAATCCTTATAGAAAACCTAATACTGGAAGTCTAGTTTTCTTTAATGAAATCTATGTAGATAGAGTTGATGCACACTATCACGAAATTCTTATGATAGGAGATGCTTCTGGTAAAGAAGGACAATTTTCAGATAGTGATAAAAAGTGTGCTGAAAATTATGGTATTGATTATCTTGATGTTGATGATTTTCTAAATACTGAATTTTAATATAAACTTTCTTTTATTATGTTACCTAGACAAAGTTATAACTTTCCTCAACAAAGAGTTAGTGGGAGTGAGAAACAGAAAGCAGAATGGTATGCTAATTGTATTGATTATATAATCGATGCTGGTTTAGCTGCTAATGATAGAAGCGAAGATGAAACTATGCTTTCTATTCAACGAGGTATGATACCTGATGACTTCTATAAAAAGACTCTTAATCCTTACAATAGTGCTAAAGAAAAATATACTAGATTTCCTGCTACTATGCGTAATCTAGATATTATGAACGATATTATTCGTCGTTATGTTTCAGAGTATTTTAAAGGTATTCATGAATTTGTAGTTGGTGCTAATAATCCTGAGATTGTCTTAAATAAAGAAGCTAAACTTAAAGAAAAAGTTCTTCAATTAGCTGAACAAGCTTTTCAACAAAAGTTTGAACAAGAATATCAAGCTGCTGTTCAACAAGCTCAAGCTAATGGTCAAGATCCTAGGCAAATTAATCCTCAAGATGTAATGCCTGACATCGAACAATTTATTGCTCAATTTAATGAACAATATATTGATGATGAAAGTAAACAAGCGCAAGAAGTTCTTAATTATATTAGAAGTATGACTGAAGATAATATTATTTATCTTGGTTGTTTCTTTGATTATGTTACTCTTGGTGAATGTTTTAGCTACACTGAAATTAAAGGAAATAAACTAATTAAAGAAAGAGTTCCTGTTCTTGAAGCTTATCCTGTTCCTAATTCTAATTTCTTTGTTGAAGACCACGATATGTTTGCTAGACGTATGTGGATGTCTTATCAACAAATTGTAGATACTTTTGATGAGTCGCTTACAGATAAAGATAGAAAGTTTCTTGAAACTTATTATGCTAAAGATAATTCTACTGGTTCTGTAGCAATGCTTCCTTATTCTCAAATGTTTGAGACTTATCCTGATGTTTGTGGTAAGTTTAGTAAAGAAGAAAGAGAATTATTTAAAAAAGATCCTGTTAGAGTTTCTGAAGTAAATAATAATTTATATGAAGTTTGGCATGTAGTTTGGAGAGGAGAAGCTAAACGTGGTATTCTTACTTATATAAATGAAATAGGATTACAAACTACTCGTATTGTAGAAGAAGATTATGAACTTAATAAAGAAACTGGAGATATAAGTATTGAATGGGAATATGAACCTCAAGTTTATGAAGGCTATCGTATTGGACATCGTTATACTTCTATTTATCCGATTAAAGCTAGACCTATTCCTTTTAATCGTGATGGTAAACTACCATATAACGGTATTATGGAAATTCTTCCTTTTATGGGTAAGTTTAGTATAATTAAACTTATTACTCCTTATCAGATAATGCGAAACATATTCGCTTATCATAGAGAGATGGTAATAGCAAAGAATAAGCTCCTTATACTGATGTTACCCGAGTCTCTTATAGCTTCTGATACTGAAGATAAGCTTTATAAAATGGCAGCTGATGGTATTCTACTTGTTGATGATGAAGATGATGCTAGTGGAATAAAGATGCAACAAGTTAGAATGCTTAATGCTAGTATGGGAGATTATATTACTCAAATAACTAATCTCATGGAAGCTACTAAACAAGAAGCTCGTGAAATGGTTGATATGAATATGCAACGTTATGGTGATATAGCTCAATCTGCTGGTGCTGCTACTACACAAGAAGCTATTACTCGTTCTTCTATGGGTATGGTTGTTCTAGTTCAAATGTTTGATGAGTTCCGTAAACATGATTATAATCGTGATATAGACTATGCTAAACTTGCATATATTGATGGACTTGATACAACTTATTGGGATATTCTTGGTAATAAGAAATTCCTTAGTCTTGATGTTAATAGTTTTGTAAACTCTGATTGTTCTACTACTGTTCGTAATGACGCTAAAGAACAAGATAAAGTTCAACAACTTCGTCAATGGGCATTTAGTGCTGCACAAAATGGAGATCTTGATATGGCAATTGCTGCTATTTCTGGAGATAATGTTAGTCAAATTAAAGCTACTGTTCAAAAGTTCATGGATATTAAACGTCAACATGAAAAAGATATGCAACAAGCTGAACAAATGCTTAAACAAGCTGACATTGAAGCTAAACTTCAAGAGATTGCAGCTAAAGGTGAACAAGATAGACTTACTGAACAACTTAAATATCAATATGAACTTCAACTTAAATATATTGATGTTGATATGTCAATGTTAAGCTCCCCCGTAGAAGGAAGTGATGCGGATGCTAGACTTAAAGAGTTAGCTGAAACTAATAAAGCTAATATTGAACGTGAAAAGATTAATCTTGCTCGTCAACAAATGCAAGCTGATTTATATTCTAAAGCAGCTGATAGACAAGTTAAACGTGAAGATATAGCATCTAAAGAACGTATAGCTAAAACTAATAAAAATAAATACGATAAATAAGTATGGGTAATCGTAAAGATAGTTTAGAAACTACTAAAGGTAAACCTGCTATTCCTATTGTTGTTGATGGACAACTTCTTGATACAAATCAATGTGCTGCTTTTGCTAATCAAGTTCTTAGAGATGCAGGTTATTTAGCTAGAGGTAATGCTTGGAATAGTAATGGTCAAGATGTTGTATTTAGTGGTTATGATACTTTAACTAGACCTGAACAATATGATAGTTTAGCTGTACTGAAATACAATGATGAAGCTTCTGATAGAGTATATAAAGATTTTGATTCTAAAACTCTTGATAAATCTCAACCTTATTTAGTTAATATGTACTATAAAGGTAGTCCTTATTTAAAAGAAGCTTTTGAAACTGGAACTCAAGGTAGAACTGGTACTCACACAGGCTACCTTGTTCATAACGGAAAAGATTGGGAAGTAGTTCATAATCTTCACGGTAAAGCTAAAGTTGATAAGTTTACTAAAATACAAGGTGGTGGTAAGAAATATGGAGTTACTTCTATTATGGCTCCTAGAAAGAACACTCTTCGTAATATTATTAAAACTAGATTAGGTTTCCGTAATGGAGGTTATGTTCAAGATCCTATCATAGCTGATTAATATTTTACTTAAAGTCCTCGGTTTGATAATGTTTATCAGATTGAGGACTTCTTATTTTATTTAATTTATTTTTAGTTGATTTAAGAGCATATCTCAGCCTAACCTTATAAAGTGTAAGCTGAAACAATTTGAGTTCAACACGAGCCAAAAGAAGTGCAAAAATCAGCCAAATTTCCTCTTTTCCGTATATACGGAAAACCAGGCTAAAACTGACCTTTAAATGCTCGCAGTATTATTTTTATATCTCTTAAACTTAATGTTTTTTAAGATACTAAACTTGATAAAAATAATGAAAATCGTTTGGCACTTATTCTTAAAATAGATACTTTTGTAGCACTTAAAGTTAATCAAATAACAAAACTTAAATTAAAACAAACTTATGGCTTTTGGTGATATTGATTTTGAAGGTGTTGGACAAAACGGAAATACTCCTCCAACCGAGAAAGACAAAGATGCTAATGGCACAGGTGGTGTTAATCAAGAGGATACTACTCATCTTAACGGAGGTAATGCAGAAGATGTTACTGGTAAGGATGGTAGTGCTACTCAACAGCAAACTCCTCCAGCTTCAAGTGAACATGATGAAACCTCTTCTACGGGGGAGCTTTCAGAAGGTGACACTATTGAGTTTGATGGAGTTGTCTACAGTGTAGATAGTAAAGGAAACTTGATTGATGACAAAGGTGCTATTTTTAAAGAAGCTGATAAAGTAGCTGATTGGCTAAAGTCAGTTGAAGTTGAAGAAGGTAATGAGGGTAATCTTGAAGTATCTATTGCTTCTATTCAAGAAGCTCTCGGTATTACTGTTACTGATGATAACGGTAATCCTGTTGAGTTTACTAATGATGCTCAAGGTCTGAATGCTTATGTTAATGCTGTTATTGACTTGAAGTCTAATGAACTTCAGCAAGCTGCTATTAATAAAATGTATGCAGATAATCCTCTTCTTAAACAGTTTACTGATTATGTTCAACTAACAGGTAGTCCTCGTGGTTTTGGTGAAATTCCTGACCGTAGTGGAATTGTTCTTGATAAAGAAAATGAAGAACAGCTTAAGGCTGTAATTCGTATGGCTGCTAAAGAATTTGGTAATAAGAGTCTTAATGAAAATTATATTAAGTATCTTAAAGATTCTGGTAGTCTTTATGATGAAGCTAAAGCTCAACTTTCTGCATTAGTTGAAAAAGATAGACAAGTAAGAGCTGATATTGAAGCTCGTGCAGCAGCTAAACGTGAAGCTGACGCAAAGTCTATTAGTGATTATTGGAATAAAGTTAATAATGTTATCAACAGTAGAGTTATTGCTGGATATAAACTTCCTGAAAGTTTTATTAAGGAAGCAAATGGACAAAAGGTGACTATAACACCTAATGATTTCTATAATTATCTCTCTAAGGCAACAGAGACTGATACTGATGGTAATAAAGTTACAGGTTATCAAAGAGATTTAGATAAACTAACTGATGATGAATATCTTAATCGAGAATTACTTGATGCTTGGCTTATGTTTACTGGTGGCTCTTATAAAGATTTAATTGCTATGGCAGTTAATGAAGATAAGGTTCGTCAACTTAGAGTTAAATCTAAAGAACAACGTACTAGTAAAACAGTTAAAGTTGTTAAAAAGCAAGGTGGTAAAGTTGATATGAATGATATAGTTCTGTAAATCTCTTTATATTGTTTAATTTTATATTAAAAGTATTATGTACAAACTTAGAGAAGTATCTCGTGGTAATTATGATGATCGTGGTTATTCTAATGAGGAAACCATTGCTCATCTTATGTTAGCTAAGCCAGAGGAAATTAACAATGTTCTTACTTATACTTATGGTATGGACGACGACCGTTTTCCTCTGACATTTTTGACTGAAGGTCAAGGTAGTGCTGGTGTTGTTGATATTGCAACTGTTCAGTGGACTTGGAAGACAATGGGTCGTCTTAAGTTTAATGATTTTGTTCTTCATTTTAATGCAGCTAATCAAACTCCTGGTAAGAACGGTGCTATGTTTGATGTTGAGTTTAAGACTCACTGGCTGATTGAACAATATGGTCTGATTGCTCCTGATGGTGTAACTCAGGTTCGTATTATGAAAGATCTTGGTGAAGGTCCTAATGGTGGTTATCTTTATCGTCTTAAGATGACTAATCCTGATCCTAATGCTTATGTTGACCCTGAGAATTTGAAGGCTGGTAAGTATTGGTCTATGACTGCTCCTACAATTAGTGAAAGTTACTCTAAGGGTAATCGTTCTAATGTAATGGGTCCTGGTAAGATGACCAGTCAACTTGAGTTCCACCGTTATTCTAAGGAAATTGCAGGTAACATTTCTAATGTTGTTGTTACTTATGAATTTAAGACTAAGAGTGGTGGTACTACTAATCTTTGGATTAATGAGGAAATGCGTCAACATGATATTCAGTGTCGTATTATGGACGAAGAGCGTCTGTGGTTGGCTGAATATAATCGTGATGTAAATGGAGAAATTAAGCTTGTTGATCCTGATAATGGTAATCCTATTCCTCATACTGCTGGTATGCAGCAAATCTGTCGTGAGTCTAACTATGATACTTATGGTGATATGTTGACTTTGAATAAGATTGAGCGTACTATCGGTGATGTCCTTGACAAGGATACTGATACAGGTTCTATGGAAGTAGTTCTTGCTTGTGGTAAGGGTTTTGCTCAAGACTTTGATATGGCTATCCGTAACGATGCTCGTTCTGAAGGTTTTGCTACTCCTCTTGGTGATAAGATGATTGAAGATTTTGAAGGTGGTCTTTCTTATGGTAAGTACTTCCGTCGTTATAAGACTGTAGATGGTCATATAATTACTCTTAAGCATCTTCCTTTCTTGGATCATGGTACTGTTGCTGAGAATGCTAAGGCTAATGGTATGATTCATCCTCGTTCTGGTCTGCCTATTACTTCTCACCAGGCATTCTTGATTGACCTTTCTACTTATCAAGGTGTTCGTAACGTTCGTAAGGTTCGTCAAAAGGGTCAGATTTATAAGGCTGGTATTCTGAAGGGTCTTACTGATATTCCTGCTTCTTGGGGTTCTGTTCCTACCGATGCTATTTCTACTGAAATCGATATGTCTCGTTATGAAGTTAAGAATAGCTATGGTTTGCAAGTTAACAACTCAACCAAGATGTTCCAGTTAAAGTGCGTACTCTAATAAGTAATAATAATTAAAACTATTGAACTATGAATCCAATTAATCCTACAATTAAGGCGGGAGACATTAAAGTTCCTACAGGAGAAACTACTAGTGTAGCTCATGATGAAGAGCTAGATAAAGAATATTTAGATAATAGAACTGTTACTATTAGTTTAGTTCATAATTATTCTAATTACCGAAAGGTAAACATGAAAGTTCTTGGACAACGTAAAGAAACTATTGGTAGTTCTATTTCTTCTTGTAGAATTCTTGCATCTAATAAAGGTGAGGTTGAAGCTTATTTTCCTGCACTAATAGGTTTATCTCCTAGTAATCCAGAATTTATTACTCGTGTTAAAGCTTGGCTAAGTAATATCCAATTTGTCGTAAACGAAGAAGATGTTAGTCTGAATACTTCTTTCATTTGGAATAAGAAGAGTGATTATGTTGCATTTAAGAAGAAGGAAGATGCAATTGATGAAGAATATAATAAGATAGATCGTGCTAATACAGCTGCAATTAAGGATGCTGTTAAACGTAAGGTTGAAGCATTAAATGCTCTAGAGAGTGAAAAGTATAAGTATGGTCGTCCTCAAAATCTTGAAGAATATCTTATTTATCGTCATTGTCTTCTTTTTAGAGATGTAGCTAAAGATATTGCTCTGATTAATTCAGATCCTAATCTTAGATTCTATATTAAGGATGAAGCTAAGGAGGCTGAAAAGAAGAAGAAGTTGACAGAGGAGAAGATGAAAGCTATGCGCAATTTCATTGAACTTAATGCTAGTCCTAGTAAGTTTAATGCTGTCTTTATTGCTATGATTGCTTCTCGTAATGAGAATATATCAGAAGCTATTCTTAAAGATAACAATGAAAAGACTAATATGTTAATGAATTATGTTAATGAATCTCCTGATAAGTTTAATAAACTTGTTAGTGATAAGAACATAACTACTAAAGCTTTCATTGAAACTCTTATTGTTCGTGGTGAATTGGTTCGAGCTGAGTTTAATCAACAAATTTCTACTGCTGATGGTAACTTTATTGGAAGTAATATGACAGAAGCTGTTGCTTACTTTAATAATCCTGAGAATAAAGATATTAAAGCAGTTTATGAAAATAAACTTAAAATGTTTTAATTAGATATAGCTCTATGCAACTAACTGATATGCACATTTGGTTCCGACAATATGCTCAACAAATGGGCATGCAAAATGTTAGAGCCATTCTTCCAGAACAAATTGATTTAGTGATTAACACGAGTATTGACGATACAGTTAATCAAATTATTAAAGAAAATGTTGGAGTTAGCAATGATAGGATAATTTCAGATAATAGTAAGATAGGTCAAATTAATGCTCTTAGTACATTATATACTGTTACTGAACTTGATTGTTTTATAAACGCTAAAGTTGTTGAAGATACTACAGATTTTAGATATAAGAATTTTAGTATTGGAGATAGTTTTTATGTTGAGTCGATTGGCACATACATTACTATAACTGATCAAATTGATGGTGCAACTTTAGACGCAAATCTGCTTGAAGGAAACGAAAAAGGATATAAAGTAATACATAGTGTCTTTGCATTTGACGAAAAGAATGCTTATATTGGAAAGATAACAGCTAAAAATCCTATTGATAATTATCTATATTTAGTTGATTTTAGTATCAATTATTGTAAAGATGATAATAAAACTGGAGTTCCTGGTAATCCTGCACATAATGTTATCAATCCAAATAGTATTTCTTTTGTTACTAATTATTATCCTGTTAGACTTATAGATGATGCTTATTTAGCAGATTCTCTTAATGATTTTATTCTTAAACCTAGATTTAGGTCTCCAATTCTAACTATATATAAACAAAATAATAATTCTATTTTTGACTTATATATAGATAAATTTAAGAGTGAGATTGGTGAAACTAATTATTACCTTCCTAACAATCTACTTCCTTATAAATTTAGAATTGCTTACATTGCTAAACCTCAACATGTTAAATTTTCTGAAGACACTAATGTTCCTAATATAGAATGTAATCTTCCAGATTATTTACATGTAGATATTCTTAAACATGCGGTTGATTTGTATCGTTTAGCTGTTGGAGGTCAACCTCAACAACAACAAACTCCAAGTAATCAATAATCAATTTAATAAAATATTACAACAATGAAACAATTATATATAGTTTCTTCTCGTGGAACTAAGGTTGACGGTCTTGCTAAAGGTGCTTATGCTTTAGTTCCTGCAGGTAGTGACACTCCTGCTTCTTCTGCTACTAAGCTTACTTCTAAGTTTGCTATCTATGTAGGTGGTGGTGCAGATGTAGTTCCCTATTGTCATCCTGAAGTAGATATTGATACTCTTACTGTACAGAAGTCACTTCCTGTTACGGGCGTGGCTAAAAAGGTAACGCTAACTATTCCTTCTACTGAAAAGGGTAAGGTTTATAACTTTACTATTGTAAAGAAGGGTGCTGTTCTTAATGAACGTTCTAATTGGTCATTTAGTACAGCTGCTACTGGCACTAGTGATGCTACAAAGATTGCTGCAGCTTTTGTTAAGTATGTAAATGCTAACAATAGCGAACATAAAGTTACTGCTTCTAATTCAGGTGCTACTATTACTTTGCAAGGTACAGTAGGTTATGATTTTGAAGTAACTGCTGATTTCGCTAGTCCTAGTGTAACTACTCCTTATGCAGAGGCTGCTAATGATAGTGCTGCTATTAAGCAACTTGCAAGCATGTGTGCTGCTGGTAAGGGTATGAATTATCTTGCTGAAGATGGTAAGGAACTTTATCCTAACTATCTAGCAGATATTGAAGATGGTAAGTCTTATGTTCTTTATACTCTTCGTTTTGCAATAGGTCGTGATGCAGCTAAGCAACGTGATGAGCGTGTATGGCAAGTAGTTCATCTGGCTGTTCTTAGTACTAATAGTACTGTTATTGGTGCTTTGGATACAGAACTCGGTATTACTGAAGCAGCTGCTGCTAATACAGTTACTGAAGATTAAATAAGTTAAGTTAGTATTATTCATCTAAATGGTGAGTAATACTAACAACTTTATAAAGATGAACGATTTACAAATAGCAAACGAAATAATCGTTTCAGCAGTTAGAGATTCATCTTATGTAACAGTTTTAATATCTAGTTGCGTCTTTATTATATATACTATTATAATAAAAGTTGTAGATGTTGTTAAATCAAAGAACAGACATAAACCGCTAATTCAAATGGCGGATGCTGTTAAAGAAATTGGTGAAAACGTAGTTAAACTTAATCTTGTTCTCAGTAAAACAATTCAAGAATCTGAGACTAAAGAATTTAATAGAATCAATCAAATTATAAATACTTGCTTTAATAGTTTTCGTGCTACACTTATGAGTAGATGTTTTGATATTATTATTCATAATAATATTGAAAAGAATAAAGAAAGTATTAAAGAAATGATTTATAAAACAGTTAGTACAGAGTATTATAAGGTATATTCAATCTTCGCTAATTATGAACATGATTCTATTAATATAGCTACTAAACTTCAAGAACAATGGATAGACGATATTACCACTGAATGTATTAGAATAATTTATACTGATCAAGATGCTCTAACTAGAGTTAGACAAGTTAATGAAAAATTAACTATATTAGCAGATGAATATTCTATTTATATAAAGAATAAAATATTTAATTATTAATAAGATGTTCTTATGAATAATGAAATAACTATACAAGACCTTGATAGGGATAAGATTGCTATAGCTAATACTATAGTATCTTTAACCTATCAAGGTTATGTTGTTAATAAAGCTAAGTATAATAGGCTAAACTTTAATATACTATTAACAACATTGTTCAACAATATACAATTATTGAATGAACAGCAAATAAAGAAAGTAAACTTAATGTATAACAAGTATAAAACTCTATATGGCAGACAGTAATTTAATTTATATTACAGTTCCTACTAAATATGAAAGTATATATTTAGGTATGTTAAGTGCTGCTACTGATTATGGAGAACAAGCACTTAAAGAATGTAATTGTCAATGTAATGATAAGTATTGTACTTTAATGGAATGTTTTAATCTATTTCATTCTGTTATTGCAGCTTATCGTCAAGAAGAAGAAAAATTAGCTGATACTATCGCTAAATACATTACAGCTAAACTTGAAACTATTGGTATTGTTAGTACTCCAATTCAACCTCTTACTACAGAATTTATTTATGCTGATGAAGACCATACTGAAATGCCTGTAATAGAATCAGTTCGTGTTCCATTTATTGATGGCTATTATGTATTTGAAAGAGTAATTGATGCTTATATTGCATTAGTTTTAGTAATACCAACAAATGTTGTAGTAGAAAAAGCTATTGTAATAGATAATGGAATAGAATCTGATATTACAGATTTTATAGAAGATTTATCTGAACTAGAGGTAGGTATTACTCTTAGCGGTAATGATGGATATCTTTTAGCACCACAGAGACCATTTAGTTCTGGTACAAAATTAAAAGTTTTATTTAAAAAGTAAGTTATGGATAAGTTTACAACTATTATCAATCCTATTGTTAATCCTATAACTAATAATCCTTTTGTGTTAGGTCCCCAAGGTCCTTATGAAACTGAAGACGAAGCAATAGAGAACCTATCTGCTTTTTATAAGGATATACATAGTATTCCTAGAGGACAACAAGTTGTTATTCAAGGTGATATTTATGTTTGGAATGTAGGATTGCATCGTTTAGCATATGAAAATGAAATTGTTACACCACCAAATGATACACCAGTAAATGAAGGGCTATCAACTTCTGCTAAGATTGCTTTAATTGAATGTTTGCAATCAATGGCATTTGCTACAGATAAAGGTGCTAACAAGATTGATAAACTAATGAAGGCTTTAAATATAACAAAAGATGATTTTCCAATAGATGGTTATGTGAAAAAAGGTCTTGTGTTTTATTTAGACGCTAATAGTGTTTCTGCTGGTGATACTACATGGTCAAGTAAAGTAGGAGATTATACGTTTACAAATACTAAGCAACATCCTAATTATAACGCTCCTTTTGGTTTTGTTAAGCAAGATAATGGTGTTCTGTTTAATGGTAATTTTGCTTGGTTATCTCCATTAACTGAGCTAACTGACATGTTTTTAGCTACATCTAATGGTACATTAGAAGTAGTATTTAAACATTTAGATAATACTAACAAAGCAGAGAGTATCTTTGTTACTTATAATGGCGATTATCAACTTGAGTTTATAAAAGGTTTATGGTATAGAGGTTCAACAGGAGCTTATATTTGTAAATTACAAAAACATTATAAGACTGGTCTTATAGGTTTTTATAATGACAAATGTCTTACTCCAACAACAGTCAGTGTAACGTACGATAACGCGCAAGCTTCTTCTTATGTTCAAGCAGTTAAAAAAGAGTTTAGTGCTTCTGGAGGAACATTACCTGCTTCTTATTATTGTATAGGTGGTAGAGCTACTGGTAATACAGCTGACGATTTCTATTTCATGAATGGTATTGTTTATTCTATTCGTTATTATAATAGATGTTTGACTGATGAAGAGATAGCAGCTAATATGCGAGCTGATTCTGTTAATTATAATCTTTAATCTATGGCAGTTTATAATAATGAAGGTCTAGTTTTAGATTCAATATGGAACTTCAAAGGAGAACTATTATCAGAAGCTTATGATGTTAACGGTCAACCGATTTATACAAATGAGCCTACTATTACTGAACAAACATTTAGTGTTATGACTTATAACATAGCTGTTTTTACTTCTAGAAATACTGAAGAAGTAATAGGTAATATTGTAAATATGTATAATGCTGATTTAATAGGTTTACAAGAAGTACAAAAAACAACTCTTTCTCCTATCTTTAATCGAGTATTTAGTGACTATCCTTATTATAGTTTAGGTGCTCAATATAATAAAGACGCTATAGTTTCTAAATATCCTTTATCTGATATAACAAAAAAGATTTATGACTATAATACACTAGAAACAAAAGGTTATCATAAATGTTATTTTGAATTTCAAGGAAAACGTATTTGTTGGTTCAATACTCATTTAGAAACTACAGCAGGTGGTACAGCTAAAGTTACACAAGCTAAACAAATGCATGATCTTATATTGAATGAAGAATATTTTGTAGTAACAGGAGATTTCAATACTATATGTGAAGATGTAACTCATTCAAATTATATTGATATTATGAAACCTTTTATTGATAGAGGTTGTCATAGTATGAATTGTTCTCCTGAAAGTGGCTTTATTGATACTTGGTCTGATGGTTGGGATTGGGTAAATTATGATTGTTATCCTTGTGATCATATTATTATTTCTCCTACTTTAAAATTTACTAAAACTATTTTTGATAAATATAAAGAAACAGTTCTTACATCTCAAAAATTAGATCATATTCCAATGTATGCTGAAATAGCATTAGTAAACAATTAAATTATTATTAATCATTATTAAATTAAAAGATATGAAAATTTCAATAATAACAACAATCTATAATGTTGAGAAATATATAGAGAAGTGTCTAACTAGTTTAGTTAATCAGACTTATAAAGATTTAGAAATAATTCTAGTTAATGATTGTTCTACTGATTCAAGTATGGATATTGTATCCAAATTTGATGATAGTAGAATTAAACTTATTAATCATCCTGTTAACAAAGGTGCAGGTTGGGCTAGACGTACTGGTATAGAAGCTGCTACTGGAGATTATGTTATTACAGTAGATGGAGATGATTATATTTCTGAAGACTTTATTGAAAGTTTAGTTAAAGGTGCTGAAGAAACTGGAGCTGATATAGTAAGTGGAGGTATAACGTATATAATGGAAAAGCATTATCTTGAAGTTAAACGTTTTCTTCCTCATGTTAGTGAAAATATGCAAAAGTTTACTGATTATAGTAATCAAAAAATTATTTTCCTTAATAATAAAATAGTTAAACGCAATCTTTATGATATAGTTCCTTATAGTACAAGACGTTATTGTGAAGACACTCCTGTAATTCTTCCTTTACTTTATTATGCTAATAAAGTAGCTTATGTTGATAATCAAGGTTATTATTATGTACAACATTCTGAAAGTCTTTGTCGTAGAGTAAACTCTTTTGAACAAGCTCTTTATAAAGCTCTTTGTTCTAAAGAACTACAAGAGTTCTTTGCAGATAAAGGAGCTGAATATACACAGCTTATTAGTCAACAAGAATTTATAATGTATCTTAGAACTATTAAAGCTACTGGTACACCTGAACTAAATAATTATTATAAATCTGAATTAGGAGAATTATTGCCGTTTGTATTAAAGCTAATGCGAGTATGAATAAAATAGCAACGCATGATTCTGCTACTGGAGAAAAAGGTAAAGGTTTCCTTTCTTGGATTATTGCTCCTTTTGCTAAAACTCAATCTAAAACTATTAGAGAGCAATATGAAGCAGGTTGTAGAATGTTTGATATTAGAGTTAAAATAAAAGATATTTGGCGATGTGCTCACGGTTTATGGGTTACTAAACGTTCTGCTGATGATATTTTAAAAGAAATTAACTCTTTTGTTGAACCTTGTTATGTTACTATAACTTATGAAGGAAATGCTGATAATGTTTATAGATTTACTGAATTTATTAAATATCTTCAAAATAGATATACTAATATTAAATATGGAGGTATAGCAGTTAAATATGGCAAAAAAGCTAATTTATTCAAAGTAATCTATGATTATATTCAACCTTATCCTAATAATTATCCTTCTAATAAAAGAGGGTTTCTTCCTTTAGATGGTTCTAGTTGGCATATAGTTCTTCCTATTCCTTGGTTATGGAAAAAGATATATTATAACAAACCTGAGTTTAATAATGATTATTATCTTTATGTAGATTTTTTATAAACAATATAATTATGAATTTAACTTTTCAAAAACAAACTAATGGTAACTACGAAGTAGAATATACTGGTAGTACTGGAACTTTGCAAGTTTTAGCTCCTATTGATACTCAAATGTGGGTACTAGGACATGCTGGAGTTACTGATACAAAAAGTAATAAAGTTTACGATACTTTAGAAAATACTTATTCTAAAGGTGAAAGTTTTCTTTATTTACTTGATATGACTGGACTTACTTCAGTTAAAATTATATGTGATAAGCAACCTATTAAAGCAATGATTACTGAATTATAATTATGAACATTAAAAGAATTGGTTTAATTGGAGGTAGTGGTGTAGTTGGAGGAGGAACAAATTCAGGAAGTGGTGGAAGCGAAGATAATTTGTGGGAAATAACTGATATTAATAACTTACAACATCATAGATATAACGCTGCTATTACTATAGGTAGTAGTATCGTAACATCACATATCGGTAAAAATAATACAGATGTAATAGATATAAGTGCTGATGAAGGTATTCAGATTGAACGTAATTACCAACGATTGATAGAAATTAGTCCTGGTGTTTCTATAGGAACAGGATCAGATAAAAACAAAAGTGTTTTTATCGGTACTGGTGTTTATATAGAAGATGGATTTGATTCTCGTAATATAGGAGGAGGTAATACCGAAGACTCTTTGTGGAACTATAATAAAGATGAAGGTATGTCTGTTCGTACCGCTGATGTAAATATATCACTTGGTACAGATGTTAAAATTGGTACTAATACTATAGTACAATTAGGAAAACATGTCGGTATTATTGTAGGTAATGGCAGTAGTGAAGATATTTTTATTGGCACTAACGTTTATATAGAAACAGGTTTTGATAGCAGAAATATTTCTGGTGGTAGTAGTGGTAGCGGAGATGGTTTATGGAAAGTAGAAGGAGATTTACTTACATCTAAAAGTCCTAATAGGAATATTCAATTAGGTACTGAAATTTTTATTGGAACAAGTGGTTCAGTAACAATAGAAGGTAATCTTCACGGTATTCAAGTATACACTGATAGTAACCAGTCTGCTATAGTCATAGGAACAAAGGTTAAAATAGGTACTTCGAACGAAAGCGTAGAAATTAGTCAAATGGGTATTCAAATAAATGATACCTTTGGTGATAAATCTATTTTTATTAGTAGTAACGTATATATAAACAATGAAGGTATTATCATAGGTACATCTTCTAATCCTCTTTTACATATAGGTAGTGGTGTTAAAATCGCAAGATGCATTGAATTTGAAATAGAAGAAGCAGGTGATGCCGGAAATCCTGTACAATATTTAGTTATAAAAAATACAGATGGTAAAAAATATACTAAAATTGAACTTGATAGACATCTCAAATAAACTATATTTTTAATCTTATGATAGAAATCACACTAAAGAGTAAATATTTAAGTGTTATCAACATACTTTAACACCTTATAAAGATGTTAATTAAAAAATAAATTATATATTAGACCTCAAAATACAAATAATCTTCCTATTGAAGATAGAACCTTTTTTAAAGAAGGTCTTGTAGCTAATCTTAATGATTGGAGAGAAGCTACTACTGATGAAATTCTTGAATGGAAAGTTTATCAAAAACAACAAGAAGAATTAAATAACGAACTAATGCAAGAATAAGCTTACATAAGAACAAGGTAGTATATCTAATTATACTCCTTGTTCTTTAATTGATTTAAATTTAATTCCTATGAGTGAAACTACATTAAAAAGTAAATATTTGTATAAACTAACTCTACTTACAATGAAGATATTACCAATGGTAATGAGTTTCTCATATCTAACAATGTTATTCATTTATAAAATAGGAGGACAATATATTGTTATACCACATATAATAGGTACTGTACTTGCTCCTCTGCTTTTCCTTTATTTAACTTCTTATTTATTTAGATATTGTTATTTTCATAGATTATTTATTCATTATTATTGTTTCGTTGACATAATAAATGTGTCAGACCATTATGGATGTCTTCCTTTTAGTTCAAAATTAGGTAGTGTATTACATGATATTATAACTTATGCGTTTATTATTGCTGTTATTGTTATTTATATAATTAAATTTAAAAAAGATACTTGTTGTAATTTAGCTCGTAGGCTTATTAATCCTTTAATAAAATAATTAATATGGGAAAATGTAACGATACATGGAACGGTCAAGATAAACTAAAACATTTTTTAGTTTGTTTTGTAATTGCTATTGTTAATCCTATTATAGCTTTACTTGCCGCTATAGGTAAAGAAATTTATGATGTCATCCAACCTAATAATCATTTTTGTTGGAAAGATATACTATTTGATGTAGCAGGTCTCATTTGCGGTAGTGTAATTCATGTAATAATATTACTATTAATATGCTAAGTAAAAGTCAACGATTAACTTTAAAAGGTAATATAACAATGTTAATAGTAATCTATCTTAAATTCTTTAGATAACCATGAAATCTCCTAAATTTATTGCTAAGATATTTAGAGATATAGCAGATAAAATTGAAGCTGAAACTTGTGAAGTTGATGCACAAGAATTAAGTTTTATTGTAGATAAGTTCATGCATATTAAACTTAATATAGAAGAAACTTGTAAAGAACTTAATACAAGTAGAGGTACACTTAATAGAATGATTGCAGATGGAAGAGTTCCTCCTCCAAAGAAAACTCCAGGTGGAGATAAATATTGGTGGAAAGATGAACTTCTAGCACATGTAGATAGTTATAATAGAAAACATAACCTTGATAAGTTGAATAACCGCGTAACTCGTTTGTAGTTAGGCGGTTATTTTTATTTTGCACCCTTTTTAATCACTCGCTTAAACTGATGTACTTTTGCATCGTACAAATGCTAGCAAGTACATTAGTTTAATTTATTTAATTACATTTCTAATTATGAGTGATTCTAAAGTTTTTATGTTTCCTGATTCTCCTAATGGAGGTGGTAACAGCAATTCTGATTTACTGACCCTTATGGCTCTTATGAATGGCGGTGGTGGTTTTGGTGGTGGTAACTGGATGTGGATAATCTTCTTGTTCTTCCTTAATCCCTACATGCGTAATGGTTTGTTTGGTAATGGTGGCTTTGGTGGCGGTGGCAACTGCGGTTGTGATGGTAATTTAAGTAATCTCATCAACAATGATATTGGTCGTCAGTATCTGATGGATGCAATTAACGGTAATCGTGGTGCTATTGATAATCTTGCTACTATGTTCAATACTTCTGTTTCTAATATTCAGAATGCTCTTTGTGGTCTGAATGGTTCTATTCAAAATGTAGGTAATCAAGTAGGTTTAACCGGTCAGCAAGTTATCAATGCTATTCAGCAAGGTAATATGACTATTGCTCAGCAGATTGCTCAGTGCTGCTGTGATAATAAACTGCTTGTTACTCAAATGGGTTATGAAGGTCAAATTCGTGATATGCAGAATACTTCTGCTCTTATGAATAGACTTGATATTCTTGGTAATGGAGTTCAGCAAGGTTTCTCCGCAGTAGCTTATGAAACTGCTAAACAGACTTGTGACCTTAATGTTAACATGTCAGCTCAAACTCAATCTTTGAAAGACACTGCTAATGCTAATAATCAAGCTATTCTTGAGAAGCTTAATGAAATGCAGAACAGTGCACTTCAGAGTAAGATTGACCACTTGATTGAAACTAAGTCTACTCTTCAAACTCAGCTTAATCTTGAACATCAGAATGCTATAACTGCTCAAACTATAGCTCAAGCTGTAGCTCCTGTTAATGCAGCTCTTGCTGGTATTCGTTCTGAAGTAGATGCTATTAAAGCTGCTCAGCCTGCTACTATTAGTGTTCAGTATCCTGATTTGACTGTAACTCCTAAGTGTCAATCTGGTTGTGCAACTCCTTGTAGTCAACCTTTTGGTTGTGGTTGGAATGGAAATGGTTTTTGGTATTAATTTAATTTTATAACTTATGCCTAACGGAAGTGTATATATTGGAAATAGAGGAGGTATCCCAGTAGTAACTACTACTCCTACAGTTAATACAAGTAATGTTGTCATTGCTCTTCCTAATCATATTTTTCGATTTCTTGGTGCAAAAGGTCAAATTGTGGTTAATTTTAGTAGTATTATTCCAACTGGAACTACTGGTACACTCCCTGTTGTTATCTCTGTTAATAATGAGCAAAGACCTTTAACCTCTTCTACGGGGGAGGTCATAACCGTAGCAGATATTGCAACTACTCTTACTTTTTCAATTTACTTTGATAAAGTAGAGAATGTTATTCGTGTACTTAGTGTAATTGGTTAATATTATGTTTTCAGCATTAAATCAAGGTAGTTTTGTTTATATTCTAGATAAAACTAAAGGAATTAAATTTAAAATAGGTGAAGTTATAGGTACTGCTAATACTAATCAAAATAACTATCCAGTTAACCAAATTCCTAATCAGCCAATAAATCTTAAAGTAAAAGTTGAGGATACTGTATATGACTTTAATGCTATATCTAGTTCAGCATCTCTAGTTACTTATGATAACGGTAGATTTGTTATAAGTGAAACTAAACAAGGTTTACAATCTGAAGTATATGCTATTCTTCAAAATAGAAAGAATATTATAGAAAATATTCCTCAATATAAAAATGATATTGTTGAATGTGAAACTGTACTAAAAGATCTTAATCCTGAGTTTGCTAAAGATAAAGAAAGAGATGAACGAATAGATAGCTTAAGTACTCAAGTTACTAATATGCAAAGTACCTTAGATAAAATTGTTAACTTAATTTCCTCAAATAATTCTAAATAAATTACAACTATGAAGATTGTTATAACTGAAGAAAAGAGTTCTCATGTAATGGAGAAACTCCATAAGATTAAGAAGATGAGCAAAGAGTTGCTCGAGTGTTTTGAAGAAAGTGCTCATGAAATGAATATGAGACGTCCTCGTCGTAATGAAATGGATGACGACGATGATGATGATTATCCTTATAATGAGCGACGTGGCTTTCGTGGTGGGAGATATTAATGTTTATTTTAATGTTCACATAGAGAAGAGTAAAATCTTCTCTATGTCAACTAAATCATCTAACTATGAAAAGAGAAAGTCTTGACCAATTTGATGTTCTTCCTCCTGCTATGATTAATTATCTAAGACATTACGGAAGACATTTTAATAAAAAACTTTGTGAGTTTGCTACTAAAAAGATGCGAATTAGCAAAGAAGATGATAAAGATGAAAAAGAGTTTAAACCTATTAGCAAAGAAAAAGTTGATACTATATTAAGTAATTATAATGTTAAACTTAAAAATAATCAACTTTATGATTATGTTTATGTTGCTAATATGTGTAAAGCTGATTTTTACGGTAGTAGCATAGAAGATGATAAACATTTTGCTCTATACATAAAAGATGTCATTGATGATGTTGACGGCTATGATGGACTCGTCTTTAATCGTTGGTATGCTGATATGTGTAGAAAAGGTATAGCTATTGATTGGGAAGAAATGTTATGATTAGACAAGAGTTTGTTATAAATACAAAACCTTGGAAAGTATATGTGTATTATGATTTTGTTTTAGATGATATTGATGAAGTTATTTCAACTTTAGAAGATATTAATTTTCCTGAACATTATATCACAAGTGCGTACACAATTCTTAAACAAACTAAAGTAAATTGTGGTTTTACATATACTCATTTAGAAAATAAAACTACTCTAATTGTAATAACTAAAACTACAAGTCCAGGTCAATTTATTAATTCTCTTGTTCATGAAATTTTTCATTTAGTTAATCATATTTCAAAAGTTTATAATATAGATAATGATTCTGAAGAACCTTGTTATTTAGCTGGAGATATTGCTCAACAAGCTCTAAGTGTTTGTCATAAACTTCTCTGTAAACATTGTAGAAATACTTAACTTAATAGGAACTTACTAGTAGTAATATTAGTAAGTTCCTTTTTATTATATATTTAACTTAATCCTTTTGTAGTTCCGATAAGTTTTTATACTTTTGTACATGTTTAATTTTAACTTATTTAATATATGGAATTTATACATCAAATTATTGACACAACTAGTACTAGTTTTGATTTTGCGTTTTGTATAGCAGCAAATATTTTGACTTATCTTATTATTAAAACTATAGATGAGTGCAATGGTAAGCGTAAAGTTAAAACTTGGACTAAACGTCTAGTTCTTCTTGGAGTTATCATTGCTCTTTCTATACTTTATAGTATTAGCGGAAGTGATTTAAAATTGATTATAAATAGTGCTATTCTTGCTCCTGTATTTTGGTCTTGGATTGCTAAACCTATTTGTTCTCATTTTAATATTGATTATAAGAAAGATGATAATCTTTAAGAATAGGTAAAACACTCCTGTGTATTTATACATTTTTAGGCGGTTGTAGAGCCATGCAATTTTAATGGCTGAACTAAGTATCAATCAAGAAATTAAATGCTCTCAGCAAGGCTGAATTGCCCGAAAACTGGGTCAATTTCGACTTGCTTAATTCCGCCAAATTGAGTACATTTGTATGTGCAAAAGATATTACTCTAAGTAGTAATGATAATAGTAAAAGTTCTATTAAAGATATTTAGCTCCCCCGTAAAAGAAAATGATGATATTGTTGTTACCTCACACCTCCTCCTATCAATTCAACACCAAACAATTCATCTTCTTTACGGGGGAGCTTATGTCAAACTTATAACTAATATAAATATTATACATGGCTTCCTTATCAATGCTTGTTTCAGAGTTTGCTCATAGTTTAGGACAACCTAATAACAAAGCTCTAAAAGAAAACATTAAACTTCTTATAATTCATACTAGAAATGAAATTATTCGTAGAAGTTATGAAAATCATTCTTATGTAGATAAAGTTTTAACTCAACGATTTAAAGTTAGTTTGACTGATGTTAATGATGGAGAAGTAATTCTACCTGAAGAATTTGCAGATGTTGATATAACTAAACTTAAACGTACTACTCAAAAAGTGCCAAAACCTGTTAGACTAGTTAATAATCTTCCATTTGACAGAGTCAGTACAGTAGGTATTGCAAATAGTAAAGTATTTCCTTATATAAAAGAAACTTCTGCTAGATTTAGAAGTGCAGTTCCTGGTTTACAAGGTATTACTTGTTATGATTATATCAATGGATATATTTATTTATTTCCTAATAGTAATACTAAAAATCTTCTAATAAAAACTATTTGTATCGAAGGAGCATTTGAAAACCCAAATGAAATTGTACAAGCTAATGGTGAATCGGATGAATTTGAACTTCTTAATGATGATAATGAATGGTTGTTATCTGAAGATATGATTGGACAAATTAAAGATATTATTTATAAAAGAGATATGCTATCTCAAATAAGAGAAACTAATGAAATTCCTAATAATATAAAATTTAATGGTTAATGTAATATGGCGATAAAAGAAGTACCTGTAGATATTAAAGCGTATTATAAAAGCATGCACAATGCGTTTACGCTTAAAAGAGATGAAGCTATAGAAACTTTGAATAAGATAACTCTTCAAGTTAAAGCTCTTCATGCAGATGCATTATCTAATAGAGAAGTATATAAAAACGAATTTAAAGTTGATTTACTCAAATATCCTGAATTTGTAGATAATGAATATAAAACTGGAACTTTTATTAAATTAGCTAAAGGTTTATTTATTAATAGATCTAATAATTATACTCTAGTTAGTGATTTATTTAATCTTTATAATTTAGCTAAACTTCAAAAACAAATCTATTATATAAATGTTGACCTAGTTAAATACGAAAAACTAATTGCTTTACCTTATAAAGAATATGTTAGAATAATGAAAGTATTTGCAACTGAAATTCATAAACAACTTATTCTTAATGGTAACGGTTATGCTTTCGGTAAAGGTATTGGTTGGATTTGTGTCAATAGATGTATTATAAAAAATCCTAGACCTAAGTTAGATTTTGCTGCTACAAAGAAACGTAAAGCTGAATTACTTGCTGAAGGTAAACGTCTTTATAATAAAGAAGAAGAAGATTGGTGTAAGAGAAATGGAATTGAATATAATGGAATAGATTATCGAGTTTACATGAATAAAGAACATTGTTATGAAATTCCTTTATTACATTGTACTCTTCCAAATGCTTGTAAACTTCAATTTGTAATCACAGATAGCAGACCTACAGAATATAGAGGTAAAACTAATGAAGAGCTAATTCAAGCTTGTAATTCCGATACTACTAAAATTTGTGAATTAGGAGTAGATTTAAAAACTAAACTTAATATTTGTGATAGTATTGATAAAATTTTATATACTAAATTTATAAGAAATGAAAATCAAGAACCAAGTACCACTCCAAAGACTAATAGGAAAAATAGACAATGATTTTAATATATCTGAGTCTGATTGGATTCCTAGAGTAGCCGCATGGGTTATTGATGCTTTATCTCAACTTAACGTTGCTCCTATGGAACGAAAACGTAGAAAACTAGAAGTTAGTGATAAAATTGCACAATTTCCTTGTGAAATGAATGCTACTGAACTTAAAGTATTTGATGAAAGAGGTTGTGAAATTCCTAATCTTTCTCAAAATGATTCTTGTGGTTGTAGTAATACACCGCAAGAAATTGCTGTTTTAGATACTACCAATAAAACTGGTGTTAATTTCATGGAAGTTGCAACTATAGTTAACAATCGTAATAAAAATTATGTTTTAAATGGTAATCAAATAGAACTTAATTTTAATACTGATTATATTTATGTTGAAACTTATGAAATAGCTACTTATTATGACGATTATTATGAATGCGAAGTTCCTTATATTTATGATAACGGTTTGCTTCTAGAAGCTTTAGCTTGGTATTGTCTATTTAAATATCTTAGTAGAGGTAGTAAACATCAAGTTTATTCTTTGACTTCTCCTAATCCTGTAATCAATCCTTATATACAATGGAATAATCTTAAATATAAAGCTACTAATAGTGTAAAGAAAGCTATATATACAGATAAAGGTTGGAGTAATTTCTTTTATAATAGTACATTTAATCCTAGACAAAATGGCTAAAATAATACCGAAACTTAATTTAAACAGAACTCCTCAGACTGTTGATAATTATTCTTTAGTTGCAGCTAAAAATATTAAACTTAATAAAGATAATAGTTTTAGCAGAGATATAGGAATTGAAACTATAAAGGAGACACCAGGTTTAGTTGGATGTATTTCTTATAATACAAAACTTTATTTATTTTATAGTACTGATGATAAAGATGTTATCATAGAATATAATGAAGTTACTAATAAAGAACGTACTATAGATTGTGCTTGGAAATACTCTGGAGGAATTATAGATGGTAAAGTTATAGTTAATCTTAGAGGTGAAACTTTACTTGTTATAAACGAATATAATGAAGATGATTCTAATCCGCTAAATGTTCCTGTTAAAATTATCAATCTAGATAAATGTAATTCTAGCGATGATGAATCTATTTACACTCAAACTCCTAAATTGCAATTATTTGATTTAATTCATGTAAGAGATTATACTGAGCCTATTCAAGCAGGTGTTTATACATTCTTTGGTAGATACGAAATTAAAGAAGGATTTTATACTAATTGGTTTCCTGTATCTAAACCTCTTTATGCTGGTAAAAAGAAATTAGTTAATACTATTCAAGGTTCAGTAGAATATGTAGATGAAGAAGTTAATTGTGGTGTTTCTTTTGTATTTGATGTAGTTCGTCCTGATGAAAATCTTGTTATAGATAATTATAAATATCTTCAAATAGGTTTTATTCTTAAAACTAACGCTGGTGAAGTTGCTAGAAGTTGGAAGAAATTTCCAATAGATATTGAAACTATTCATTTTGATAATAAAAAAGAATATATACAAGAAATAGATATTAATGATTTCTTTAAACCTATTTATAATAATTATAATGTAAAAAATCTAACTACATTTAAACATAAAACTTACATTAGCAATTATGTAGAAACTAATGCTAATCCTGATTTAGAAAAATACGCTAAAGATATTCAAATTGAAATAAAGACTGATAATCTTGAAACTCAACAAAGTAGGTTTTATAATAACAAAGCTGCTAGTATTGATAGCTTACCAGTTATTAAAGTTTCAGAAAATGGAATTAATCCTGTAAATACCGATGTTATTACAAAACTAGATGATATTGCTTTTAGTGATTCTTTTAAAAACTATTATCTTGCGCATAATAAAATAAATAATCAAATTATTCGTAATAATGGTTTTTTAAGAATAACAAGTGATGGTACAAGTATTAGCGATGCTACAATAAGTCATCAAGCTAGTGATGTAGGCGGACCTTCAGATATTATACTGAGTTTATTAGGAGAACATAATAGTTATTTAAAAACAAATAGTGCTTACAGTAAAGATTATTCTGAGTATTTTCCTAGTGCTGTTCCTACAGCAGTTGCAGGATATTTTCCTAAAGAAGAAGGAAGTAATACTATGAATCTTTGGTATATCAATAGTCTTACTTTAGAACTACCTAATACAACTACTACTATATTAGATTTACTAGCAAATGTTAAGTCTGATCGTAAAGCTTCAAATATAAATGGTGAATATGGTTTATATACAGATGACATAAACAAAGAAATAGTAACTCTTTTAAGTAATTATATAGCAGGTATTACAACAGAAGATGAAGTAATAATTAAAGTTACACAAAACGAAATAATTAATTATTATAATTTAAATGATTGTAATCTCAATCTAGTTTATACTCATAATTCTATAACTTCCAGATTAAATGATAATGCTACTACAAATAATAGATGGAGTGGAGGTTTTGTTGTAACAGATAGTTATCTTTACGATATTCAACTTAATTTAAATCCAAATAATAATCTCTTTTTTACTGCTACTAATCTAGTTAGGTCTAATGTAACAACTTTAATTCCTGAGCAACAATATAACTTTTATATTCATTTTGTTAAAGCTACTGGTGAAACAACTAATGGTTATCATATAGGAAATGCAAAAATAGCATTAACTGTCGATAATGCTAAAGCTATAGAAGATCATAATTATTTTTATCCTCATTTTATAAATAATATATCATCAGAAGGTAAACTAGATTTAAAAAATAAAGGTTATGATTATTATTTTATTAGTTGTATTAAAAATAATACTACTATAGAATGTACTAATAATCAATGTTTGGAGTTTGATTTATTATTAAATCGTAGCGATAAAGTAGATGTATCAATTTTAACTACAGATGGTGTTGTAGTTGAACCTGGAATTTACATGGATGATAATGGTACTTCTGAGAATAGTCTTAAATATTTTGGTTCTGGTGGTTATTTAGTTTATGAAAATGCTGGTCCAGCATTTATAATAAATGATTATGAGTTACATGAAAAAGAACTTAGTTTAACTAAAGTAACACCTTATACAAGTATAGATAATTCTATTCAATTAAGTAATAATCATTTTAATTGTTTAGGTTATCTTTGTTTTTATTCTAAACCTACAATTGAAGATACTGAAAAGTATATATCTTCTGCTACAATTTATGAGAAAATTATTGAAGATGAAACTATAAGTTTAAAAACTGTTTATGGTAGTCATCCTATAAAATCTACAACAGAAAGAATTATATATTCTAATTATAATCTTAATTTCTTAAGACTTAGTGTTTCTATACAAGAACAAATTAGAATGTATGAAAATAGCGCAGAAGATACTGAACAACACAAAGAGCTAACTAAATTTATAAACTCTGCTAGTCTTAAAGATTTATACTCTGTATCTAATTCTTATAAAGATTATACAACTTATAATAACAAGGCTGCAGAAACAGACTTTCTGTATGAGTATGAAACGGATGCAGATGCACAGTACAACATTGGAATCTGCTGTCTTTTTGGCCGTGGCGTTGAACAGTCGTACGCCGAGGCTGCAAAGTGGTTCAGAAAAGCAGCGGAACAAGGACATGCCGAAGCACAGCAATGCCAAGAGTCTCTGAATCCCAGTTTTTTTGCCGAGCGAGGAGATGTAGAAGCACAGTTCATACTTGGCGATTGTCATCACTATGCCAAGGGCATTGAAAAGTCATATATTAAAGATGCGGAGTGGTACAGAAAGATCGCGGAGCAATGGAATGTTGGCGCACAATGCAAT
>ERZ808032.13-NODE-13-length-32834-cov-4.378026_pt1 | contig 32834 bp, 31 predicted proteins | sample MGYA00380187_ERZ808032 | MGnify/ENA primary metagenome ERZ808032 (study PRJEB31490, sample SAMN06133378) | cow dung metagenome | isolation source: M10 | host: cow | place: China: Chengdu | collected 2015-05 ...
TGAAAGTTTGTGCAAGCCGAGAGCAGAGTCAAACTTGTTTGAACTATGCCGAGGCGCCGCCAAACTTCATGAGGGCGAAGCCCGAATAATCGACTAATCGTTGAATCGTTAAATCGTTAAATCGCAAATCAACAAATCCACGATTCATCGTGAGCGAAGCGAACAAATAAACAATTCATTTTCGCGCAGCGAACTAAACGACTAAACGCCTAAACAACTAAACAACTAAATATTTTCACTTTTCAAGATAAAATTGTAAATTTGTGGGCTAAAAATTAGAGGATTATGAATATATCGTATAATTGGCTTAAAAACTACATCAATTTAACCCTATCGCCCGAAGAAACGGCAAAAAAATTAACCTCATTGGGCCTAGAAGTAGGCACCACAGAAACCGTTCAAAGCATTAAAGGCGGATTAGAAGGATTGGTAGTAGCCAAAGTTCTTACCTGCGAAGATCACCCCAATTCAGACCACCTACACATTACTACCGTAGATGCCGGAAACGGCGAACCCCTACAAGTAGTGTGCGGTGCAGCCAACTGCCGCGCTGGGCTAACCACCATTTTGGCTACCGTTGGCACCAAATTGTACAGTGGCGAAGAATCGTTCACCATCAAAAAATCAAAAATCAGAGGCGTTGAATCGTTTGGCATGCTTTGCGCCGAAGACGAAATTGGCATTGGCACATCGCACGATGGTATTATAGAACTACCCGAAGATGCCGTAATTGGCACCCCTGCCAAAGAATACTACCACATAGAAGACGATACCTTAATTGAGGTAGACATTACTCCAAACCGCAGCGATGCCATTTCGCACTACGGCGTAGCCCGCGATTTAGCAGCAGGTTTGGGTATAGAGGTAACCAAACCCTCGGTAGAGGCGTTCAAAGTAGACAACAACGATTACGTAGTAAACGTAACCGTTCAAAACAGCGAAGCTTGTCCTCGTTACTCGGGCGTTACCATCAACAACGTAAAAGTAACCGAATCGCCCGATTGGTTAAAAAACAAACTTACCACCATTGGTTTGCGCCCTATCAACAACGTAGTAGACGTAACCAACTTTATTTTGCACGAATTAGGCCAACCTCTTCATGCTTTTGATGGCGATAAAATTAAAGGCAACCACATCATCGTTCAAAACCTAGCAGACGAAACCCCATTTACTACCCTAGACGGTGTAGAACGCAAACTTTCTAGCAACGACTTGATGATTTGCAACGAAGAAGAAGGCATGTGCATTGCTGGTGTATTTGGCGGTTTAGATTCGGGTGTAACCGAAAGCACCACCAAAGTATTCATCGAAAGTGCTTACTTTAACCCTGTATCGGTGCGCAAAACCGCTCGCCGTCATGGTTTAAATACCGACGCATCGTTCCGTTACGAACGTGGATGCGACCCCAACATTACCTTGTACGCCCTTAAACGTGCTGCCTTGTTAATTCAAGAAGTTGCCGGCGGACAAGTATCGATGGATATTGTAGACATCTACCCCGACCCCATCGAAGATTTCAAGGTACAATTATCGTACGCAAAAGTAAATAGCCTAATTGGCAAAGAACTAAGCAAAGAAACCGTAAAAGGTATTTTAGCTGGTTTAGAAATTAAAATTGAAAGCGAAACCGACACCGAATTAAGCCTATTGGTTCCTCCTTACCGTACCGATGTACGCCGCGATGTAGACGTTATTGAAGACATTTTGCGTATTTACGGTTACAACAACATCCAACCAGGCACATCGTTGCAATCGGCCATTAGCTATGTAAACAAACCCGATAGCACCACCTTGCAAAACAAGGTATCCGACCACTTGTCGGGTGCAGGCTTTAACGAGATTTTAAACAACTCGCTAACCCGCATCTCTTACTACACCAACCTAAGCAGCTACCCTGTAGAACAAGCGGTTAAAATTATGAACCCATTGGGTGCAGAGTTAAGCGTAATGCGTCAAACCTTGCTATTTGGCGGTTTAGAAAGCATTGCACGCAACCGCAACCACCGTCAAAACAACCTTAAATTTTACGAATTTGGTGCTTGCTACCACTACAACGCTAGCAAAAAGACCGAAGAAAAACCATTAGCAGCCTACAGCGAAGAAACACACCTAGGCATTTGGATGTGTGGCAACAACAGCGACATTAGCTGGACCGACGGCGAACGCAAGCTAACCTTCTTTGACCTTAAGGCACACGTTATAAACTGTTTAACACGCATTGGCATTGCCCCTGCAAGCTACGTAGTAGTTCCTTTTGAAAGCGACATTTACAACCAAGCTATTGCCCTACAAACCCGTGGTGGCAAAGTAATAGCACAACTAGGCATTGTAAGCAAGGCACAGCTAAAAGCATTCGACATTGATACCGATGTATTCTATGCCGACATCAACTGGCCTGTAGTTCTTAAACAACTAAAAAACAGCAAAGTAACCTATCGCGAAATTTCTAAATACCCAGAAGTTAAACGCGACTTGGCCCTATTGCTAGACAAAACCATTACCTTCCAACAAATTGAGGACATTGCCTTTGAGGTAGAGAAAAAGATCCTTAAAAAGGTAGTTTTGTTCGACGTTTACGAAGGCAAAAACCTAGAGCCAGGCAAAATATCGTACGCTGTTAACTTTACCTTACAAGACACCGAAAAAACCTTGCAAGACAAACAAATTGACAACGTAATGCAACGCCTTATTAAAGCATTCCAAGACAAATTGGGCGCAACGATAAGATAAGAGTGAGGAGTGAGGAGTTAGGAGTTAGGAGTTAATTCCTAAACGACTAAACGGTTAAACGACTAAACAACTAAACATAAAAAAAATATGGGAAGAGCATTTGAATACCGCAAAGCCACTAAAATGAAACGTTGGGGCAACATGGCCCGCGTTTTTACCAAACTAGGCAAACAAATTACCATTGCTGTACGCGAAGCCGGCAGCGATCCTAACGGCAACCCACGTTTGCGCATGTTGATGCAACAAGCTAAAAAAGAAAACATGCCCAAAGAAAACGTAGAACGTGCCATTAAAAAAGCATTCTCTAAAGACGAAGGCAATTACAAAGAAATCAACTACGAAGGATACGGTCCTCACGGCATCGCCATTTTTGTAGAAACCGCTACCGACAACAACATGCGTACCGTAGCCAACGTACGTAGCTACTTTACCAAAGCAGGTGGTTCGTTGGGCACCAGTGGTTGCTTGCAATTCTTGTTCGACCACAAATGCGTGTTCTCTATTGTTCCTAAAGAAGGCGTAGAACTAGAAGAACTAGAACTAGAATTAATTGACTTTGGTGTAGAAGAATTAGAACAAGACGAAGAAGGCAACATTGTATTCTACGGCGATTTCCAATCGTATTCGGCTATCCAAAAATACCTAGAAGACAATGGTTTCGACATCAACAGTGCCGAATTTGAACGCGTTCCTAACGATTACAAAACCGTAACCGAAGAACAACGTGCTTCTATTCAAAAATTGTTGGATCGTATTGAAGAAGACGAAGACGTACAAAACGTTTACCACAACATGGCTGCAGAATAATTAGCCATTATTTCTTTACCCTAACCTCATTTTTGGCAATAAAGTCTTTCCAATTTTTGTAAGGCTTGTCAGAAATGGGGTTTTTCTTTTGTAAAAAGTGACAATAAGCAGCCGCTAAGGCATCGGTAGCATCTAATTTTAGGTTCAATTCATCAAGCGGAATTTTCAAGAACCTGCGTAGCATATCGGCTACTTGCTCTTTAGACGATGCTCCATTGCCCGTAATGGCCATTTTTATCTTTAAGGGGCTGTATTCGTCTACGGTTAGGCCGGCACGCATGGCAGCCGCAATGGCCACTCCCTGCGCCCTACCCAACTTAAGCATCGACTGCACATTTTTGCCAAAAAAAGGCGATTCAATGGCCAGTTCGTCGGGCTGATAGCGTTCTATAAGCGTACAAATAATATCAAATACTTTGCGCAGTTTTTCGTAGTGCGTTTTGCAGTCTTTAAATTGCACGCAACCCAAATCAACCAATTCGACTTGCGATATACCTTGGTACCTCAGCACGCCAAAGCCCATTACCGTAGTACCTGGGTCAATGCCTAAAATAGTATGAGCAGTGGTCGATTTCATTAAGCATCCAATCTAGCATCGGCTCCCCACATCAGTTTCTCGCGCAAGGTTTGAAAGTAAGTATGCCCATGCCTCTTGGCAACTTTTACGGTATAACCCGCTTTTTTTAGCACCAGATGCATGCCACTTTTGCAAACTACCGACCTTCCGTCAACCGCTATTAAGAAGTGATTATTGCGACTCTCCACATCCAATTCTATTTGCCAATCATCGGGCACAATAACAGGACGTAAATTTAAGCTATGAGGCGCCACAGGCGATACGATAAAGCTATTATTCTGAGGCATTAAAATAGAAGCCCCCACACTCAAGGCATACGCAGTAGACCCCGTAGGCGTAGAAATCAACAAACCATCGGCACGATAGGTACACAAATACTGTCCATTTAGCGAGGTGTGCACCTTAATCATAGACGATGTATCTTGCTTTAGCACAGCCACTTCGTTTAAAGCAATGGTATCCTCGGCTGGCAATACGTTGGGCGAAACTACTTCTATCAACGAACGCTCTTCTACATTAAAACCATCGGCCATAATTTCGTCAATAGCAGCACTAATTTCATCGCCTTTTACATCTACCAAAAAGCCCAAATTGCCCAAATTAATGCCCAAAATAGGGATGCCTGCACTACCTACTCGTTTGGCTGTCTTTAAAAAAGTACCATCGCCGCCCAAACTCAATGCCAAATCAACATCAAAACTATCCCCTTTTTGAATTACCTGATAAGTAGCGGGCAAATAGGCATGGTTACTGCGCAAAAATTGTTCCATGCGCACATCCAAAAGTATAGACACTTGGTGTTTTTCTAGGCATTGTAGTAATTCGGTCGATGCCTTGGCAAAACCTTGTTTGTGAACGCTACCAAATACAGCAACTTTCTGAATATGTGGATAATTTTCTACCATAAAATAGGAGTTTATCTGCAATAATTGAGTATCTTTGTTCGTTTTTATGTAAAACGAATAAATTTGCCCTTAAAGGGCTTATTTTACTGCAAAGTAAATTATTTTTTATGAAAAAGACAACATTAAGCGTAAATATCAACAAGGTAGCCACATTGCGCAACGCACGTGGTGGCCAAGTTCCTAACGTAACCCAGGTAGCTTTGGATTGCGAAAAATTTGGTGCCGATGGTATTACCGTGCACCCCCGTCCCGACGAACGTCACATTCGTTATGCCGACGTACGCGATCTTAAAAAATTGCTTACCACCGAATTCAACATCGAAGGTTACCCACAAGAATCGTTTATTAAATTGGTACTGGAAGTAAAACCCACCCAAGTAACCTTGGTACCCGACCCACCCGAAGCGCTTACCTCTAACGCAGGTTGGGACACCATCCAGCACCGCGACTTTTTAACCGAAATAGTGGCTGAATTTAAACGCAACGGCATTAGAACCTCTATCTTTACCGATACACGTGCCGAAATTATAGAAGCCGCTGCACTTACGGGAACCGACCGCATTGAGCTTTACACCGAGCCATATGCTACGCAATTTCCTCTTGATGCCGCCCAAGCCGTAAAATCGTTTGCCTTGGCATCAGAAATTGCCCACAAATGTGGTTTACAAGTAAATGCCGGCCACGATTTAAGTTTGCAAAACTTACGTTACTTTGCCCAAGAAGTTCCCTATTTAGACGAAGTTTCTATTGGTCACGCCCTGATATCGGATGCCCTTTACTTAGGTTTACAAGAAACCATTAAACAATACAACCAACAACTAATCTTTTAATAATCGACTAATCGCCTAAACGACTAAACGACTAAACAAATAAACATTAAACACTAACCATACATGACACCCTTAAACGTACTATTACAAATACAAGCAACTGGCACAGCCGTTGCCGATAGCACCCTTCAAGTAGCCCCCGAAACCGTAGAAATGAGCTATTGGGAAATGGCCCAAAAAGGTGGCCCATGGATTATGATTCCCATGCTTATCATGTCGTTCATAGCAGTGTACATCTTTATTGAACGCTGGGTAGCCATCAAAAAAGCATCCAAAGAAGACACTACCTTTATGGATCGCATCAAAGATTACATCATGGATGGAAAAATTGATTCGGCTACCAACCTATGCCAACAAGCCAACACCCCATCGGCCCGTATGATTGAAAAAGGCATTTCTCGCTTGGGCAAACCCATGAACGACGTACTAGTGGCCATCGAAAACGTAGGAAACATCGAAACCAATAAACTAGAAAAAGGCTTCAACATATTGGCTACCATTGCAGGTGGTGCACCTATGCTAGGGTTCTTAGGTACCGTTATTGGTATGGTACAAGCCTTTTACGACATGGCCAATGCTGGCAACAACGTAGACATTACCGTACTTTCTAACGGTATTTACACCGCTATGATTACCACCGTTGCGGGTTTGATTGTAGGTATTATTGCCTACTTTGGTTACAACGTATTGGTATCTAGACTAGACCAAGTGGTACAAAAAATGGAAACACGTACCATGGAATTTATGGATTTATTAAACGAGCCCATTAACTAATTACCCATGGCATTAAAAAAACGAAATAAGGTTAACCCAACGTTTAGCATGTCGTCTATGACCGACTTGGTATTCTTGTTGCTTATTTTCTTCATGATTACCTCGACGGTGGTAACCCCCAGTGCTATTAAGTTGGTATTGCCCAAAAGCAGTAGCCAAGCAGCCGCTAAACCCATTACCAGGGTCTTTATTGATGCAAATTTGCAACATTACGTAGCAACGGGCAAAGAGGCAGAACGTGCGGTAACTTTCGAAGAGATAGAACCGTTTTTACAAGGCGTTGTAGCCGCCGAACCCGACATGTACGTGGCACTTTACGCCGACGAAAGTGTTCCCTATCGCGAAATTGTACGCGTACTAAACATAGCCAACAAAAACCAATTTAAATTAGTGATTGCTACCCGTCCTGTACGAGAATGAAAGCAGATAAAAAAAATAAAGACAGCAAAATAGCCGGATTGGTAGGTAGTATTTTGGTACACCTGCTGTTGTTGCTTGCCCTCTTTTTTACAGGAATGGTTGCTTTTATTCCCGACACAGAAGAAGGACTTACGGTAAACTATGGAACCGATGAAATGGGCGATGGTTTGTTTGAACCTGCACCACAAAAAGACATCGAAGACCAACTAGTTCCCGAACAAGAACCAATACAAGCGACGACACCACCAGCTGTAAGCGAGCCAACCCCTTCGCAACCCGATTTACAGACGCAAGACATCGAAGAATCGCTAGAGATGAAAGAGGCACGCGAAAAGGCTGAACGCGAAAAAGAACTAGAACGCCAACGCCAAGAAGAATTGCGTAAGCAACAAGAAGAACTACGCAAACAACAAGAAGCCGAGGCCAAGCGCATTGCCGAAGAAAAACGCAAAGCAGAAGAAAAGCGCAAGGCAGAAGAGGCCAAAAAGAAAGCACAAGAAGAGGCAGCTAAGAAAGCCGCATCAGCAGGTTTAAATGCTTTTGGTAGCGGAGGCAAAGGCACCAGCACCACCGCTAAAGGCGAAGGCGTTACAGGCGGCACAGGAAACCAAGGCAACCCATTGGGTAGTGCCGAATCAACCAACCGAAATGGAGGCGGAACGGGCAATGGCCACAGTTACAACCTTAACGGGCGTAGCATTAAAGGTACCCTCCCTAATCCATCGTACGTTAAAAACGAAGAAGGTATTATTGTTGTTACCATCGAGGTAAATGCAGCAGGTACCGTTATCAGTGCCCGTGCTGGCGCAGCCGGCACCACCATTAGCGATGCCTCTATGCGTCGCGATGCCGAACAAGCTGCATTAAAAGCAAAATTCAATGGCATTAGCGGCAACACCGTACAAACAGGAACCATTACATATCGATATAAATTAAACTAACCATATGAGCGATCAACGTTACAACCTACGCGGCGTATCGGCATCTAAAGAAGATGTACACAACGCCATCAAAAACATCGACAAAGGGCTATACCCCAAAGCATTTTGCAAAATTATTCCCGATATTTTGGGCGGCGATAGCGAGTACTGCAACATCATGCACGCCGACGGTGCTGGCACCAAATCGTCGCTTGCCTATCTTTATTGGAAAGAAACTGGCGATTTATCGGTTTGGAAAGGCATTGCCCAAGATGCCCTAATCATGAACATCGACGACCTTTTGTGCGTAGGTGCAGTAGACAATATTTTGGTATCGTCTACCATTGGTCGTAACAAACTATTGATTCCTGGCGAGGTAATTTCTGCCATCATCAACGGAACCGACGAGTTACTTGCCGAACTACGCGAAATGGGCATAGGTGTATACGCTACCGGTGGCGAAACGGCCGACGTAGGCGATTTGGTGCGTACCATCATTGTAGATAGTACCGTAACCTGCCGCATGAAACGCAGCGATGTTATCAATAATGCCAACATCAAACCCGGTAATGTAATTGTAGGTTTGGCTTCGTTTGGTCAAGCTACCTACGAAAAACAGTACAACGGTGGTATGGGCAGCAATGGTTTAACCTCTGCTCGTCACGATGTATTTGCCAACTACCTAGCACAAAAATACCCAGAAAGTTACGACGCATCGGTTCCTGCCGATTTGGTCTACTCGGGTGGTTTAAAATTAACCGATAGCGTAGAAGGTTCGCCCATTGATGCTGGTAAATTGGTACTTTCTCCTACCCGCACCTACGCTCCTGTGGTTAAAAAATTATTGGATCAATTGCGTCCACACATCGATGGTATGGTACACTGCTCGGGCGGTGCACAAACCAAAGTATTGCACTTTGTAGAAAACGTACACGTTATTAAAGATAACTTATTCCCTGTGCCTCCACTTTTCAAAACCATCCAAGAACAAAGTGGCACCGATTGGAAAGAAATGTACAAGGTGTTCAACATGGGCCACCGACTAGAAGTGTACATCGATCCACAATACGCAGAACAAGTTATTGAAATTTCTAAATCGTTTGGCATTGATGCACAAATTATTGGCCGCATCGAAGAAAGCGACCATACGCACCTAACCATCAACAGCGAATTTGGCACGTTTACTTATTAAGTCGCTGAGCGACGTTAAATCGTGAAATCGCCCAATCGTAATAAAAAAACGATTCATCTTCGCGAAGCGAACTAAACGACTACACGACTAAACGACTATACGATTTAACGATTACTCAATAAGAAATAACCTTCGATTAGTCGATTATTCAGGCTACGCCTTCATGAAGTTTGGCATCGGCTTAGCATAGCCAAAATAAATTTTGTCTCTGCATTCGCCTCGCACAAACTTTCACCGATTAGTCGATTAGTCGATTCATCGATTAGTCAAAAATTATATGGCCGAAAGTTCATTATTAGAAAAAATAGAAGGTTTATACCACAAGTTTGACGAAGTATCGACACTCATTACCGACCCTTCGGTAATTGCCGATATGCGTCGTTTTGTTAAGTTAAACAAAGAATACCGCGATTTAGAACAAATTGTAAACGCGGGCAACCGATACAAAACCCTTTTAGCGCACATTGCCGAGGCAAAAGAATTGCTTCAAACCGAAACCGATGCCGATATGCGCGAAATGGCCAAAGCAGAGCTAGACGAATTGGAGCCACAAGTAGCTCCCATGGAAGAAGAAATTAAGCTCTTGCTTATTCCTGCCGACCCCGAAGATGCCAAAAACGCCATTGTAGAAATTAGAGGCGGTACAGGGGGCGACGAGGCCGCTATTTTTGCAGGCGACTTATTTAAAATGTACAGCAAATACTGCGAAATGAAAGGCTGGCGCGTAGAAGTTACTTCTATGAACGAAGGCACATCGGGTGGCTACAAAGAAATTGTATTCAACGTATCGGGCGAAGGTGTATATGGTATCCTAAAATACGAATCGGGGGTACACCGTGTACAACGCGTACCTGCCACCGAAACGCAAGGCCGCGTACACACATCGGCTGCTACCGTAGCCGTACTACCCGAAGCGGACGAATTTGACGTAGAAATTAACGAAGGTGAAATTAAATGGGACACCTTCCGCTCTAGTGGTGCCGGTGGTCAGAACGTTAACAAGGTAGAATCGGGTGTGCGTTTGCGCTACATGTGGAAAAACCCAGTTACGGGTGTGGTAGAAGAAATTTTAATTGAATGTACCGAAACCCGCGACCAACCCAAAAACCGCGAACGTGCCCTATCGCGCCTACGCACCATGATTTACGACCGCGAACACCAAAAATACTTGGACGATATTGCATCGCGCCGCAAAACCATGGTATCAACAGGCGACCGTAGTGCTAAAATTAGAACCTACAACTATCCACAGGGACGTATTACCGATCACCGCATCAACTATACCATTTACAACCTAAATGCCTTTATGAACGGCGAAATTCAAGACTGCATCGACCACCTGATTGTAGCCGAAAACGCCGAACGCATGAAAGAGAGTGAATTATAATATTTTCCTAAAAACCTCCACATATGACACGAGAAGAACTTTTTGAAAACATCAAACGCAAAAAATCATTCCTTTGCGTTGGTTTGGATACCGATATTACCAAAATTCCCGAGCATCTTTTTGAAAACGAAGATGCCATGTTTGATTTTAACAAAGCCATTATTGATGCCACCGCGCCTTACTGCGTAGCATACAAACCCAATTTGGCTTTTTACGAAAGCATTGGCCTAGCAGGATGGGATGTATTGGAAAGAACCATTGAGTACATCAAAACCAACTATCCCGACCAATTCTTAATTGCCGATGCTAAACGCGGCGATATTGGCAACACATCGGCCATGTATGCCCGCACATTCTTTGGCAATATGGATTTTGACACCGTAACCGTTGCTCCATACATGGGCGAAGACAGCGTATCACCCTTTTTATCGTACCCAGGCAAATTCGTTACGTTGTTGGCACTAACTTCTAACAAAGGAGCCTTTGATTTTCAACTTATCGAAGACAAAGAAGACGGCAAACGCTTGTTTGAAAAAGTGTTGGAAACCTCTAAAAAATGGGGTAACGAAGATCAATTGATGTACGTAGTAGGCGCTACCAAAGCCGAAATGCTATCGGATATTCGTAAAATTGTACCCGATAACTTCTTGCTTGTTCCCGGTGTTGGTGCACAAGGTGGTAGTTTGCAAGCCGTTGCACAATACGGCATGAACAGCCAATGCGGTTTGTTGGTAAACTCATCGCGTGCCATCATTTATGCCGACAACAGCGAAAACTTTGCCCAAGCAGCCGGCCAAGCTGCTGCCGAAGTACAAGCCGAAATGGCCGAATTGCTAGCCGCTCACAACCTAATCTAATCATGGCGAACAAAAAGAAAATCATAAACGACCCTGTTTTTGGTTTCATTACCCTGCCCAGCGAATTGTTGTACGACTTACTACAACATCCGCTGGTGCATCGCTTAACGCGCATCAAGCAGTTAGGCTTAACGTCGTACGTGTATCCAGGAACCCAACACACCCGTTTCCAACACTCGTTGGGCGCGCTTCACCTCATGACAGAAGCCATTAAAACCCTACAAAACAAAGGGAATAACATTACCGACGACGAAGCCAACGCCGTTTACGCGGCTATTTTACTGCACGATTTGGGTCACGGACCATTTTCGCACACGTTAGAAGATTTCTTTTTTACCCATCACTCGCACGAAGAAGTAGGCCTTGCACTTATAGAGCAACTAAACCGTGATTTTAACGGCAAATTAGACCTTACCCTTCAAATTTTACGCAACACCTACGCCAAAGGTTACTTACACGAACTGGTATCGGGCCAACTAGACATGGACCGATTAGACTACCTAAGGCGCGATAGTTTCTTTTCGGGCGTTACCGAGGGCAACATTGGTTCGGCGCGCATCATCAAGATGCTCAACATCAAAAACGATAAATTGGTGGTAGAAGCCAAGGGCATTTACTCTATCGAAAACTTTTTGATGAGCCGACGTCTTATGTATTGGCAAGTTTACTTGCACAAAACGGCCTACGCTGCCGAAATTATGCTGCATAAAACCATGCTACGCGCTAGGCACGTAGCCCAACAAGACCCCACCCTATTTGGCAGCGAATCGCTTCGTTACTTTTTAAAGCAAGGTGCAACCCAACTTACCCCAGAAGCCTTGCATCATTTTACCCAATTAGACGATGCTGACATTTGGGTAGCCCTAAAATCGTGGTGCCATCACCCCGACAAAGTACTCTCGCTTTTAAGTAATGGCATCGTTAATCGCCAAATCTTTAAGGTAGAAATATCCAACACACCTTTTGACGATAACTACTTAAAAGACAAAGCAATACAACTAAGCCAAACTTTAAATTTATCGTTAAACGACGTTGATTTTCTAACCTCTTACAAAAAGGTAACCAACAACCTGTACCGCGAGGACGACAACGCCATAGACATTCTTTTTAGCGACGGCAGCACCAAACGCATTTCGGAAGCATCGGATATGTTTAACTTGGACGTTTTATCCAAGCCCATCCACAAATATTATTACTGCCATTTTAGGGTTTAAAATTTGCTTTTTTTAGCAGTATATTGTAACTTTGCCTAAATTTAGGCATTATGGAATTTTCTGCATCACAATTAGCTGCTGTACTACAAGGAACCATAGAAGGAGACGCTTCTGTACGTGTTCACGACTATGCAAAAATAGAAGAAGGCAAACCCGGTACCTTATCGTTCTTATCCAACCCAAAGTACGAAAACTACCTATACGAAACAGAAGCTAGCATTGTATTGGTTAATAACGATTTTAAACCTACTAAACCAGTTAAAGCTACGCTTATTCGCGTACCCAATGCCTATTTAGCCCTTGCAACCCTACTTCAACTAGCAGAACAACATAAACCTGCCAAATCGGGCATCGACCCCACCGCTCATATTGCCGCATCGGCCACCATTGGTAGCAACTGCTACATTGGTCCGTTTGTATACATTGGCGAGAATGTAGTTATTGGCGACAATACGCAAATATACTCGCATTGCGCCATCAACGAAAACGCAAAAATTGGCAGCAACAACATTCTTTACAATGGTGTAATTGTTTACCACGAATGCGTAATAGGAAACAATTGCATTCTTCATGCAGGTGTAGTTATTGGAGCAGATGGGTTTGGTTTTGCCAAAAATCCCGATGGAACCTATTTTAAAATGCCACAAAATGGCAACGCCATTATAGAAGACAACGTAGAAATTGGAGCCAATACCTGCGTAGATAGAGGTAGCATGGGTCCCACCATTGTGCATAGCGGCGTAAAACTAGACAACCAAATACAAATTGGGCACAACGCAGAAATTGGGCACAATACCGTTATGGCGGGTTGCTCGGCTGTAGCCGGTTCTGCCAAAGTAGGCAACGATTGTACGTTTGCTGGCTTTGTAGGCATTGCAGGTCACATACAAATTGCCAACAGCACCATGGCAGGAGCCTTTACCGGCATTACCAAAAGCGTAAAAACCCCTGGCCAAGTATACCATGGTCCTACAGCCCTTCCTGCGATGCAAAACAAAAGGGCATTTGCCGTATATCGCAACTTACCCGATTTTAGAAAAGAGTTCTACGAACTACAAAAAGAGGTAGCAGCTTTAAAAGAACAACTAAAAAAACAAGACTAACAGATGGTACAACATACGCTAGCGCAAGCATTCACACTTAACGGTAAAGGACTACACACAGGCGTGCAAATTACCGCCACTTTTTGCCCTGCAGCAGAAAACACAGGCATACAACTTGTTCGCACCGATTTAGCAGGCAGTCCTGTTATACCAGCCTTAGCATCGTACGTCACAGCCACCGAACGTGGCACCGTAGTGGCTAATGGAAGCGCCGCAGTTAGCACCATAGAACATGCCATGGCTGCCTTAATGGCTTTTGGCATTGACAACTGTACCATACAAATCAATGCCCCCGAAATGCCTATTTTGGACGGCAGCGCTAGTTTTATTGTTACCGCCATTAAACAAGCAGGCATCGTAGCACAACAAGCCGCTCGTCGCTACTTTGAGGTAACAGAAAAAATGGAATTTGAGCACAACGGTTCATCCATTACCCTTTTGCCCGACGATCATTTTTCGGCAGAAGTACACATCGATTTCAACTCACCTATCCTACCCCCTCAAGTAGCTACCTTAGCATCGCTTGCTAATTTTGAAGATGAAATAGCAGCCGCACGTACTTTTGTGTTTGTACGCGAAATTGCACCCTTGTTGCAACACAACCTTATCAAGGGCGGCGACCTTGACAATGCCATTGTAATTTACGACAAAGAAATGTCGCAACAAGAAGTAGACAACCTTTGTGGATTGCTCAATATTCCTAATATCCAGCTAACCGAATTAGGCTACCTAAACAGAAAACCATTGGTATTTGACAACGAACCTGCCAGACACAAATTATTGGATATTATAGGCGATTTGTCGTTAATCGGACTTCCTATCAAAGGCAAAGTTATTGCCCACAAGCCCGGACACACCTTTAATACCCAAGTAGCCAAACTAATACTAAATTACATCAACCAAACCAAATAAACCAGGCCTATGATTTCTCCTAACGCTTACGTACACCCCAATGCCAAATTAGGCAAAGACGTTATAGTAGATGCTTTTGCATACATCGACGACAATGTTGAAATTGGAGATGGAACCCACGTTTTTCCTAACGCTACCATTTTATCGGGTGCACGCATCGGTAAAAATTGCCGCATATTCCCTAGTGCCGTTATTTCTGCTATCCCACAAGATTTAAAATTTAAGGGAGAAGAAACCACGGCTGTAATAGGCAACAACACCACCATACGCGAATGCGTTACCGTTAATCGCGGCACAGCATCAAAAGGAACTACAATTGTAGGCAGCAACTGTTTGCTAATGGCCTACTCACATATTGCCCACGACTGTATTTTGCACGACAACATCATCATTGGCAATGCCAGTCAAATTGCAGGCGAGGTTGAAATTGACGACTGGGCTATTTTAAGTGGCAACTGCTTGATTCACCAATTCTGCCACATTGGCGCGCACATCATTATGCAAGGTGGCTCTCGTACCAGCAAAGACGTACCTCCTTACGTAACAGCAGGCCGTGACCCATTGGCCTTTGCAGGCATCAACTTAATTGGTTTGCGTCGTCGCGGTTTCTCGTCCGACCAAATCCAAACCATTCAAGAATGCTATCGTGCCTTGTATCAATCGGCATTAAACACCAGTCAAGCCATCGAAAAAATTGAATCTGAGTTGCCTGCATCGCCCGAGAGAGACACCATTTTAAATTTCTTAAAGACATCACAACGCGGTATTATTCGCGGATACCAAGATTAATATACCATTATGGAAGAAACAGTAAAAAAATCGCTTAACTTTATTGAAGAAATCGTAGAGAAAGATTTACGCGAAGGTAAAAACGACGGTCGTTTACAAACTCGTTTCCCACCCGAACCCAACGGATACTTACACATAGGCCACGCCAAAGCCATCTGCATGGACTTTGGTATTGCACAACAATATGGTGGTATTTGCAACCTTCGTTTTGACGATACCAACCCTAGCAAAGAAGACGTAGAATACGTAGATTCTATTCAAGAAGACATCAAATGGCTTGGTTTTGAATGGGGCAACGTTTACTACGCATCCGATTATTTTCAACAACTATGGGATTTGGCCGTTCAACTAATCAAAGACGGCAAAGCCTATATTGACGAACAATCGGCCGAAGAAATTGCCAAACAAAAAGGCACTCCTACCACCCCTGGTACAGAAAGCCCCTACCGCAATCGTCCTGTAGAAGAAAACTTGGCACTGTTTGCCAAAATGAATACAGGCGAGGTTCCCGAAGGTGCAATGGTACTACGTGCAAAAATTGACATGGCATCGCCTAACATGCACTTCCGCGATCCTATTATGTATCGCATCATCACCTCGCATCCTCACCACCGTACAGGTACCCAATGGAAAGCCTACCCCATGTACGATTACGCACATGGCCAATCAGACTACTTTGAAGGCGTAACCCACTCCATTTGTACCCTAGAATTTGTGGTACACCGTCCGCTTTACGATTGGTTCATCGACCAATTTGCCGATAGCGACTATCGCCCACGCCAATATGAATTTAACCGTTTGAACATTACCTATACCGTAATGAGCAAACGCAAAATGTTGCAATTGGTACAAGAAGGCGTAGTAGCAGGTTGGGACGACCCTCGTATGCCAACCATTTGTGGCTTGCGTCGTAGAGGTTACACCCCCGAGGCCATTCGCGATTTTATTGACCGCATTGGTTATACCAAAGTAGACGGTATGATTGACGTTTCGCTTTTGGAACACTCCATTCGCGAAGACCTTAAACCCAAAGCACACCGTGTTAGTGCCCTATTTGACCCGATTAAATTGGTTATTACCAACTATCCAGAAGGTCAAAAAGAGTACATGACAACCGATAACAACCCCGATAACGAAGCTGCAGGCACCCGCGAAATGCCATTTGGCAGAGAAATCTTTATTGAAAGAGGCGACTTTATGGAAGACGCTCCCAAAGATTTCTTCCGTCTTACCCCTGGTGGACGCGAGGTTCGTCTAAAAAGCGCCTACATTATTCAATGCACTGGTTGCGAAAAAGACGAGAACGGCCAAGTTACTACCGTTTACTGTACCTACGACCCCGATACCAAAAGTGGTACAGAAGGCAGCAAACGCAAGGTTAAAAGTACCATCAACTGGTTGGATAAAGACGGTTGCATAGAAGCAGAAGTTCGTTTATACGACCGCTTATTTAAGGTAGAAGACCCTGCTGCTTACGATGGCGATTTCCACGATCTACTAAACGAAGATTCATTGGAAGTAAAAACAGCCTTGGTAGAAAAACACCTAGAAGGCGCACAAGCAGGCGATCATTTCCAATTCCTAAAAATTGGTTACTTTACGGTAGACAAAGACAGCCAAGATGGCAAACTTATTCTAAACCGCACCGTATCGCTAAAAGACAATTGGGCTAAAAAATAACCTTATCCCATACTCATAAAAAATCCGCTCCCTAAGGAAGCGGATTTTTTTATGCCCTACCTACTCAGATATCATCCCATTCATTAAAACAAAAAAAGTCCAACCCTTTCGGATTGGACTTTACATTTATAGTAAGTAAATGATTACTCAATAATACCCAATAATTTAGCGTTTTTGGTAATCTTTTCTACCGCTTCGTCAATTTGGTCAAAGGTGTGTGTAGCCATTAGCGAAATACGGATAAGTGTATCTTGCGATGGAACTGCAGGAGATACCACAGGGTTAACAAACACACCATCGTCCATAAGCATACGGGTTAAACGGAACGTTTTTTCGTTGTCACGCACATAAAGAGGAATAATAGGAGTAGTTGTGTGACCTGTTTCAAATCCTTTGTCTTTGAAAGCTTGAAGCATTCTGTTGGTGTTATCCCACAAGGCTTGTTGACGCCATCTTTCTTCTTCCATTACTTCTAGAGCAGCCAACACTGCACCTGCAGCTGCAGGAGTAATACTTGCACTAAAGATAAGTGTACGAGAATTATGTTTTAAGTAGTTAATTACATCTTTATTAGAAGCAATAAAACCGCCAATGGTAGCCAATGATTTACTAAAGGTACCCATTACTAGTTCTACATCGTTTTGCACACCAAAGTGTTCGCAAACCCCAGCACCTGTTGCACCAAACACACCTAGTGAGTGGGCTTCGTCAATCATAATAGAAGCGTTGTATTTTTTAGCCAAATCTACCATTTCTGGAAGTTTTGCTACGTCGCCTTCCATCGAGAACACACCGTCAGCTACAATCAATTTAATTTTATCGGGTTCGCATTGTTGAAGGAATTTTTCTAGGTGTTCCATATCGTTGTGACGATATTTGAACTGTTTAGCCATGCTAAGGCGAGAACCTTCAATAATAGAAGCGTGGTTTAAGCGGTCTAACAAAAGATAATCTTCTCTACCTCCTAAACAAGGAACCACACCCGAGTTAACAGTAAAACCAGTTGCATATACTAGGGCTTCTTCTTTGCCTACTAATTTAGCCAATTTCTCTTCTAGTTCGATGTGAATATCCAACGTACCATTTAAGAAACGAGAACCAGCACAACCTGTACCGTATTTTTCTACAGCTTTAATTGAACCTTCTTTAATTTTAGGGTGATTAGTAAGACCTAAGTAACTGTTTGAACCAAACATCAATACGGGTTTTCCATCAATTTGAACTACCGTATCTTGATCTGAACTAATAGGTCTAAAATAGGGATAAACTCCAGCTGCTTTTGCTTTTTGAGGCACATCATATTGTGCTAAGCGTTCACTTAATATACTCATATGAATGTTATTTAGATAATGCAAAGTTACATTTTTTTTTAGACAAACAAACAATTAATCGTTGATTGTTAACAGTCCTTCTGGCAAATCAAGGTATAAAACCTTATTTTTATGGTCAATATCCATCATAAAGTCTTCTACGGCAGGTATCATTACCACATCATCATTGTTGGTTACCACACAAAACAAAACATTATCGGTTTGATCGTTTACAGCATCAATTTTGCCCACCAATAGGTCTTGGTCGTACACATCAAAACCAATAAAATATTGATAGCTAACCTGCTCTGCCTCCTCTTGCAAATGCAAAGGCAAATACACCTCTTTTCCAACCAATGCTTTGGCCTTCGATTCTGTATCAATACCTTCTACTTGCATCAACCAAGCCGTATCGTTTTGATAGCGACGGGATGTAATAAAAAAAGGCACATACAACCCATCCATGTTTAAGACAATGTATTCGCAATCGTCCAACACATCGGTATTGCCTACACACACCCACTCGCCCGATACACCATGCGTACGGGTAATCTTTCCGGCTAAAAACAATTCTTGTTCTGTTATCATGCTTGTTGATTTAGGGCTAAAGGCGCGCTTAATTCGTATACATGCGCTACGCAAGCAGGAATTTCGCTCCTATAGTGTGTAACAAAGATAAGGCTTTTATTGGTTTGTTGTGCAAATTCATCAATCAATTTTAAGCATCTTTGCTTATTAACACTATCCATACCATGAAAAGGTTCATCCAATATTAGCAGTTGAGGATTTTTTATCAAGGCTCTGGCAAACAACAACACACGTTGTTCTCCTGCCGATACGCGCAAGAAAGGTTTGTCGACCAAATGGGCGATACCCAAAGCTTGCATCAGCAAAAGTGCCTGATTGGTTTGCTCCTCACTGCAACGTTGATACAACCCTACACTATCAAAATAGCCCGATTGCACCACTTTTAAGCAAGGTACATTTTCACGATAATACAAATGCATTTCGGACGATGTATACCCAATGCGTTTTTTAATTTCCCAAATGCTTTCGCCCGACCCTCTTTTTCTGTCAAACAACCAAATGGGCAACGAATAGGCCTGTGGATTATCGGCAAAAATATAGCTTAGCAAGGTAGATTTTCCCGATCCATTGGGACCTAACAACGCCCATTTTTCGCCTTTTTGAATGCGCCATGTAACATCGGGCTGAAAAACCAAACCCTCGTACTGAATACACACCTTTTTCATGTCTACTGCGGCCTGATAATCCTCGCTTCCTAGCTGCATCGACTCAAACAAATAGGGAGTAAAAACTGGCTCCGAAACAGTCGGAATAGCGTATCCTTTAATGGGGCCTGCATACACCGTTTTACAAGCTTCTAGGTGCAACAAATGCGTGCTACATCTTGGAATATCCCTGGCATCAGCCACCAAACAAAGCAATTGTGTACCCTGTTTCACCAAGGTTTCAAACACCTCTTCCATCAATTCTCTGGTAGCCTCATCCAAACCAATATAGGGATTGTCGAATACCATCATTCTTGGTTTTTCTAACAATGCCTTCGCAATGAGTAATCGGCGTAACTGTCCACTCGATAGGGTTATTAATCGATGCGATAACAACGATTGTAATCTAAAAATCTCAATTACCTTTTCTAACCAACCAATATCGTTAGCAGGTTGTAATATTTCTTGTACAGTAGGATACCAATCTACCTCATATACATTAAAACGTTGTTGGTAGTAAGCATCCCTAAAATCAGAAAACGAATAGGTAGACTGAAAATGGATGGTTTTAATAAATTGACGGGGGTAAATAAAGGCGGTGGTTTTAGCTCTTTCTTCTTCCATAAAAGGATACTCGATACTACCACTTGCCAATCCATATCGTCCACTTATTATTTCACTAAGAAGTGTTTTCCCACTTCCGTTAGGCCCGTAAAACGTCCACACCTCGCCCTTGTTCATATCAAACGAAAAAGGCTCCAAAAAGGTAACATCCGGAATACGTGGCACCACGTTTATAAGTTTAATAAAGGCATCCATACATACACGCTATTATTATAAGGCACAAAGATAACCATTATTTGCCTAATTTGCATTTTATTGTTACCTTTGCGCATCATTTTAAATACCGTATAAATATGCTACGTATTGCCGTACAAGCCAAAGGACGCTTACACGAAGAAACCATGACCATGCTCGAAGAATCGAGCATTAAATTAGATTTGGGCAAACGCAAATTGTTGGTTGCCTCTAAATCGTTCCCTGTTGAAGTTTTATTTTTACGCGACGACGATATTCCACAAGCAGTAGCTACTGGCATTGCCGACGTGGGCATTGTGGGCGAAAACGAATTTGCCGAAAAAGGCGAAGACGCAGCTATCATCAAACGCCTTGACTTTAGCAAATGCCGTCTATCGTTGGCCATTCCTAAAGATGTTAATTACCCTGGTGTAGAATGGTTCAATGGCAAACGCATTGCTACCTCTTACCCCAATATTTTACGCCAATTTTTAGATAAAAACAACGTAAAAGCAGACATCCATGTTATTACTGGATCTGTAGAGATTGCTCCTAGCATCGACCTTGCCGATTGTATTTTTGATATTGTTAGTTCTGGAGGCACATTGGTTACCAACAACCTAAAAGAAGTAGAAGTAGCCATGTATTCAGAAGCCTTAATGATTGGCAACAAAAACCTATCAGAAGAAAAACAAGCCATCTTAAACGAATTATTATTCCGCTTTGACTCGTTTAAAAATGCCGAAGGTAAAAAATACATCATCCTTAATATACCTAACGATAAAATAAACGAAGTTTGCGCTCTACTTCCAGGCATGAAATCGCCTACCGTTACCCCATTGGTACAAGAAGGATGGTCGTCGCTTCAATCGGTTATCGAAGAAAAAACATTCTGGGACATCATCAACCAACTTAAAAACATTGGTGCCGAAGGCATTTTGGTAGTTCCTATCGAAAAAATGATTCTGTAAAAACATGCAAATTATATCCAATCCTTCGCGCAATCAGTGGGCACAATTGTTGCAACGTCCACATTTAAATAGCCAAAACCTTACCGCCATTGTCGATGAGGTATTAAACCGTATTCGCACCGAAGGCGACGCTGCCATTCGCGACTACGAGCTACAGTTTGACAAAGCTCACCTTACCGATTTACAAGTAAGCGAGGCAGAGATGCAAGAAGCCGAAGCATTGGTTAGCAACGAGCTAAAACAAGCTTTACAAACAGCAAAAGCCAATATTGCTACGTTTCACGCAGCACAAAAACACCAATTACCTAAGGTAGAAACCACCCAAGGCGTTACTTGCTGGCAAAAAGCAGTTGCCATCGAAAAGGTGGGGTTGTATGTACCAGGAGGTACTGCTCCCTTGTTTTCTACCGTGCTAATGCTTGCCATTCCAGCACAAATTGCAGGGTGTTCAGAAATTGTACTTTGCACCCCTCCCAACGCAGAAGGCAAAGTAAACCCCATTATTTTGTATGCTGCTAAACTATCGGGCGTAAGCAAGGTATTTAAAATTGGCGGTATTCAAGCCATTGGCGCCATGGCCTATGGTACCGAAAGCGTACCCAAGGTATATAAAATATTTGGTCCTGGTAACCAATACGTTATGGCAGCCAAACAACAAGTTAGCTTGCACGATGTGGCCATTGATATGCCTGCTGGTCCGTCAGAAGTAGCCATTATTGCCGACGAAACAGCAAAAGTAGGTTCTGTCGTAGCCGATATGCTTTCGCAAGCCGAACACGGCAAAGACAGCCAATCCATCGTATTTACCACCAGCCAAGCATTGGCTCAAGCATTGGTAGCCGAGATAGAAGCACAAGTAGCCGTTGCCCCACGCAAAGATTTTATCAAATGTTCACTAGAGCACAGCAAGATTTTTATTCTTGACAACATGGACGATGTGGTAGCCATGTCGAACGAATATGCTCCCGAGCACCTAATTATTATGTGCAAGGATTATGCAACTGTTGCCGAACAAATTACCAACGCAGGATCGGTATTTATGGGTTACTACACCCCCGAAAGCGCAGGCGACTACGCATCGGGTACCAACCATACCCTACCCACTAGTGGATATGCTAAAGCATATAGCGGAGTTAACCTAGACAGTTACCTAAAAAAGATTACGTTCCAAGAAATCACCCACGATGGCTTGCAAAAATTGGGTGATACTATCGAAATAATGGCAGAGAATGAGCAACTTATGGCTCATAAATATGCCGTTAGTATAAGACGACAATAAAAAGTGTGTTTTTTTCTGCAAAAAAAGTTGTTTTCTATTGGATAAAGCAAAAAAAGTTTTATATTTGCTTTCGTAAAATTGAAAATTATATCACACTTTAAAATTATTATTATGGAACAATTAGTTAAAGAAATCGAAGCTAAAATGGCTGAGTTTGCTAAAAACGCAAACGACCAAGTAGAAAAAGGCAACAAAGCTGCAGGTACTCGCGCTCGCAAAATTTCGTTAGACATCGAAAAATTGTTAAAACAATTCCGTAAAGACTCTATTGCAGCTGCAAAATAATGCATCAATAACAGTTTTACAACATAAAAAGGGTGGATTTTGAAATCCACCCTTTTTAATTTTATCGTATAAAACCAACCACTATAGGTTAGCCATCTTAATCGCTGTAATTCCTGCTTCTACTCCTTTATTACCCAAGCAACCGCCACATCTGTCCATGGCTTGTTGAAGCGTATTAACAGTAAGCAAACCAAAAATAACGGGCACCATTCCTTTTTGGGCATTTAAATAAGCAATGCCTTGGGTAGTGCCACCGCAAACATAATCAAAATGAGGAGTATCACCTTGTATTACACATCCTAGTACAATAATAGCCGCATAGCCACCTTTTTCTTGAAAACGCTTAGCTGCATACGTTAATTCAAATGCACCAGGCACATGTACCACATCAATTTGCTCTACTCCATTATCGGTTAAGGCTTGTACAGCACCATCCAATAAAGCAAACGTAACATCGCTATTCCAATCGGCTACAGCAATGGCATAACGTTGCTTAGCAACAGCCTCTTTACAAGGCATGCAATTGGGATCGTACTCCGATAAATTATGCAAGCAACTAGCCATGTTATTTAGACAAAGCGTTAATGAATTTATCTACGTCATCTACATCAGCAATACCAGGCAACACATCCTTGTATTGAGTTTTAATGGTTTGATAGGTTGCCAAGGCTTTATCGTTTTGGTTCAACGATTCGTAAGCGCGCGCTAATTTTAGCAAGTAAGTGGTAGCCACCATCACATTATCGCTTTTAGCTGCTTTTTCAAAATAACTCAATGCGCTTTCGGTTTCTCCTTTTTGTACATAGCTATCGCCAATCGTACCTAAAATAGAATAACCAACAATGGCATCATCGCCGCTATAATTAGATAAATAAGCAATGGCATTATCGTAGTCGCCTAATTTATAATACGAAATACCTGCATAAGCATTGGCTAGGTTACCACTTGGTGTGTTGCCGTATTCGTCGGCAATAGCCACAAAACCAATGTAGTTAATGCTATCGCCATCCAACGCCATTTGATATTGATTAGCTGCAAAATACAATTGTCCTTCTACTATCAAGGCTTCTGCTTCTTGGTTTGCAGGTTCTTGTACCAAATTTTTGTATACTAACCAACCAGCAATCAAGGTAATAATCACCACAAAAGCAATCATCAATTGTTTTTGGTATTTTTCAATAAAAGCTTCCGATGATAATACTGCATTTTCAAAGTTTTCCAACTCTTGTGGATTCTCTACATTTGTTTTTTTGTTTTGTGCCATAATATAATAGGTCTTTGTTTATAATTCCTTTTTACAAGCATGCAAAGATATAAAAATAAATGAAAGAATAGAAAGGAAGCGGGAATAAATTTGATACACCGCAGGCAAACTACATAAGGGCGAAGATTGTTTCGGCGCTTCATCTTCCGACCTCCACCAAATGTCGTCAGATTGCATCGCCTAAACGCCTAAACGACTAAACATCGACTCTCTGAATCACCGATTAGTCGTGAGCGCAGCGAACAAATAAACGATTTAATAAAAAAAACAGTTCATTTGTTTGTATATTAAAATTCTTTTCATACCTTTGCAGTGCTTTAACAAAACGCAATATGGTTCCTTGGCCGAGTGGTTAGGCACCGGTCTGCAAAACCGTCTACAGCAGTTCGAATCTGCTAGGAACCTCCAAGAGAATGACACTAGTCATTCTCTTTTTTTGCTCTCCCCCTTCTATACGCCTAAACGATTAAACATTAATTCGCCGATTATTCACATTCGTTCATCAACACGTCACCGATTAGTCGATTCGTCGATTCGTCGATTAGTCAATAGGAATAAGATACCGAATCACCATCCATTTTCTTTTGTCATTTGCCGCTAATTTCGTATCTTTGCACCTTATTATGCATATAAAAAACGTAATCTGCACTATGAAAACAGTTATAGAACCATCTGTTATTGATGGTATCATGCAAGAACTTGAAATAAAAGACATACAAACGGCTTCTATCCGTCAGGTAGGCGCGCTAGTACGTAAAGCCGAACAGCAAACGGGTACTGAATACATCCATTTTGAAATGGGCATTCCTGGGCTACCCCCCTCTGCTATAGGCGTACAAGCCGAATGCGAAGCCCTTCAAAAAGGGGTAGCATCGCAATACCCCATCATCGATGGTATTCCTGCTTTAAAACAAGAAGCCTCTCGTTTTATCAAAGCCTTTTTAAATACCGACATCAATCCAGAAGGTTGTACCCCAACTGTAGGTTCTATGCAAGCTTCGTTTGCATCGCTTATGTTGTGCTCGCAACTAGATGCAAAAAAAGATACCATTTTATACATCGATCCAGGTTTTCCTGTACAAAAAATGCAGGCCAACGTAATTGGTGCTAAAATTGCATCGTTCGATGTAGCAGATTATCGCAACGAAAAACTACGCGACAAATTGGAAAGCTATTTTAAACAAGGTAACATCTGCGCGGTGCTATACTCTAGCCCCAACAACCCATCGTGGATGTGCCTAAACCATCAAGAATTGCAAATTATTGGCGAACTAGCCACCCAATACGATGTCATTGTGATTGAAGACTTGGCCTACATGACCATGGACTTCCGTCAAGACTTTGGTATCCCTTTCCAAGCACCTTATCAACCCTCGGTATCGCATTATACCGACAACTATATTTTGTTGATGAGTGCCTCTAAAATATTCAGCTATGCTGGTCAACGTATTGCTGTAGCTTGCATATCCGATGCCCTGTACCACAGACACTACGATAGTTTAGCACAACGTTATGGCATTGCTCGTTTTGGTGCTGCATATAGCTACGTATTTTTGTATACTTTCTCGTCGGGCGTTTCGCACTCGGCACAATATGCCATGGCTGCGATGCTAAAAGCCGCATGCGACGGCACTTACACGTTTGTTAAAGACGTAAAAGAATACGCAGACAGAACACAAAAAATCAAAGATATTTTACAACGCAACGGCTTCCACATTGTATACGACAAAGACGGCGATTGCCCCGTTAGCGATGGTTTCTTCTTTACCATTGGCTACAAAAATATGTCGGGAGCCGAATTACTAAAAGAATTGTTGTACTATGGTGTAAGCGGTATTGATTTGGCAACTACAGGTTCTACCCGCGCTGGTATCAGGGCTTGCTCGTCAAATATTTTACCACACCACTATCAACTTTTAGAAGAACGCTTGCAACTATTTAACCAAAATCATTAAGCCTATATACTATGAACCAATCGATTTATTTTGAACCACAAATCGAAACCATGTCGCGCCAAGATTTAGAGGCGCTACAATTAGAAAGACTCAAAGAAACCGTAAAACGTGCAGCACAAGCACCTTACTATAAAAAGAAATTTGAAGAAATGGGTATTTCGCCAGACGATATTACAAGTTTGGCCGACTTAAGCAAATTACCCTTTACTACCAAACAAGACATGCGCAACAACTATCCTTTTGGATTCTTAGCTTGCGATAAAAAAGAATTGGTGCGTTTGCACTCTAGCAGTGGTACTACTGGTAATCCTACCGTTATTTGCCACACCAAAAACGACATTGCTACTTGGGCTAATCGTGTAGCACGTTGCTTTTATATGGTAGGCTTACGCGATACTGACGTTATTCAAAACTCATCGGGCTATGGTATGTTTACCGGTGGTTTGGGTATTCAAGCAGGTATTGAAGCCTTAGGTGCTATGTCTATTCCGGCAGCAGCAGGCAACAGCCGCCGTCAAATTAAGTGCATTACCGACTACGGCACCACCGCCATTCACGCCATTCCTAGCTATGCATTGCGTTTGGCCGATGTATTTGACGAACTAGGCATCGACCCTGCCAAAGACACCAACCTTACCACCTTTTTAATTGGTGCAGAACCTCATACCGAAGAAACCCGTCGAAAAATTGAAGAACGCTTTGGTGTAAAAGCATACAACTGCTTTGGCATGACCGAAATGAGTGGTCCTGGCGTTGCCTTTGAATGTACCGAACAAAACGGCATGCACCTTTGGGAAGATAGTTATATCTTAGAAATTGTTGATCCTAATACCCTAGAACCTGTTGCCGAAGGCGAAATTGGCGAAATGGTGTTAACCACCCTAGACCGCGAAGGTATGCCCCTATTGCGCTACCGCACCCGCGATCTTACACGCATCATTCCAGAGGCCTGTCCTTGTGGTCGTACCCACCGCCGCATCGACCGCATTAAAGGTCGTAGCGACGATATGTTTATTGTAAAAGGGGTAAATATTTTCCCCATGCAAATAGAAAAGATCTTGATGCAATATCCCGAAGTGGGCACCAACTACCTTATCACCATCAAACCAGAAAACAACAACGACGAGTTGATTATTGAGGTAGAAAAAGAAAACGTTACAATAGCCGACGAACGCGCACTTTGTAAAGATATTACCCGCAAGTTAAAAGATGAATTATTGCTTACACCATGTGTTATTTTACGCGAAAAAGGCGAAATTCCTAACGCAGAGGGCAAAGCTGTTCGTGTAAAAGATTTACGCGCTAAATAATCAGCCTATTATGAAAAAAGCAGATTTCCTTTTTATTGCAGTAGTTATTATCATACTAGCTCCTTTTTTTGCTTTAGATACTGTTTTTGAAGCCTATAAGAGTGCTAATGCTGCTCATCCATACATCATGGCTTTTGTTAAGTTCATGATATTATCAAGCATTGGCGAGATGCTAGGCTTACGCATTAAACAAGGAGTGTACACCTATAAAGGATATGGCATGTTACCACGTGCCATTGTGTGGGGTTTTCTAGGAGTTCTTATTGCTTTTGCCATGAACATCTTTAAAGCAGGAACACCGGTGTTGTTGCAAAGTTTAGGTATAAACGATGTTTGTTTGGCTATGCAAGGAGAATTTACAGGAACAAAATTTTTAGGAGCGTTCTGCATTTCAACGGCAATGAACACCTTCTTTGCGCCCATGTTTATGACAGTACACAAAGTTACCGACACACACATTTTGGCTTGTGGCGGTAGTTTAAAGGCACTCATTACCCCACTACCCTTTGGAAATATCTTGGCTAGCCTCAATTGGAAGGTTCAATGGGACTTTGTTTTCAAAAAAACATTACCCCTTTTTTGGATTCCTGCACACACCATTACCTTTTTACTCCCCGCTGAATTCCAAGTACTATTTGCGGCATCGTTAAGCATTGTATTGGGTATTTTACTATCTGTTGCGGCGGTTATGTCGTGCGAAAAATAACATATGAAGTTTTTTAGTAGAAAAGCACCTAGATATTGGGTAGAAAACAAGACGTTAACAGGGACCACCTTGTTTACCATTTTGTTTTCTATCTTATTCTTGTTAATATATGGTCCCTTTTCTTCTACATCGTGGTTGTCGCTTATCAAAGTGCATCAACCTAACTATTATCAGATTGTACTTGCTACCCTCACTTTTTATTTGGTGGCTCTTTCTGTTTTAGTAATCAGCAAATTTATACTGCGCCATTGCCAACGTAAACGTCCACTTACCATAGGCAACCTTATTGGTTGGGTATTAGTAGAAGTAGGGGTACTATCTATTATTTATACACTATTTACCGAACTTTTTATCATCCCAGACCCCAATCTTTTCTTACCCATATTAGGCAGGTCGTTTTTGGTCTTACTTTCCATTCTATTTATACCCTACATCATCAGCATCCTTTTTGCAACCACCATTCATCAACGTAAACTATTAGATCGTCTCACCCTAAAAATGAGCGACAAAACCCCTAATACCGACCCTAAACTTATTTCATTATCCGATAATACGGGGAAATTAAAAATAAGTGTAAGCATTGATTCGCTTTACTATGCCGAGTCGCAAGATAATTACATAAAAATCTATTACGAAACAGAGGGTAAGATTTGTCATTATATGCTTCGCAGTACTAGCAAAGCTATCGAAGACCAATTCAAAGATCATTTTATACGCTGTCACCGTTCATACTTGGTCAATAAAAATAAAATCATTCTATTTAACAACGAACGCGACAACTTATACATTAGATTAAGCAACGAGGCCCTTCCAAACATTCCAGTTTCAAGAACCTACGCTGCTTCTATCAGTTCTTGGCTAAATCAAGAGAATCTATAATCTGCCATATCATCAACCTGGCTACGCTCAATAAAACTGGCATGTTGTTTTACCTGAGCTACCGTCCATCTTATAAAAGTTTTAGCCGATTTTTCAAACAAAGTTTCATTGGCACAAGCATCTTGCAGCAACAAATGTCCCATGATGATATAGCCTGCCATTTCAACCAATCGTCTACCATGCCAATCAATCATAGCTTGATTATTAGTTGCTAAGACACTATCTAATGCCTGTTGATATACGCCTTGTGCTTCTACCAATTCATTTCGCAACAATTCCCATTTACTGGCAATTGGTTGTGATGCATACTCGCTCATCATATCGCTATAAAACCCGCTAGTAGCGTAGCGAATGGCTGCAACCACTTGCATCTGAGTAGTGCCTTCGTATATACTAGTTACACGCGCATCACGGTACAAACGTTCGGCCGCATAGTCTTTCATATAGCCAGAACCACCATGAATTTGCAAACAATCATAGGCATTTTGGTTACACAACTCGCTACCTAGTCCCTTTGCTAAAGGCGTAAAAGCATCGGCCATTTTAGCATATTTTTTTTGCTCTTCTCGTTCTTCTGGCAATAATTTACGCTCTGTAGCTATATCGTTAAGGGTTTTATAAATATCAACATAACGTGCTGTCTGATACAACATAGAACGCATAGCATCCAATTTTGCCTTCATCATGGTAAGCATCTCTGCCACAGGCATAAAACCAACAATAGCCTCACCAAATTGTTTGCGTTGTTTAGCATAGTTAAGTGCCTCGCAATAGGCTGCTTGCGATATACCTGCCGACTGAGCGGCAATGCCTAATCGAGCACCATTCATCAACGACATCACATACTTAATCAAACCCAATCTACGTTGACCACATAACTCTGCTTTGGCATTTTTATACACCAACTCGCAAGTAGGCGAGCCTTTAATACCCAACTTGTGTTCTATGCGGCGCACTTCTACTCCACCTTGTTGTTTATCGTAAATAAACATAGAAAGGCCTCTACCATCTTTAGTTCCTTCTTCCGATCGTGCCAACACCAAGTGAATATCGCTATCGCCATTGGTAATAAAACGTTTCACACCATTTAAATACCAACAACCATCCTCTTCGCTATAGGTAGCTTTTAATTGTACACTTTGCAAATCACTTCCTGCATCTGGTTCTGTTAAGTCCATCGACATGGTTTCTCCATTGCATACACGCGCAAGGAAACGATCCTTCTGATCGTCCGATCCAAATTCATAGATGGTCGATGCACAATCTTGCAACGCAAAAATATTTACAAAACCAGCATCTGCACTACTAATCATATCGGCTGCTAACATATAGGCAACACAAGGAAAGTTTAAACCACCATACTGACGTGGCATGGTCATACCCATCAATCCAGCTTGTTTGCAAGCCTGTAAGTTTTTTTCCGTTCCTACCGCATAAGCCACCTTGCCATTGGCACAAGTAGGGCCATTTGCATCTACCTGATGCGCATTAGGCGCTATCACTTGCGCACAAATTTCACCTACAATTTCTAGCACCTTGTGGTAATTATCAACGGCATCATCCACATTTTTGGGGGCATATAAATAGGCATCCTTTTCGGCAAATTCACGTTCACGCAATTCTACAATACGTTTTGTTAAAGGATGCGACAAATAATGCTTTAACTCAGGCAAAGCTGTATATAAATTTTCCATGATTATTTTTTTCTGTTTTGAATGGATTGAATCATTAAAGGCAACACCTCTTCTACACTGCCCTTTATCACATAATCTGCAATTTTATTAATAGGTGCATTTTCGTCTGTATTAATCGATACAATAATGCCACTATCTTGCATTCCTGTAATGTGTTGTACTTGTCCACTAATACCACACGCAATATATAATTTAGGTCGTACGGTAATACCTGTCTGACCAATCATTCTATCGTGACTAATCCAGCCTGCGTCTACTGCAGGACGGGTTCCCCCCACCTCGCCATGCAACAAGGCAGCCAACTGATGCAATAATTCAAAATTTTTAGCAGAACCAACACCATAACCACCTGCAACCACAACTTGTGCCGTTTCTACAGCATTGGTGCTAGATAATACGTTTTGATCCAATACTTGCACCAAAAAATCGGTTTCAGACAATAACTCTTTAGCACAGTAGTTACAAACTTGGGGTAAAACATCTGCATCAACCTTTTGCGATGCAAAAACACCCGAACGCACCGTAGCCATCTGCGGCCTAGTATGCGGTGCCACAATGGTAGCCATCAAATTATCGCCAAAAGCAGGTCTAATTTGCAACAAGTTTCCATTGCTTTTATCTATCTGCAAATCAATACAATTAGCAGTCAATCCTACCGACAAACTAGCTGCAACTCTTGGCGCTAAATCACGACCAATCGCAGTAGAACCCATTAAAACAATTTGAGGTTTAGTTTGCCTTATAATATGGGTTAATACGGTTGCATAGGGTGCAGTTACATACGTGTTTATACATTCATCATCGCACACATGCACAGTAGATACACCATATTGTTCTACTTCTTTCACTACCGCTGCCACACCATTACCCAAAACCACTGCGTCTAAATGGCAATGTAAATCATGACATAAGCCTCTGCCTTTTGATAACAATTCGGCACTAACAGCAGCCATTTTACCCGTTGGCAATACTTCTACGTACACCAACACATTATCTATATTATTATTGATCATGCTATTACACAAGTTGTTAACAATTCAGACAAGCATTCATCAATGGCAGTCTTGCTTGCCTCTATTTGCTTACTCTCTTTTACTTCTAATGCAACTGGAGTGGAAGAAACCACACAAGTTGCCGAACCATTTATTCCACACATATCAGCAGAAATAGCCAAATCGGCAGCATTCCATACCACTACTTGCTCGTTCTTATAAGACATCACTCGTTTTGCCTGACGGAATCTACAAGTAGGTGCCGATTCATCTATGGTTAACAACAAAGGAAAAGATGCACTTACTCTCTCTTCAACAGCATCGCCAACCCTATTTATATGCCAAGTTGTATCCGACACTCGTTGCATAGCTGTAACTGCCGTAACTTGAGGAATGGCTAGCATGTGTGCTACTTGTGGACCTACATGTGCCGTATCACCATCAATGGTTTGGCGGCCACATAGTACCAAATCTACAGCACCTAGTTTTTGTATTGCTGCCGACAAAATGCGTGATGTAGCCAATGTATCAGACCCTGCAAAAATAGCATCCGACAACAATACTCCCTTATCTGCTCCTCTAAACATGGCTTCTTTGATAACATCTGTTGCTGCAGGAGGCCCCATTGAGACCACAGAAACAGTAGAACCTGGATAGGTATCTTTCAACGTAAGTGCCATTTCTAGGGCCTGCATATCATTAGGATTAATAATGGCAGGTAAGGCCTTACGATTAATCGTTCCATCTGGAAGAATAGTGCTACACGAAACAACACGCGTATCGGGCACCTGCTTCATCAGCACAACTATATTATACATCATAGACAAATTCTTTTAAATACATTTTCCCCCGTCTACTTGCAACACCTGACCCGTCATATAAGCCGACATATCAGACGCTAAAAACAAGGCAACCTGTGCAATATCTTGTGGTTCACCTGCTCTACGCAAAGGGATCTCGTTTATCCACTTATCTTTTACATCATCACTCAAAGCCTGGGTCATATCCGTTTGAATAAAACCAGGAGCAATAGCATTAGCACGTATTCCTCTTGTCCCCAAT
>ERZ808032.14-NODE-14-length-32476-cov-4.371431_pt1 | contig 32476 bp, 48 predicted proteins | sample MGYA00380187_ERZ808032 | MGnify/ENA primary metagenome ERZ808032 (study PRJEB31490, sample SAMN06133378) | cow dung metagenome | isolation source: M10 | host: cow | place: China: Chengdu | collected 2015-05 ...
GTTCCGCCGGAGTGCGATCGCAACCACTTTGTGTGGGTGAAAAATGGCGGATATACTGCGATGGAGGCTGAGGAAGTCGCTGCCTCCGTCATGAGAGATATTTATACGATCGCAGATTCTTTTGCGGCTTCCGCCCCGAAGGAACCAGACCGCCGCGTCGAAACCCTTCTGGACAAAGTGAGGGAAGAAATTCTGTTTGTCGGCATGAAGAGAGAACTGCAGCGACTTGAATCTGGCAGAGAAGAGAATCGTGAGAATTGATTTGCCACAATGTGACTTCAAATCGTGCCGTCATTACTTTGACGGAAATTGCAGGTCAAAAGAACTGTTCCGGGAGTGCACATATCAGCAGCTCCGTGAGTCGTCACTGAAGGTCGAGCTGGTGTCGTCAACCTCTGGTGACTGGCACGGCCTGTATGTAAACGAGACACTTGTGGCAGAAGGCCATGAGATCCCGGTATACAAGGTAGTTCGGGGCGTCAATCATTTCTTGCCACTCGACTATGCTGAGTCTGAGATCCCGCAGGAAGAAGCCGAGGATGGGATGTCGTCCTTCCGTGAATTCCTGTTTTAAGAAGGAGGTGCTATTTTGAAGTTTTCATTCGAGATTGATATTGAAGATATCTACGGCGGTTATGCAAGCGACGATGATTTCAAAAGAGCTGTCTTCGACAGCGCAGTGAGAACCGTCGTTGATATGATCTACGAAGATCATACCAGCATGGGGTATGTTCGATCAGATGCCAGAAGGGCGGTCACAAGGCTGATTTCTGAACATTCTAGGGAAATCATTGCCGCTGTCGTTGATAAGGTGTCCGAGAAGATTGCTCAGAAAAGGGCATTGGTAGAACTGACACCAAAAGCAAGAGATGTTGCGGCGATCAACAAAGAGAATCGTGACTACTTTATGCAGCTCATCGACGAAGCAATCGCAAAGCGCTTTGGCAAGTGATAAAAGAATAGTTTTGTGGGACTTAAGTAATGAGGTTTTTGAGAAGATTATTCCGTGAACGTGAACCAGTTGAGCAGGCACAAAAGCTCGATATCGCCATGACCTCCTGCCAGTTTGAAAGCAGCAATAATGATTGCTCGCTCATCCAGCAGCTCAAGGATAAACAGGAGAAGAAGCGAGAAGTCGATGGCAAGATTACATCCTTTGAGATGTACGAACCTATGGTTCTTGAGAAATTCATGGAGTTTTTGTTCAAGTTGGAAAGAGATGGGTTCGAGATGGGAACTGAATTTCGGTCTCATCATACGCCCAGTGCCTATGGCTCCAAAATCAAGGACACGTTCACTATCAGCTACGGAGTGCAGCGATTTCAGGGTGTTATCGACCAAACAACAGAGGCAGATATCGATGCCATTTATACGGAACTGAAGACGATAAAAAACCGTGTCAATATTTTGAGAGGTCTGCATCGAGAATCTTCGGCTCTCTCGGACGAAATTAAGAAGATTAAAAGCCAACTCGGCATCGAATAAGGAGGTGAATGAGCGTTGAATTTATGGAGGCATCTTTGGTGTGTCGTAACCAGTGACCGCCAGAAAGCGGAGAAACTCATGAAGCGCATCGAGAGCGATCATATGGCAAGGGTTTGCTATCGAATCAATAAGATCGATGATATGTTGATTCAGTTCACCGATGGCGTAAGACTGAAGTGGGTTCGCCCGACCGAATATGCAAGAGGGTACAGAATCGGAAGGATGTGGTGTGATGCAGGCGTCGACCGTGATATTCTGAACGCCGTAATCCTGCCGAAGTATCGCGGCAAGATTGAAGATATAGTGTGGTTTGAGTAAAGCTACAATATGAAATAGGATTTTGGTAAATCATGCCTTACTGGAACTAAAATCCAGCACAAACACAAACTTGCCGAGCTTAATCTCGATGCGGAATGCCCCGTTCTTTTTGCCGGACAGGGCTTTAGACAAGACTAGGATAATCGCAACGATGGCGGCGATAAAAACGACAGTCATAACAGCAATCAAGATGGGGTACTCCATAAATACACCTCCAAAAATAAAAAACGCACCGGATCTACCATACATACATAACTGCATACATGACAGACCGGCGCGTATTCCACGACGACCCAGCGAATTAGATTAGAGGGATGAATCTATATTCACCTCGGCAGTGGCACCCTTCATCGTTGACGGCCAACCCGCCATAGTCATCGAATACTCATCGCCACCGCGCTTGCAAAACACTATTCTATTTTTCTCTATACTACACTAATCGAGGGGATTTGTCAATGAGAAAATTTCAACTAACCATCGCCCTTGACTGCTTCGATAACCCCAGTAAGAAGTCCATCAAGGTCTACACAGACGCAAACAATGTCTGGGAGGCGGTGTGCGCCGGGTTTCAAAGGCTCACAGACTGCCTCAACAAAGAGGGATATGTCCTGCTACTATTCGGAGTGGCAGACTCTCGTGTAGAGGAGGAGTGATCGTGTTCAAAAAGAGTAACACCATTGACATCACAGTCAACGGTCGCAGAGTCCAATGTTCCGGTAGGAATATTTCTATCCAGAACGGAAAGATTACCATCGACGGGAAGCCGTTGGAATGTGATATGACCGGAGATATCCATGTTGTTGTCAACGGAGATATCAACCAGCTCACCTGCGCCGGTTCTGTAGAGGTGAATGGGAATTGCGGCAGTGTCGACTGCGCTGGAAGCTGCACGGTGTCAGGAGATGTAAACGGTAGTATCGATACCACCGGAAGTGTCACATGCGGAACCGTGTATGGCGACATTGATGCCGCAGGAAGTGTCAGGTGTAGAAGATGACTAATTGCGAGTATTGTCACACCGATCGTGATGGCTACTCAAAGTTTCTGCCTCGAACTGGAATCGGCAGAGCGTTCATTTGGAATTCAGCAATCCTTGGCCCCCATATTACTGTGAGTGGTCCGCACGGATGTAGGTTCAATATCCCCATTAAGTTCTGCCCAGAATGCGGCAGGAGTCTACTGAAAGGGCGTGATTCCGATGAAGCCTGAATTAACAACCGAACTTCTTGAGAAGCTCGCCGCAAGACCCAACTTCCCGCCGGCCAGAGTTCCTGCCTGCATCGTCTGTAAAGACTGCAAGTATGGCAAGAAATATTGGCTGGCTGACGGTCTAATGTCATGCGAACACCCAGACAAGATCAGTCCGGAAGGATATATGCCGATCCATAATGAGCAGTGGACTTGCGAATGTGCGGAGGTGAGGAGATGTTCCGTGTAATCATCGCAGGCGGTCGTGATTTCAACGATTACGATATGCTGGTCAAGACCATGGACATGGTTTTGCAGAATATCACAGACGAAATCCAGGTGGTCTGCGGCATGGCCTCCGGAGCAGACGCCCTCGGCGAGCGATACGCCAAGGAACGGGGCTATAAGATCGCCTACTTCCCGGCTGATTGGAAGAAATATGGTCGGGCCGCCGGTTTCAACCGCAACCAGGAGATGGCGAAGAACGCCGATGCTCTGGTCGCCTTCTGGGATGGCAAGAGCAAAGGAACAAAGCACATGTTGGATATCGCCCAGCGGTATGGCCTTCGGGTTCGCCTGAAGCCATACGGAAAGCAACCAAAAGAGGTGGAGTAATTGATCTACATCACAGGAGACTGTCACGCAGAGTGGGGGCGGTTCTCTGCGGAGAACTTCACAGAGCAGAAGGACATAACCAGAGACGATTATGTGATCGTCTGCGGCGACTTCGGAATCTGGGACGACAGCAAACGGGAACGGTGGTGGCTCGATTGGTTCGCCAAAAAGAGCTTCACAATTCTGTTCTGCGACGGAAACCACGAAAACTTCGACCAGCTGAACAGCTACGAAGTTGTGGATTTTCACGGCGGCAAGGCACACAAGATCCGTGAAAATGTCTACCATCTGATGCGTGGGTATATCTTCGACTTGTGCGGAAAGAAGTTCTTCGTGTTCGGCGGTGCGCAAAGCCACGATATACAGGATGGCGTTCTGGATGTAAAGGATTACCCGTCCAGAAAGGCAATGATTCGTGACTACGAATACCGGACCTATTTCCTCGGTCAGATGCTTCGCATCAACAATGAAAGCTGGTGGGAGCAGGAGCTTCCGACCAATGAGGAGATGGAGTTCGGCATGGCAACGCTAAACGCCCACGATAACAAGGTGGATTACATCGTCAGCCACTGCTGTCCGCAGGAAATTGCCAGTCTGATGTCAGGCGGGTTTTACAAGCCGGACAAGCTGACGATGTTTTTCGATAAGGTGGCAGAAACCACGAAGTTTTCCAAGTGGTTCTTCGGCCACTACCACGACGACCAGCAGTATCTTAGTCAGTATGTGATGCTGTACAAACAAATTATCAGAATTGCATAAAGGAGGTGTTGCGTATGGATACGAAGCTTGAAGAGGCTGTGTTCTCTGTCGGTTCCTTTATCTTTGGCATCGCCGGTGATGTGATCAGCTTCTGCGTGACCTGTGGTCTGCTGTACTCAGCGGGCTGGATCGTCTGCCGATACCTTATCTGTGAAAACGATGAGGATATTTGGTTGGATTTCTCCGGACACATCCGGTCTGGCTTCCGGGGTCTCGCAGAGGCGTTCTCAGAAGCCATTCCCGGTATCAAGGCTGCGGTGAAAAACTGGGTCGATGATATGATCGGCTGAGAGGGAGGTATATATGGACGAGCAAATCGTTTTTGATGATGGGTTAGAGGAATGGATTCCTCACTATCAGATCGGCGAGCGGTATGTCTATGAGTGCCCGCACTGTGGCGAGTACGAGTTCGCAAGACCCACCAGGTGGAACGGTTGTCCGTTTTGTCTTGGGAAGCTAAAGCGGGAGGGGGATGAGGAGTGACTTCAGGAGCATTTACTTCCGCCTCAGACCGCAGATGGAATCGGCGATATCAGACCATTCAGCAGCGAAGAGAATCCCCTCCAAGCCGCAGACAGGAGCGTAGGGAGAATCCATGGCTCACATACGATCAGCCGGCTACCTCAGAGACTCTGGATGATATATGGGGGACGCGGAATGATTATCGTCCGGGAGCCAGATTTATGGACGATTATTTTAGATTCAGCGATGCTGTTTATGAATGGGCGGAAGCCAGGTATAGTGAAGACTCGGATGCCAGTGGGCGGTGCACCCCTTCCTGGTATGGCGACATGGTCAATCTTGTCAAGGGTTCATGGAGTTTCACGCCAACCGACCTCAAGGACGATGTCGAGAGCTGGGAAGCTGCCGACATCTCGTGCTTATTTGATTGATTATGGTGGCCACAATATCAGAAGCAGAAATCGTCATCGAGCGGCATGGCCGGTTTGATTGGTTGTATGAAGTCTCCGGATTCAGCAAAGTCAATACCAGAGCGTTCATCGTTCCTGAGTTTCGCCTGTATGAAGTGAAAGCCCACTATGCCGGTTTGCTTCCTCCGAACTCGTACTATGTTGCGGCAACCGGCAAGCGAGAGGCGAAGGGGCGGTTCATCGGCCGATTCCCGTGGCTGGATGTCATCACAAGCATCGAACCGCTGCCAGATAAAGTATCGGAACTGATACTTTCAGAACCAAGCAAACACATCATATTCTGAGAAAGGAGTGCGCATGGGTATCGTTAAATTCTCAAAAGGCAATTCCAAAATGGGAGAAATCTGCAGTGTGTCACTTCCTTCTGTTGTGACCTGCAGAGCTTGCGACTGCCAGAAGAAGTGCTATGCCAGAAAGCTAGAGCGGCTCAGACCGAATGTGGCGAGAGCTTACGCACACAACCTGGCCGTTCTTCAGGAGCAGGCTGATACATACTGGAGAGAAGTCGAGGCATCGATCATGATGTCTCGATTTTTTCGTTTCCATGTTTCCGGCGACATCGTCGACAATGCTTATTTCCAGCACATGGTTGAGGTCGCCAGAACCAACCCACATTGTGAAATTCTGTGCTTTACGAAAAAGTATGACATTGTAAACAGCCACATCAGCATCATTGGCAAGCTCCCGCAGAACCTGCATATCGTGCTCAGCGGATGGCCCGGACTTGAAATGGACAATCCGTATCAACTGCCGGAAGCTCATGTTCGGTTTCGTGACGGAACCACCACGGCAAGAGAGGACGCTTACGACTGCGGAGGGAACTGTACGGAATGTGCCTGTACTGATGCAGGATGTTGGGTCCTGAAGCCGGGAGAACAAGTCGTTTTCGACGAGCACTAAGGAGGTGAACATTTGAATTATTATATTTCAGACCTTCACTTCGGCCACGAAAACATCCTGCGGTTTGATAACCGCCCGTTTGAGACAGTCGAGGAGATGGAGGAAGAGATCGTCAAGAGGTGGAATACCAGAGTAACACCGCAGGATACGGTCTATGTTCTGGGTGATTTCTGCTGGCGCACAGCCTCTGAATGGGTGCGCATCACTCAGAAGCTAAAAGGCCGCAAAGTCCTGATCCGTGGTAATCACGACCCAAAGAAGGTTGACGGTAAACTCCGAAAGCTCTTCGAGGATGTCAAGGACTACAAGGAGATCATTGACAACGGACGCTTCGTCTGTATGTCCCATTTCCCAATCCTTCTGTACAACCACGCTGTTGATCCCAATGCCTATATGCTATGCGGTCATGTTCATATGACCCATGAGAACGACTGGCTGGAAAAGTGGCGGCACGAATTGCGCAACACAGACACCGGCAGAGGACGGAATTGGGGCAACATTATCAATGTAGGAGCAATGCTTCCATACATGGATTACACGCCCAGAACGCTCGACGAGTTGATCGTCGGAGCCGGTCTGGCTGACTCCGGTTCAATCGTAAAAATTTGAATGTTGGAAAAAATGACACCCCTCAACCCCCTGTGCCACAGTGGCTACAGAGCGCGTGTGATTTTTATTATTATGTATGGAAGAAGCTTATTACATTTTCAGGAGGACGACCAGCGTGATCTATCTTGATAATGCAGCCACCACACCGATATCCAAAAGTGTGTTGGATGCAATGATGCCATACCTGACAGAATTGTACGGAAATCCAGGAAGCAGCCATTCACTTGGCCGCAGTGCAGCAAGTGCGGTGGCTCAGGCCAGAGAGCAGGTCGGCCGACTGATGCACGCAAACAAGGAGAATATCATCTTTACATCCGGAGGGAGCGAGGGCAACCACTTCGCACTCCTGAGCCGCGCAGAGGAGCTTCTGGCGGCTGGAAAGAATCATGTACTCATATCTTCCGTGGAGCATGACAGCGTCGTACGGGCTGCTGAGCGGCTTGCCAAACTGGGATTTCATGTTGATGAATTACCAGTAAATACGGAAGGGCGCGTACTATTAAAGACAATAAAGAGCCATATTCGCCAAGAAACAGGGTTGATTTCGATTATGTATGTGAACAATGAGGTCGGCTCTGCAAATGATGTCTGTGAAATCGGTTCTCTGTGCAGGGAACACGGTATCCTATTCCACACCGACTGTGTTCAGGCTGCTGGATACAGCGAGATTGATGTGGATCTCATGCAGTGTGATTTTGCAACGATATCTTCCCATAAACTGTACGGACCAAAGGGAGTAGGTGCGGTATATGTAAGAGAACCCAAGAAGTGCAGCCCGTTGTTCGCAGGTGGTCACAACCAGGAGTTCGGGCTTCGGGGCGGCACGGAAAATGTCGCCGGAATCGTCGGATTTGGACAGGCATGTCAGGACGCACTTGAGGATACAGACAGCCGAAAGCACTCTTCGTGGATGAGAGAGCTGTTCTATACCAGACTTACAGAGTATGTTGATCCAAGATCCATTCATATCCACGGATACCAGGAGCCACTGAATCGCTCCCGCATTCTAAACATGAGGTTCGATGACGTGGACGGAGAGACGCTCCTCATGATGCTGGATTCCTGCGGAATCTGTGTGTCATCCGGATCTGCGTGCAGAGCCAAAGAGCCTGAACCAAGCAGGACGCTCGTTGCAATGGGTGTTTCGGCGGAGAAAGCAAGGAACTGCATCCGAATCTCCTTTGGACGCCATAACACAGAGGATGAGGTTCGCAGGGCTGCACAGGATATGGGAAATCTGGTTAATACACTTCGGGATATTGCCTATGATTCCGAAGACTGAGCGCATTGTCGTTACATATTGGAATACAAAAGGAGAGAAGATTGCCGTCCTGACGCAGAAGCAAATGGACGGCAGCTTCCTTCTCTACGAAGTTTCCGGAAAAGAAACCAATCGTCTGGGCAAAGGGAATAACCCGCTTGCTCTTGAGGAAAAATACCACATAAGAAAAAGGATGGGGATCAGCGATGGATGAGTTTTACAGGGATGTCAGAGAGAAAAAGAGCCTTGTGCCATCATCCAGACACAAGAAGAGCGGCGCTCGCAGTATGCGCTGCAGACTCCCGTCTGACAATATGACACAAAGGGAATGGATTGAAAGGAATGGACCCGTTATGAGCTACAATCTCCGAAAGCCTATGAGCTGGGAGCAGTTTACCAATGAGAACCTGGGCAACGATGTGAGGGAAGAATACCTGAACGGCCTGATCGGGCAGTTCTCTGTCAACCAGAGGATTATGGCCGAGATGTTCGGTATCTCCGTTGCAACCCTGTCGAGAACCATCAAGCGCCTGGGCTTGAACATTAACTTCGTCAAGGGAAAGTTCCCTAACGAGGAGCAGATGGCTGCGTATGAAGCCTTTCTGAATCCAGGGGTGGAGCAGAAAGAGCTGGAGCCGCAGGAGGAGTATGATACTGCTATTGATGAGTCCGAGGTGCAGGAACCCGCTCAGAAGGCTACGACAAGCATGACGGAGTTCTCCATTAAGTTCCAGGGAGTGCTCGACATCGACACGGTAGCCAACTCTCTGAAGATGATCCTTGGGCGCCATGCCGAGGGCGAAATCGAAATTATCTGCAAAATTTGCTGATTGTTCTTGAGAGAATCCAAAAACTGTGGTATGATGCAAAGTGAGGTGATTATTGTGGTTGACAGCATTGAAGTCGGGTTTCAGAACGAAGCGGAAATGACCGCCGCGTTCGACGAAATCATCATGCAGTTGGGAGAACGCATGAGTGCAGAAGAGTGCATACCGGGCGTTCTCAATCCTGTGAGAATTTCTCAGCTGAATTTCTGCCTGGGTGTCATGCGATATCTGACGAGAGGAACCGATGCAGAGGTCTCCTATAAGACCAACGAGCCAATCAAAAGCATGGGGTCCGTATCTGTGGTCGGCAAGACATTGAAGTTCACAGACACGGAGTGGTTCTCCAGAGCCGCAGAGTTTGCCAGCAATACCGAGGTGTACGCCATGGCTGACGGTCGGATAAAGATGACATTCACATTCCATGGGCTCACGAAGCCGCTGTAAGGAGGTGAGTCGCTTGACTGCTACTTATATCAGCGTTATGAAAGCTCTGGATGATGCCGGAATGCGCGCTCCTGAGGAGCTTCGCAGCGTCTGTATGCGAATCGACGAGTGCTGTGTGGACTTCGGGTGTGAGAGACTTGAGGTTTTGGCAGACCCTGTGGATGTATCTTTGGAGCTCACGCTGTTCTTTGATGACATTATCATGGAGCACGGCCGGAAGCACCCGTTTTTCGAGGCGATCAAAACCGCCTGTATGGTGGAGTTCTCCGCAAAGGATGACCTGCCTGTGGTAAAAATTCAATACACAAACCTGAGTAAGAATTGAGGGAATTGTATGAACAAAGGGCGCAGAGCCTTATTGAAGTCAGCAAACAATCTTCTTGGTCAGGCAGAGGCGATCGTTCAGCGAGTTGCCGACCAGGAAAGCGACAGCATGGACAATATGCCGGAGGGTCTGCAAAGTTCAGACCAATATGAAAAAATGGAGCAAGCTCTTGAAAATCTGGAGTCCGCTCTGGAATACATTGGCGATGCGAGGAAGTGTTTGGATGATGCCTCTGAATAACCTCGCATCTCCTTCCGCATCGTTCCATCTGTCACAGGCCTTTCAAAGGAGGGCAGACAAATGAGACATGTTGGAGTCGTTCATCATATGCCCATGGCGGACATAGCGGCCGTCTGTGGCTGGTTTCGTTGTGTTCCCATGCGAGGATACCGGTTTATTTTTTATCCAACAGAAACGGTTTAATTAACATTGACAGCAAATCAGATTCATGGTATACTTCAGGTACATAATACTTGAGCAAGGAGGATCGCCATGGATCTGCAAGGTTTTACACCCAGAATCGGTGAGGTTTATTACATGCAGTTCGGCGGAAGCGGCTGTGAACAGCGTGGCTGGCGTCCAGGCGTTGTGTTTCAAAACAATGTCGGTAATGTGCATAGCCCGAACGTCATTGCGCTTCCGATCACGGGCTTTGTGAAGAAAGTAGCGCAGCCTACCCATGTGGTTTTGCGGGCGGCTGACTCCGGCTTAAGGAAGGACAGTACCGTCCTCTGTGAGAATCCGGAGCGGATGTCCAAAGAACGCATCGGAGACTTCATTACACAGCTATCGGACGAATACATGAGCCAAATCGCAGCAGCAAGTCTGCTTGCGACTTCCGCAATTTCCTTTCTGGACGCGGATACATTGTTTGTGATTTGGCAGCGAGCGTCTGAGCTGAATGCTTTCCGAGCGAATTGATCCGGGAGGAGCTGCCATGTATCAAGAAAACCTGAAGAACGCCTTTTTGGCACAAAGAGGGAACAAACAAACCACAGAAACCGTCGAGCGAAGGATTCTGGAGTCTCTGTCGGAGATCGAGGAAAAGCTTGGCGCAGATGCCTGCACCTTGGACTTCGATCAGGCGCAGAGCGCCATCAATCAGATCTGCAGACTTCGCAGAGAGAGCCAGTCAAGGCAACTGCTTGTTTTGCAGGAGTATGTGAGGTGGTGTATCGGTCAGAATATTCCAGGAGCGAAGGATGGAATGCTAAGGGTCAAGGGTGCAAACTTTGATCGAATGCGTGAAATGCTGGTTTCCGGGCCTGACGATCTGCAGAGATGTCTCGACGAGGTGTTTTCTCCTGAAAGCACTGAGGACATCACGAGTATTTATCGATGCTACTTCTGGTGTGGATTTGCAGGTTTGGATGAAAGGGATGTGTTTGATCTGACAGCCAGAAATCTCGACTTCCTGCAGCTTATGATTCGTGTCGGCGAAAAAACCTACCAAATGTATGAGCAAGCTGTGCCGGCGTTTCGCAACGCCGTTATGCTTACGGATTTCCATACGACAGACGAACGGGTCTTGTCATCCAGAAAACCCAGGAGCGAGGGTGTTTGCATCATGCGTGGCACGACCGGTGTTCCAAAGGTGACTACATTCCGGGCGATGATGTCCAGAGCATTCCGTAAGGACGGTGTTCGGGAGCTCACCTATAAGCGTGTTCGGATGTCCGGTATGTTTTATGAGGCATGGCAGTCAGAGCTTCAAGGGATTTCGCCAAGCTTTGCACCGGATGTGCTGGATTCAAGGTCCAAGTCCGGCGAGGTTCGCAGGAAAAGCGGCGTAACCGCAAGAGAGCTTCTGTCTGATTATGCCAGATGGAAGAGCGCATTCCATATGGAGAGGGGGTGAGAAGATGCCATTCTTCACCATTCTCGGGCATCTTGCCACTGCCGGATACATCGGATGTAGACTCATAGGAGAAGGCGGACAGAAGCGCCAGAACCGCACCATGAGCAAACTCAGCCAGAAGTTTCAAAAAATGTATACTGACCCTGAGCTTGAAGCAGAGCTTAAGGCAAAAATCGAAAATCCTGAATACTATGATTTGATTTGGGAACGAATAGAATCCTATAAGCGAAACAGAGGAAAGTATTATCTTTGGAGAAATGAGTTGTCTTTCTGGAAGTCCGTAGGGCATAAACGCCTAAAGTTTTTTATCAAGGGCTCTCTGCGCGGCAAGAGCCAGAAAGATGCCGACTGGCTTCGTTATAACAGAGGAATTGGTTTATGGCTGTTGATACAGACATATGGTCGGATGACCCAAAGGGATGCTTATTTCTTTATGTCGAGATCGTCCCACGAGGATATGCTCCGATATCTGAAGTCACATCCGGCAGATGTATATCTGAACGATACGCACACCGCCCTGGACGAAGCGCCCCTCGAAGGGGTGGATATGCCGGACGGTTGGCCAGAGGATCATCGCCATCCAAACGATGTTCCAGAATAACTTTATATAAACATGAAACGACCTGTGAAAACAGGTCGTTTTTGTTATACCAAAATACGAAGAAAAGGACTGATTACAAATGTTTTTGTTCCGAAAACCACGAAGCAAACCTGAGTTTCATGAACGACGTGTTGCAAATCTGATTGCGAACATGGCCGTCTGCAATGATTATCGGGTTTCTAGCGGCGATGGAATGTCCGCAGTTGCTGTGCGGATGGAGGCGGAAATCGCCGCAATCGACAAGAGTATTGCCGAGCTTGAGCGTCTGAAGGAGACCCTAAAGGACCAGATCGCTCAGTGCGACAACACTCTGTTCAAGCCCTGTTCCTGTGAATCCTGCTCCTGCGAGGAGTAATTTGAAAGGAGAAATATCCAATTTTGAACATTTATCAAAAGCTCGCCGAAGTCCGCAAGTCCGTCGAGGTCATGCAGCGTGACGCCAAAGCCTACGGCTACAACTATGTCAAGGAGGAAGACCTGCTTGCAAGAATCACCGTCGGCATGGAAACCCACGGCCTGACCCTGATCCCCGGCATCGTTCCCAGCACCACCAGGGTGGAACCCTACAACTACTCCAAGACCAAGACCGCAAAGAACAGTCAGGCTTACAACGAGTCTGTCAATGAGATCCTGGTTGCCGCCGACATGAGCTATACCTGGGTTGATAATGAGTCTGGCGAGACCATTGTTATTCCCTGGGCTATGGTTGGTCAGCAGAGCGATGCGTCTCAAGCATTCGGTTCCGGTCTGACTTACGCAAATCGTTACTTCCTGCTGAAGTATTTCCAGGTCGCAACTCCCAATGATGACCCCGATAATTGGCGCAGCAAGCAGAGGGAGGCTGAGGCAGAACGAGACGAGATGGTCTGCAAGGCAATCATCGATCAGATCGATACTGCGGTCCGTGCTTACATGTCAGAGCATAAGGAAGAGGGTAAGGCTGTCAGGGCATTCTTTGGTGAGTATGTCAAGAACAGCGATTACACTCTGATCACCGACCCTGCACTGGCTGCAAGGGTTCTGGAAAAGTTCAACGAGAAGTTCAATAAGGAGGAAAAGTAAGTGGGTTTTCGAGTAGGTGCGTATTGTAAGGTCTTTGAAGTGGAGCCTGTCAAGGACACTTTGACCAAGCTGAGAATCAGCATCAGCAAGAAGAATAAGGAGACCGGTGAGTACGAGACTTCTTTCAGCGGCTATGTTGCCTGTGTTGGCACCGCATGTGCCGGCAAGGCTGCAAAGCTGACCAAGTACGACAAGAAGAGCGGCACCAGCGGTGACACCATCATCCTGGGCGATATCGATGTTACGATGCAGGCCAAGAAGAGTGGTGACGGTTACTACACCAACTTCTCCATCTACTCTTTCGAAGTGGCGGATGGTAATAACGGGGTCGCCAAGACTCCAGACAAGCCTGCGGCAAAGTCCAAGAAGCAGACTCATGTCGAGTCAAACGACACCGAGGACGACAGCCACCTGCCCTTCTAAGGCGGTTCGCTATGGCTGATTTCACTTACGCTCCCCTGATCCGGGAGATGGTGTGGAGTTACTCCAGAGCAAACTCCTTCGGAATGTGCAAGTACAAATGGTACATGAAGTACATTTGCCGCAAGAAGGGGCAGCAGGAGATGTTTTTCTCCGGCTACGGCAGCTTTATACATAACATTCTGGAACGGTTTTACAAGGGGGAGCTGGCACAGGGCCAGCTCCTCACGACATATCTGACTGAATTTCATACTTCCGTCAATGGTAAACCACCCAATATGAAAATCTTCCAGAAGTATTTCGAAGATGGAAAGCGGTACTTCCAGAATTTCAAGCCTTTGCCATTCAATGTTGTGGCAATCGAGGAGAATGTCGAACTGGAAATCGATGACCTGAAGTTCACCGGCATCGCAGACTGGATCGGAGAGCTGAGCGAGGATGAGGGCGGCGGACTGATCGTGATCGACAATAAGTCCCGGACCCTGAAGCCCAGAAGCTGCAAAAAGAAGCCGACCAAGACCGACATTGAGCTGGATGAATACTTCCGACAGCTTTACCTGTATGCGCTGGCCGTTCAAAAGAAGTACGGCAAACCAGTCCGCAAGCTTGGTTTTAACTGCTTCCGAAACGAGAATCCTCTGATTATCGAGGATTTTGATTCAGACAAAGCCGACGAGGCTGTTGCGTGGTTCAAGGAGCAAGTTGCGTATATCGCCGACGAGACAGAGTTCTCTCCGGATCTTGATTATTTCAAGTGTACCAACCTGTGTGAAATGAATGGTCAGTGTGAGTTTTTCAGGAGCGCAGAGCGCCGCCATTGGAGGTAATGAATGCGGTCAGACGAAATTGTAAGAATCGAAAGTGAGTCCGGCATCATCGCCTCTCTGATTCGGAACCCAGAATTTTCCTTCTACTCCGAACACCTTCTTCCAAACCACTTCTCAGATCCGGATAACCGGTATGTGTACACGGCAATCTGTAAGCTCGCCCAGAAGGGCATTGGCTATGTGGACCCGTACAACATCCTGGAAATCCTGAATTCCGAAGAGGCCACCAGACGATATGCCAACGAGATGTCCGTGGAGCGACTGCAGGAACTGGTCGAGATGTCTGACATCCTTGCCAGACATTCTGTTGAGGAATATCAGATCCTTGTCAAGAATGTTTTGGATGCGGCTCTGCGCCGGGATGCCATCTCACGGCTGAACGACTGTTTGAAGCTGTGCAGAGACATGGAAGAAGAGAATGTCGGCGAAAAGATCTATGAACTGCTGGACGATGTCATGACAGAGTTCTCCACCAATGACGACACGCCTGCTTATGCAGAAGTGGTCGACGATTATTGGGAGGAAATCAAAAGCCGACAGGGTTCCGGATACTCTGGCATCCCGTTCAAGTTCCCGACCCTGAATGAGTATGTGACTATCGAGAGGGGTGAGCTGGTGATTTTCGGCGCAGAGGCCAAGCAGGGCAAGAGCATGATGCTTCTGAACTGTGCGGTTGATCTGCTCCGAAAGGGTCAGTCGGTTTTGTATATCGACAGCGAGCTGAATACCAGGATGTTCACCGCTAGACTTCTGGCACACCTGTCCGGTGTTGAGTACAAGAAGCTCACATCCGGGCAGTACGGACCGGAAGAAGCGGCTAGGATTGATGAAGCGAGAGCGTGGCTCAAGACCGTGCGGTTCAAGCACTGCTATTTCCCCATTCTGGACGAGCAGGGTATTTACACGACAATCAAAAAGACCATGCATACCACTGGTCTAGATGTGATTATTGTGGACTACTTCAAAAGCTCCGGTTCAAACGATGCATTTGAGAGCTATCAAGAGCTCGGGAAATTCGTGGATTTGATCAAAAACAAATGCTGCGGCTCCATGAATCTTGCCGGAATCGGAGCAGCACAGGCCACAGCTTCTGGTAAGCTTGCCGACTCTGCTAAAATTGCCAGAAACGCAAGTACCATCATTATGCTCTCCGAGAAGACACCGGAAGAAATCGAGCGAGATGGCCCTGAGTGCGGCAACAAGAAGATGCGGGTTGTTCTAAACCGCAACGGTATGCAGCACGCTCAGGATGAGTACATATCTCTCAGATTTTCAGGAAATAACATCCTTTATGAGGAGGCTAAACAGGCCGTTCCTGATACACCATTTTAGGAAGTGAGAACATTCACACAAAATACGGAGTTATAAGAGAAGAGCGCCCGGACCTCGTTCCATATCTTATAAACCCAGGCGATGCAGACATACATCATATTGGGAGTGCGGTAAAACTGGACTGGAGATGTCCTGTTTGCGATTCCGAAATAAAAGGGAAAATCTTAAACAAGGTTGTATCGCGAGGGTTGACATGCCCATTATGTAGGAGACGTAGGAGTCGCCCTGAAAAGATCGTCACGTCGATTTTGAAGCAGGCGCACGTCCAATTCGAGGTAGAAAAGTCTTTCACATGGTCGGATAACAAGAGGTATGATTTTTACCTTCCAGACCAAGATTGCATAATCGAGGTGCATGGAGCCCAGCATTTTGGGTACGGATTCGAAGGTCTTAGTGGTTTTAGTCTTGAAGACCAGAGGCGCAGAGACTCTGAAAAGATGTGTAATGCATCGAAGAACGGAATAGAGAGTTTCGTAATTATTGATGCCTCTGACACGTCTGTGACATATATAGCAAACCAGATGGAAAAATTCTTAGATGTCTTTGGGATTAACGCAAAGATTGACAGAACCAGATGTGAGCAAGATGCTATGAGAAACCTTACAAAAGAGACGGCGTCTATGTGGAATAATGGCATGACTGTTAAAGAGATGTGCCTAATCCTCGGTGTCAGTAATCACTGCGTTATTGATGCGTTGAAATCAGCGGCTTCAATTGGGCTGTGTGATTATTCCCCGGAATCTTCCTATAGAAGAGGGCGGGCGACCGCAGACTACCATAGGAAACGACGCGTAAGATGTATCACAACAGGCGTGGAGTTTGACTCGATACATAGCGCCGCAAGGGAGTACGGTATTAAAACCCCATCTAACATATGTAGGAGTTGTACACGTAACACCTGCAGGTGCGGAGAGTACAACGGCGAGAAGTTAAGTTGGGAATACGTTGATTGACAGGAGGGGACGACATCGGACCTTACTGAACTGATCGAATCAGTCGATATCCTTGAATACATATCGCAATACGCAGAGTTTACCGAAAGGGGAGGGGAATACTGGTGTCTCTCCCCTTTGCGGAACGAGAATACGCCGTCGTTTTCAGTCCGAAGAGAAACAAATACCTTCTACTGCTTTTCAAGCGGCCGAGGTGGCAACATCCTTAATTTCATTTGTTACTACAACAAGTGCAGTATGCGCGAAGCAGTGGAAATCCTGAAGCGATACGCCGGCTGCGATGGCGAGTTAACCCAGACCAAGAGATTGGCCGCAGTTGAAGTGGCAAAGAAGTTCCGCCCGCATAAGAAGCAGACCAAGCAGTCAAAAGCGACGGTTCTGCCGGACGATTACATGATGCGCTACTCTCAGAATCTGGACAAGCTGGCGATCTGGGAGCAGGAGGGTATCTCCTTTGAATCCATGGAACGGTTTCAGGTTCGGTATGATGATTTTTCAGACCGATTGGTTTTCCCAATCCGGAATATCCACGGTCAAACCATCAATGTATCCGGGCGAACAGTAGACCCAAAGTGGAAAGAGAAGGGTCTTCGAAAGTACACCTATTTCAAACCCCTTGGAGCCCTCGAAACCATCTACGGTTTCGCAGAAAACAGAGATGAGATCCTTCGCAAAAAGGAAATCATCCTGTTTGAGGGGGCAAAATCCGTGATGATGGTGGATACCTGGGGCATCCGAAACTGCGGAGCAGTCCTCACATCCCATTTGTCAGCCTTTCAGATGAAGTTTCTGGCAAAGCTGGGGGTCAGGGTTGTTTTCGCACTGGATAAAGAAGTGCCGATTCGTGAAGACCAGAACATCACGAAGCTGAAACGGTACACAGCTGTCGAGTATATATGGGACCGGGACAATTTGCTAGACGAAAAGATGGCCCCGGTGGATGCGGGCCGTGAGGTCTGGGAGCGGCTCTACGAAACTCGTCTTTCATACAGATAACACCCTGTTTTGAAAGACGAAAAGTTTCCGTAACACACATAAATGTTACAAATATATGACGAGGTGGTAAAGATACAACCTGTATTCCCTGAATACATCAAATTCCTCTCCGACAAGGGGTGCGATACAAGCTGGTTCCGGGAGCGAACTTTTTGGTTGGACCGAAATCTGATTAAGGCATACGCTCCGGGGGGGGGCGTTAATCCCACTGTATAAGGTGGCGGTTGACGATGACCTCCGGGTCACTGTGACCAGACATAAACAGAACAAGGGCAACCTCCAGTTCGAGACTTGGGACGAGACGATCGCACGAAATCGGGATCGGCTGAACAAGCTTGGAGAGCACAGCATTGCAGTTCTCAGAGAGCATTGCTCAGATCCAACCAGACGAGTCGTTGATACGAATTCCACTGGAAAGGATTCCATGGTCGTCATGCATCTGGCGAAGAAAGCCGGGTTGGATTTTGAGACATACTTCAATGTGACCACATTGGATGTGGCTCAAAGCAATCGCATGGCGAAGCGAAATGGATTCATTTCAATCACTCCACGACCTGAGTACGGCGGATTCTATGAGTACATCCGCAGATACGAGGGTGTCAATGGGGGGGGCGGTCCAAACGATTCCAAGTAGACTGAACCGGTTTTGCTGCCAATACTTCAAGGAAAATCCGACTGTCGACTATTTTGACCCGAACGAAAAGCTCGCCCTTCTGTTCGGCATGAGAAACCAGGAGAGCCAGCTACGGTCAGAGTATGGTGACACAATCCATAATCCAAAGTGGGGTCAGAGAGATTGGATCGGAGTTCTTCCGATTCGCTCCTGGACCGAGGAGGATGTGTGGCTATACATCCTGGCTGAAAACATCGAGATCAACGACAAGTATCGGTTTGGATACAGTCGTGTCGGATGTGGCATCGCCTGCCCGTACTACACCAAGTACACATGGGTCCTCGATCAGTATTGGTATCCTTATCTGTATGACCGATGGAGGGATATCCTCCGCAGAACATTTATCGCAGACAACAAGTGGCTGATTATGAACTGCACGGTCGACGAGTACACACAAAAGGCGTGGCCCGGCGGAGTTTTCCGCCCAGATCCAACAGAAAAAGTTATACAGGAGTACGCCGAGTATAACGGGCTCGACCCGGAAGTCGCTCGGAAGTATTTTAACCGTCATTGCACAAACGGCTGTAAGAATAAACGAGGTCAGCCGCTTCGCATCAAAGACAAAAATGCCCTTGCTATGAATATGAAGTTCTTTGGGCGTCACATCGAGGAGTTCAAATGCAAGAGGTGCTTGCTAAAAGAATTCGGTTGGACGCAAGAAGAATGGGATAAAAAGGTCGAATCATTCAAGCGGCAGGGGTGTCAGTTATTCTAAACTAACTCGAACGGAGGGTTCGGCGTAGAAAAATCATATATTCTATATCACTGCCACACGGACGACAGCTTGTTGGACAGTTGTACCAAGTTCTCGGATTATGTGGAGCTTGCGGTGCAGAACGGACAGAGGGCTATCGCGTCAACAGAGCACGGAAAGCCGCTCGGATGGGTGACTAAAAAGATGCTGTGCGACAAGGCTGGCATTCGTTTCATCCACGGTGTTGAGATTTATCTGACCGAAACCCTTGAAGAGAAGGTCAGAGATAACTATCACACGGTTTTGCTTGCCAGAAATATGGCCGGTGTCCTGGAACTGAACAGGTTGGTTTCCAGATCCTGCGACAAAGACCATTTCTACTACACCAATAGAATCAGCTTCGATGAATTCCTCGGGATCTCCGATAACATCATCTCCACAAGCGCATGCCTCGCTTCTCCGCTGAACAAGCTCCATGATGACCATCCGTATTATATGCGACTTGCGGAGAAATACGATTTTCTGGAGGTTCAAGGGCATTACAGTGAGGACCAGATTGCCTATAACCGAAGGCTCTATGAGCTTTCCAAGAAAATCGGGAAGCCCCTGATTGCCGGCACGGATACACACAGTTCTTCCAAATACAAGGCAGATTGCAGGTCGATTCTTCTTGAAGCCAAGCGTAAGAGCTACGGAAACGAGGATGAATTTGACCTAACATATCAGACCTACGACAGCCTGGTTGCCATGTTCCAAAAACAGGACGCGCTTCCGGAGGATGTTTATCTCGGAGCGATCGAAAATACGAACCTGCTCTTGGATATGACAGACGACTTCAATCTGGACACAGCCATCAAGTATCCAATCCTGTATGGTTCCAGGGAGGCTGACGAGCAGAAGTTTGCGGAGACGGTGGAAGAGATGTTTTCCGAGAAGCTCGCATCGGGAGTCATCCCTCAGGAACAGGAGATGGCGTTTAGAGCTGCAATCGCTGAGGAGATGCGAGTTTTCAAGAAGCTTGGAATGACCGGATTTATGCTATCTATGTCAGAGCTGCTTCGCTGGTGTAAGGGTCAAGGGATGGCAATCGGAACGGCCAGAGGTTCTGTCGGCGGCTCCAGAATTGCTTATGTCACCGATGTTATCGATTTGAATCCGGAAACATGGAACACGGTGTTTTCGAGGTTTTGCAACGAGGATCGTGTTGAAATTGGTGATATTGATGTCGATGTGGTCGAATCAGACCGCCCTGCGATCTTCCGGCATATCATCGACAAATTTGGAGCCGATAAGACGGCGAGAGTTGCGTCCTACGGAACGCTGCAGGAAAAAGCAGTTATTGACGAGGTTGGCAGAGGTCTGGCAATCCGGTGGGATAAATCTCATGGGGTTGACAAAAAGTCTGTTAAGGGGTTCGATTGCGATGTGGTCATTGAGAACCCGTGGCACCTGAAGAAAGTCGATAAGATCAAGAAGGAGTACGAAGCAGATCCAGGTAAAGCCAGAAAAGCGTACCCGGAGTTGTTCTATTACCTTGACGGTCTGATCGGCACGAAGGTTTCTCAGTCTGTACACCCGGCGGGAATGGTTATCAGTCCGATTACGCTGGATGATAACTACGGCGTGTTCGATAAGGACGGCGAGAGCTGTTTGATGATGGACATGGAGGAGGCTCATGAGGTCGGCGTCGCTAAGTATGACTTCCTAGTTCTAAAGACGGTTCAGGTTATCCGGGATGCATGTCGATATCTGGACCGTCCTTATCCAAAAACCCACGAGGTTGATTGGAATGACCAGGATGTTTGGGCGAATATGTCGAAGAGCCTTACGGCGATTTTTCAGTTTGAAAGTTCGTTTGCTGCGGACTGCTTCAAGAAATTCAAGCCAACATCCATATTCGATATGAGTCTGGTTACGGCGTCGATTCGCCCGTCAGGATCATCATACAGGGATGAGCTGTTGGCAAGAAAGGAGCACAGCAACCCGTCCGAGATTATTGATAACTTGCTGAAGGATAACCTTGGGTATCTGATTTACCAGGAAGATACGATCAAATTCCTTCAACAAATCTGTGGCCTGTCAGGCTCAGCCGCAGATAACATCCGTCGTGCAATCGGACGAAAGCAGAAAGACCGGCTTGACGCGGCCATGCCGTCCATCTTGGAGGGTTACTGTGAGAAATCTTCGCAGCCAAGAGAAATCGCTGAGCAGGAGGCTAAGGAGTTTTTACAGATCATCGAGGACAGTGCAAGCTATCAGTTTGGTTACAACCATAGCATAGCATACTGTCTTCTCGGATACCTCTGCGCCTACTACAGGTACCATCATCCGCTGGAGTTTCTGACTTCCTACCTGAACAACGCAGCAAACGACGACGATATCCGGAATGGAACTGCATACGCCAACAGCATCGGAGTCGCAGTTACGATGCCGAAATGGGGCGTGTCAAAGGGTGAATACTTCTTTGACAGTGAACGAGGGGTCATTGCGAAGGGTCTGACTTCTATTAAATATATGGGACCGGCCATCGCCAACGAACTCTACGACCTCGCCCGTTCCAAGAAATACACCCACTTCGTCGACCTGCTCAGAGATCTGAATACCATGACCTCCATCGACGCACGCCAGCTCGATATCCTCATCAAACTGGACTTTTTCTCTGAGTTCGGCAACCAGAGAGAGCTGCTGCGCATCGTAGACATGTTCACCATGTTCAAAAAGGGTGATGCAAAGCAGATCAAAAGGTCTGAGGTCGAAGGAACTTTCCTGGAGGACATGGTCAAACGACATGCTGTCGGCACCACCAAGTCCGGTGGCATCGCAAAGAGCTACACACTTCTGGATGTCATGGCGATCCTGCGGGAAATCGAGGATGCCATCAAGGCTGCCAACATGGACGACCTGTCTGATATCACCAAGGTTCGCAACTTTGCAGATGTCATGGGTTACATCGGATATGTTTCGGGCCTCGAATCCGACCGAAGAAAGCTATACATAACCAACATGTATCCGATCACCCGCAAGCGTGACGGAAAGCAATGTGGATACACCGTTCAGACGAAGTCCATCGGAAGCGGCAAGGAGAGCCGGTTCTCTGTCTGGAATCGGGTTTATGAGAAAGATCCGATTCGGGTCGGAGATATCATATACTGCAAATCTTTTGAGCGAGATGGCCAGTATTTCACCCTAAAGGACTACCACCATATCTATTGATGGTTAGTCATCGTAAGCGAACTCCGTCATATTGCATGAAAACAATACATGATAATGTGTTCACTTGTTAATATTCACGGAGAATTTGAGTATAAAAAGTAAATTTCATTCGGAGGTTACATTATTAAATACCAAACCTCATTGTTCTGCGAGATTGACAAGTATGCTTCCACCAGCTACTGCGCAGTCCACGGTGTTGATCCTGCACTCAATCTCGGGGATATCATCAAGGCCGACGAAAAGTCCGCTCCGGATTTCAATGTCATGGTGGGAGGAAGCCCCTGCCAGGATTTTAGTATCGCCGGCAAACAGGGGGGGGGCGATGTGGCACTGCTCGGATTGCGGCCATGAGTATAACCCTCTCGAAGCCCACTACACCAAAAGAGACCGGTGCCCAAAGTGTGGCTCAAAGGAAATCGAAAAGACCCGTTCGTCTCTGATCGTTGAATGGCTCAGATTTCTTTATGAAAAGAAGCCGAGGTTTGCCATCTATGAAAATGTTAAGAACCTGGTTGGCGCAAAGTTCCGCCAGACATTTGACATGTTCGTCAGAGAGCTGGAGGACTACGGCTACAATGTCTACTGGCAGGTTATCGATGCGAAGAATCAGGGAGTACCACAGCACCGGGAGCGTGTCTACTGTGTCATCATCCGTAAGGACCTGGATAACGGGCTGTTCCGCTTCCCGGATTCTATCCCACTTCGTACATCTTTGATGGATCTATGTGAGAAAGATGTTCCGGAGCGCTATTATTTACCTGATGACAAGGTTACGCAGATGATTAGCCCCCCCAGGTCAGCTACTGCATCACCGGAACTTATCACAAAGGCATCAGTTTGGAACACTATCTACGAACACATCAACGACAATTGATTCCGGAGTATGCCAGTGAGTAAGGTCATAATCTATGACGATTATAATAGAAGGGTGAAGTCAGATCAGACTTGTATAGGTACTGTAATGCCAAATTTTAAGAGCAAAGCAGCTGGAACTGGAACAAAACTAATCGAGATATCCGATGGCCCAATCAGAGTGAGGAGGCTCACGCCTCTTGAATGCTGGCGACTGATGGGTTTCAGCGACGAAGACTTCTATCGGGCTCAGGTCGCTATGAACGAGAGTCTCTATGGAGGTAAGGATCGCTCCGGCACCCAGCTTTATAAGCAGGCCGGCAACTCCATCGTCGTCGATGTACTGTTACATATTTTCGAGAACCTTTATGACGCAATGCCGTATCTGTTTGAGGACATCAAGGTCGGTTCCTTCTTCAGTGGAATCGGAGCTTTTGAAAAGGCGCTCACGCTTCTGGGCGAACCAAGAACAGAGCAGGCCGGCGACACACGGCCAGACCAGCTCGAACAGATCGGATATATCAATGATTACAACGGCGATGCAAACCGAATTTACGACTGTTCCGTCGCCCGTGCCTTAAAGGCTGAGGCTGGCGGGGGGGGCGCAAAGACCGGATGGTATCGATTCCCTCAGTGAGCGAGTTTACATAAAACAAGCTACAAAGCAAGGGTTTATTGAGTGTGATGTGGGTGGGGCGGTGGATCTGTCCTATCCGAACAGTAAAACCCGCAGAGGGCGTGTTCAGGAGGGCGGGCGAGTATGTCCGACCTTAACAGCCCAAAGCAACGGAATCCATATTATTGAACGAAAGGATGATGAGTAACGAGCGGCGAAGGCAATTACTCAGGAAGGACGAATTTTCCGAATGACTCCGGACGGAACCCGAATCCAAACTACACTCCACCCGCAAGCAGGCGAAGCGGCCCCGCCAAGATGCCTCTGGGTATTCAGCCGAGGGTATGTAACTGCTGCGGCAAGGATATGGATTTCTTCGATATTCAGGAGGATTTCACCATCAGCAGGAAGGTTGGCTACGGCAGCAAATACGACACGATGATCATCGACCTCAGAATCTGTGGAGACTGTTTCGATAAAATCGTGGACGGCTGTAGTGTTACGCCGGTGATTGGAGTGTGGGATTGGTCATGATACCTTATTATAACGACCTGATCGCAAGTGCGAATGTGCGAATGGGAAATCAGAAAGCGTATCTTGAATCCATTCTGACTCCGTTCGAGGTGGATGTCCATTTCACATGGATCGTCACTCCGGAAATTCTGGCGTACATCGGAAACGAATTTCGCAACAATGTAGCAGTCAGCTACGAATATGATTGGCTTGGGTCACCAAGCATTGGGCAGATTCGATATCGTGGCGACCATGTCAAGCTGCGGAGTCCCGATTCAAGCGGAGATCCATGGGATGAAATATTTCCGGCAGTCACAGTCCCTGAATATCATCAGGGTTTGATCGACCGGCTCCCGATTGGTGCGAGAGTCCTGATCGGAAGTAGTGTCCTGGAGGTTATACCCGGTCCGAACAACAGTCACTCTGTGACGGTGTTCTGTACAATCCTTTCGCCCGCACATGAGGGCGATGTGCTCACAGGTCATTTCCGGTACGGAAATGAAACATATATTTCATACGATTCTTCGAGGGGTCGTTACTCAGATTCCAGTATGTTTTCAGGCAGAAACTGGGAAATGGATGACATTGTGGGGCGCACCCGCAGAGACCCCAAACGAGATCTGTGTGACAATTTTGAGTCTGCGGACTTAAGCATTCTATTTGGCTAATGCCAAATGAAAAATACATATGAAAGGTAACAATTGAATGCAGGTATTTTTGAATCGAGTCGACGGATTTGATGATGCGATCATCTCCATGTTTCTCTCCAAGCGCACGCTGACCCGTGAGCTGGAGCAGCACATCAGACGGGTGTGTCGTGAGAACCAGGATATGACATGCGCGAACGGTGAGGTTCTCGGCGCACTGAACAACGAGATCTCCATCGAGATGAACGACTGGCTGAACAAGCTGTTCAAGTGGGGCAAGCACCATGTGACCATGCTGCGGTTCCTGGATCTGTCCTTTACCGTGTACGGTATGCACCGTGGCGCACAGGACGATCTGGACTCCCACGCAAAGCGCATGGACAACCGCATCATCCGGGCAAGCACCAGACTGGCAAGCTTCAGCGAGGGTGAGGTTTCCGAGTATTACGAAGACAAGATCATCCCCACCGATGTGGCTCTGGCACATCTTGGCATCGTCACTCCCGATGAGATCGAGTACGAGGGCCGCACCTATGTCAAGGGTGTCAACGGATATATTGTAAAGGGCATGGAGCATCTGAATGATGTGAAGCGCGGCCTGTACATGCTGTCCATTCCGTCCAATTTCATCTTTAAGATCAACGGCACGGAGTTCGCCCATGTCTACAAGGAGCGCAACGCAAAGGGCACCGCCGCTCCTGAGCTGAAGGTCGGCGTGGAATCCATGGCTGACCAGGTCGAGGAGGCTACCAACGGTTTCATGAACCGTGACCTGCTGATAGCTATCAAGAACTAAGGAGGCGTTATGGTGAAGGCTGTTATTTTCTCTTCGTGGTTTGAAGCACCTGATGAGCTGCTGGAGTTCTGCGCAAGTATCGGACATGTGTTTCACCATTCCGGGTTGGACTACAAGGTGTGCTTCGATCAAAGGGTTGTCGAGTTTTGCGAGAAACATGCTGAACCTCTTTGGGATGAATGTGTCTACAAAGGAAGAACTAACTACAGGTTTAGAATCGGTTTCGCAGGCGCTGCCTATATCCGTGATATCGATACTAACCGAAAGTGGCGCATCGTCTACAACAGCGTTGACGCACCGGTAATCCAGTATATCGATGTGATTACTGACGAGTTCGGGCGGACTGACATTGTGCCGGCTTTCACCAAAAACTGATTTCATATGATCGTAATTATCGGAGAAAGCGCAAGCGGAAAGACCACGCTCCAGAGGCGATTCGTAGAAGCGAATCCGGAGTACCACGGCGTTGTATCCTACACCACCCGGCCCATGCGGCCGGGTGAACAGGACGGCGTGGATTACCATTTCGTCACGATGGATCAGTTCCAGAAGATGGAGCAGGCGGGAGAGTTTGCAGAGACCGCCGAGTACCGTGGTTGGTGCTACGGCGCAGCAAAGCGAGACTGTGTCGGAGACCATGTGATCTCTGTCCTGACCCCACACGGGCTGCGCTCTATGCGCAAAGCCGGCATCCATGTTCTGGCTGTCTATCTTTATGTTGACCGCCGGTCACGAATGATTAAGATCCTGCAGCGAGGCGACGATGTCGACGAGGCTTACCGAAGAAATGTCTCTGATGCGGGCCAGTTCGACGGCGTTGCAGACGAAGTGGACTATGTAATCAACAATACGCACTATGCCATGGATGAAGATATGGTTCTTAACTGTCTGAACGAAATCGTCCAGCGGCATGCAGAACATACATAATTAAAGGAGCGAGTATGGAAATTAGAGATTGGCTCGGCCATGACAATCAGCTCGGTATCGATATTTGGGAGAAGAAGTACCGTTACAACGGAGAGACCCTGGAGGAGTGGTTTTCCAGAGTATCCGGAGGAGATAAGGATATCGAAGGGCTGATTCGCAGCAAGAAGTTCCTGTTCGGCGGTCGAATCCTCTCAAACCGCAATATTCCAGGGAATAAGACCTACAGCAATTGCTATGTTATCTCTCCCCCTGAGGATAATCTTGAGAGCATCTTTGACACCGCAAAGAGACTGGCAAGGACTTTTTCTTATGGCGGAGGTTGCGGAATTGACATCGGCAAGCTGTGCCCCAGGGACGCCGCTGTGAATAACACTGCAAAGCGGTCCTCAGGTGCGGTGAGTTTTATGGATCTGTATAACATGACCACCGGCCTGATTGGTCAGAACGGAAGGCGTGGAGCCCTGATGATCTCTATGCCTGTTAGCCACCCAGATATTGAGAACTTCATCAGTATCAAGTCTGATCTGACCAAGATCACGAATGCAAATATTTCCGTCAGAATCACCGACGATTTCATGAAGGCTGTTCGGGATGACGGCGATTACACCTTGAGCTTCACCCGTCCTGAGAGCGGCGAGAGTATCACCAGAGTCGTCAAGGCAAGGGAACTGTTCAGAAAGATTTGCGAGATGAACTGGAATTATGCTGAGCCTGGAATCCTGTTCTGGGATAGCATCGAGAGGCACAATTTCCTAAACGAAGATAAGAACTTCACATATGCGGGTACCAATCCATGCGCCGAGGAGCCCCTTCCTGCCGGTGGCAGCTGCCTCTTGGGTGCCCTTAATCTTGCTGAATTTGTCAAGAACCCGTTTACAAGCACCGCAGAGTTCGATCTGGAAGATTTCAGGAATGCAGTGCGAATCGCCGTCAATGCGCTTAATGGTGTACTCGACGAGGGTCTCCCGCTTCATCCGCTGGAGGAGCAGAGAGAGTCTGTTGCCAACTGGCGCCAGATCGGTCTTGGCATTATGGGACTCGCAGACTGCATGATTAAGCTGAATCTTACCTATGGTTCGGCTCTTGCAAACGCAACCTGCGCCAAAATTGCAGAGGTTTTGATGAACGCCGCTGTCGACGCAACTGAAAGCAGAAGCGTAGAGTGTGGGGCTTATCCCATGTTCGATGGTTGCGCAGTTAACAACTCAGACATGATGAGAATGCTGAACCGCAGAGTTACCGGCATGAACAACTCCCAGCTGCTCACCATCGCTCCGACTGGCAGCATTTCTACCATGCTTGGTGTGTCCGGCGGTATCGAACCTATTTTCGCTAACTCATACACCAGGAAGACTCAGTCTCTGCACGGCGAGGATACCTATTATAAGGTATACACCCCAATCGTTAAGCAGTATATGGAGAAGCATGGTCTGAACGAAGAGGAGCAACTGCCCAAGCATTTCGTCGTTGCGTCTGACATTTCTCCAAGCGACAGAATCGATTGCCAGGCTGTTTGGCAGACTTATATCGATGCAAGTATCTCCTCAACCATCAATCTGCCGAATGACGCAAGCGTTGAGGATGTGGAAGGTATTTATATGTACGCCTGGGAGCGAGGCCTGAAGGGCGTGACTGTTTATCGTGCTGGTTGTGCCAGAGAGGGTATCCTTGTTACTGACGAAACCAAGAACAAGGTAGAGCAGGCAGACAAGGAGATGCAGAGAGGTTATATCATCCCTGCGAGCGACCATCTGATTGGTATGAAGCGCACGCTTACCACTGGCTGCGGAACCCTGCACTGCACCGCTTACTTCGACCCTGACACCTATGAACTGCGCGAGACATACCTTTCCAAGGGTTCTACCGGTGGTTGTAATAACTTTATGATTGGACTGTCCCGAATGATTAGTCTGTCTGCAAGAGGCGGAGTCCCCATTGAAGCGATCATCGACCAGCTGAATTCCTGTGGTGTCTGCCCGTCTTATGCCGTCAGGCGAGCTACCAAGAAAGATACCTCTCCCGGCAGTTGCTGTCCCATTGCCGTCGCAAATGCGTTGAAGGCTATGCATAGCGAGCTGACCAACAAGAAGATCAAGACTGTCGAGGATGGTTCTGCAAAGTGCCCGAAGTGCGGTGAACCTCTGATCAATGAGGGTGGCTGCAACATCTGCAAGAATTGCGGATGGAGCAGGTGTGACTAAGTCAGCTTCTTGCTATGAGGCAGCGAGATGAGAGTCGCAATCATTGACGCTGAAATTGTCGGAGCTACCAAGCATCGATTCCCGAACTTGTGCTCTATGAAGCTATCTTCATATCACAAATCAATGGGCGATGCGGTTGTCCTGAAAACGGATTACGAAAACCTTTCATCATATGACAAGGTATACATATCAAAGGTTTTCACGAAGACCATCGTTCCGGACGAAGTCCTCCTCCTCGACAATGTCAAGTACGGTGGCACTGGGTTCTTTTATGATAAGGCTCCCGGCCTCCCGTATGATATCGAGCACGCAATGCCAGATTACCATCTATACGATGAGTGGGTTCATGAACGAATAGAACAGGGCTACAAGCCGTCCGAATTCCGGTATTATACAGACTACTCCGTCGGTTACCTGACCAGAAAGTGCTTCCGCCAATGCAGTTTTTGTGTCAACAGGAACTACAAGGGCGTTGAAGCCGCAAGCCCTCTCGAAGAGTTCATGGATGAATCCAGACCCAAGCTGTGCTTTCTCGATGATAACTTCTTTGGCTTTAGCAATTGGGGGGGGCTTATCGAACAAGTGGCCAGTACGGGCAAGCGATTCCAATTTAAGCAGGGGCTTGATGAGCGGCTGCTTACGGAGCGAAAAATCCGCTCAATGGCGAAGTGGAAGTATGACGGCGAATTGATCTTTGCTTTCGATAACATTGAAGACAGAGATCTTGTCATCGAAAAGCTGGAGCTTGTCAGAAGATGCGCTCCTGAAATGAAACGGGAGATACGCTTCTATGTATTCTGTGGGTTTGACCGAAGCGGCAAATATGACGAAGAATTCTGGGAGAGCGATCTGCGAAATCTTTTCGAACGAATTAAGATCCTGAGTGAATATAAGGCTCTGGCTTATGTGATGCGATACGAAAAGGTATACGAGCACGAGCTCGCTCCGCTGTACGCCTGTGTTGCGAGCTGGTGTAATCAACCAGGCATGTTCCGCCACAAAACCTTCCGCGAATTCGCAATCCTGAGAGGTCAAAGGAAAACGATGCCAAAGGGAGCCTGCTGGCTCGCAATGGAGAATGCCGAATCACGATACCCAGAAATCACAAAAGAATACTTCGATTTCACCGGTTCGCCATATCAATCTGTGCAGAAAGGCTAATACATATGAATTCAAAAAATGAGACAACGAAGGTTGTATTCCTCACCGACAAGGAGCTTCGGGAGGTTATCGACTTCATTGAGGTTGAGTTCTATGAAACCATCAGGCGTGACACCGACATTGATGTTATTGACTACGCAATGAATCTAATGTCCGCCCTGAAGAAGTTCCGCGAGGCTAGGAACGAGGAAGATTCCGATTTGCCACTGTAAGCGGAGATACCCGAACTTTCGGAGCGGATATACGAAGCATCTGCCATGAAACAATGGGGTTTTCAAACACATAAAATACAAGTTTGACTAATCGGGTTGTCGTGCATCTTTTTGATGGCTATATGCTATCAGCGCCGTCCGCGCACGATGTAAAACCAAATGGACTAATGATGCGGGTCAACCGCAGGAGAACAAAATGGGTCATCCCGACTAAAGGAGCAAGTATGAATTTACATGATGCCACCGAGCTGGCATATAAGAACGGATACGAAGCAGGCAGACCGAAATGGATTCCTGTGACGGAGCAGTTGCCTGAGGTTGTGTCCACTCACAAGCACCGCCGATACACCTCTATGAAATCAACTCGCGTCCTCTGCGTTTGCGTGCAAAAGAGCGGCAAGCGAATGGTCAAGGAGGGATACTGCGAATGGTTTCTCGGCTACCCTGACCCCGCATGGAGGGTTCCAGGGGCGATTGACTCTGTCACCCACTGGATGCCACTGCCGGAGTTGCCGAACGACTAACTGTGAGGTTATATGTACATCGAGAAGAAAAAGATTTACACAGGGTATATTCTGTCGGATAAGCACGATTTTGGTGTTCTGAACACCTATGGTTTTAAGAAGGCGACACCATCACAATGCCTGTGGTGGCAGCGGCCAAACAAAATTGTGTGGTTCCATGGAATTGGCACCTGGACCGCAGAGCTTCAGATGCATCAGAGCGACCGTCGTATAATTCTAGCGAAGGAAGACGGAGTGGGAACCTCCGACCTTGAGTGCGTGCTAAATCGCATGGTTCAGGACGGAGTGCTTGTCGCAGAAACTGGAGGCGCAAATGAAAATCATTGATTTCGAGCGCAAGGGGAATGTCGTCCGGTTTTACCTGGGCGATGACAATTGCGATGATTACTGGGGCGATGACTGGGATGATGCACCGTACGACTGTAATGCGGGAACCGTATACCACGATTACCGAAAGGGTGTAAAGGACATCGCATTCCCGTTCGACGACTTCGTGCTGGAACCAGAAAGCAGCGGCGGCTATCATAGCCCCAGCTACTCCAAGGAAGACATGAAAAGGCGTAAGGTTCCGTGCGTGATTGTCGTACCGAGATCCGTCCATGAAGACAGTTGGATGGATGATTTTCATCGGTGGGTCGCAGCGGACGGCGTACAAAAGTTTTATTTCGGCGACCACATGGAGCCGTAAAATACATATCAAGGAGATAATGCATGACCAATAACTATGATTTCGAGATCGATCTGTCTGAAATTGTGGGTGGCACCGTAATGGTGGAGGAAGTTTTCCACCTGAACGACCTGAAGTCTCGCCGCCTGCACCTCAACGAGGAAATCAACATGGCTACCGTTGAGAGCATCGGCAAGCATATCCTGCGGTACAATATGGACGATAAGGGCAAGCCCGTCGAAGAGCGAGAGCCCATCATTCTGTACCTGAGTTCCAACGGTGGCGAGGTCTGGTCTGGCTACCAGCTGATTGATATTATCATGGCGAGCAAGACTCCCGTGTACACGGTCAATCTTGGCTTCCAGCTGTCCATGGGTTTCCTGATCGGTCTGTCTGGTCATAAGCGCTTTGCCACTCCTAATGCAAAGTATCTAATTCACGATGGCTCCAATGTGTGCTACAACTCTTCCTCCAAGCTGCGTGACGAAATGGCCTTCCACGACCGTAACGAAGAGCGTATGCGCCAGTTTATCCTCGAACGGACCAATATCCCCGCCGAACTGTACGACAGCAAGACCCGTGTTGAGTGGTACATGTTTGCCGACGAGGCAAAGGAGATGGGCGTGACCGATGCAATTATCGGTGTCGACTGCGACATCGATGCCATCATCTGAGGTGCCTATGGCGAAGAAGAGAAAGACTAATCCTGCTGAGGAGTTCTTCGGAACTCCTCCAAAGGAAATCAAGAGAGACGAGTTTTACGGTCTGGAACTGGATGACGACCAGCTCGCATTTGCGAATGCCATTTGGAGTAAAGATATCGACATTATCTATTGCAACTCGAAGGCCGGCGGCGGCAAGACGACCGTTGCTACCGGCGTTGCGAATATGCTGGTGGGTTACAACCTGTATGATAGCATCATCTATATTATGTCCCCATATGGAGAGCGAAAGCAGGGGTGGCTTCCGGGCACGATTACTGAGAAATCCTCAGTATACTTCGAGGCATTCTATCAGGCGCTGGTAACCTGCGGCGTGAACATCACCACGGCAATCAATACTGAGAGC
>ERZ808032.15-NODE-15-length-31798-cov-4.267804_pt1 | contig 31798 bp, 26 predicted proteins | sample MGYA00380187_ERZ808032 | MGnify/ENA primary metagenome ERZ808032 (study PRJEB31490, sample SAMN06133378) | cow dung metagenome | isolation source: M10 | host: cow | place: China: Chengdu | collected 2015-05 ...
TGGGTTTGAATAAGGGCCTCTTCGTTTAGGTTTTTGCCCTCGTCCTCTTCTTCGTCTACCCACAAGTTGGGGTACATTTTTTTAATTTGCGATGGCATTAGCCCCGAAAAAATAGCGTTGCGCGAATATTGCGTAGCCGTAGGCAAGATGCTGTAAAAGGTGTCGTCGCAGTCAAAATGAAACAGCGATGCTAGTTCTTGTTGCATCACTTTCCAATGGTCTAATCGCAAATTATCAATTAACACAAAAAACACCTTTTTACCTTGGTCCAACAAGGGGAAAACCTTGGTTTTAAATAAATCGGGGCTCATAATGGGTCGGCTGTCGGGGTTTTTCCACCAACTTTCGTAGTTCTTTTTAATAAAGCGCGTAAACAAATTATTAGCCTCTGATTTTTGCATTTGTAGCATCTCGTTTAGCGTGCTACCCGTGGCAGCTAGCTCCATTTCCCAGTATACCAAGTGGTTGTAAATGTTTCGCCAGCTATCGGCATTGGTGCTATCGTTTATTTGCGAACTAATGCGCATAAACTCCATTTGGTAGTTGCTGGTGGTTTTTTGCGAGATAATTTCGCTGGCCTGCAATACCTTTTTAATGGTCATAATAATTTGGTTGGGATTGACGGGTTTTATCAGGTAATCGGCAATTTTTTGCCCAATGGCCTGCTCCATAATATCCTCTTCTTCGCTTTTGGTAATCATAATAACCGGTAGCGAAGGTTGTAGTTTTTTTATTTCTAGTAGGGTTTCTAAACCACTAATGCCTGGCATGTTTTCGTCTAAAAACACAAGGTCAAACTTGTTTTCTTGGCAGGCTTTTATGGCTTCTTTTCCGTTATTTACGGGCATAACGCTGTATCCTTTTCCTTCTAAAAAAAGGATGTGAGGCTTAAGTAGCTCAATTTCGTCGTCGGCCCAAAGTATGTGAATGGTATTCATGGTAATGGTAATATATCACACAAAGTTACAAATCCATTTGTATAACCAAAACTGCATTAGTTTTTTTTAGTATGTTTTGGTTTTTATGCGGAAGTGTTGTAACGTTGGCTAATGTAATTATAAACCATGTTTTTGTAATAATTTATGCTTTCGTCGGGGTAACTATTAGGTAAATTGTTCCATAGTAAGTCACGTATAGCAATCATAATAGTAGATCTTGTTTCTTGTTTGTCAAATGGGTGATCCATAGTAGAAATAAGATTTTTAATGCTTGCCAATAAATCTTTTGCAACCTTTTTTAGCGTCTTAATATCTTCTTTAGAAAGATTTTCTTTCATTAAAACATCAAACATAGATAGTTGCTCTTCGTTTTCAAATCCTTCTTTAATATAGCGCTTTTCTTCTTCGCTAAGGTTTTTAGAAAGTTGCATTAACTCTTCAAAGGTCTTCTCTATGGTTGCCCTGTTTTGCTCGTAATTATATTCGTTTATAATTTCTTGATACTTTTCGTAGAAGTTTATACGTGAGGGATTTTCGGCAATCATCCTTGCTATTCGTTCTTGAATTAACTCTTCAATATCTTTTAGCAGTAAGTTTTTATGTTTCCTTTTGGCAAATTCTTGTCTTAGTATGTCAAAGTTTATGCCACTCATGTCAAATTGCGTATTGCTTTCTTCCTCAACATGGTTTATGTTTATGTGTTCGTTTATTATCTGGTTTATGGCTACGCTTATGTTGGTAATATCTGCCCGTTTGCGTTCTTTCTGCAACTCCTTATAAATGGCTTCTATGGCATCTTTGGGTTGCTTAAGTTCTGTGGTAATATCTTCTCTATTTAAGTATCTCCACAGGTTTAGCAAGGTAGTGGCAAAAGTGCAGTAGGTTTTTCTTATTTCGGGCGATGCACACATGGCATCGGCTGCATCTTTTAAATAAGCTAATTTTGCAAATTCTTGGGCCTCAATAATTTTGTTCAAACCAATGTGATACTCCCATAAAAAGGCAGTTGCCCCTGCAATAACGTTGTTTATTTGCTTTATCAATTCATTTTTGTCAATGGTGGGATCTTCTCCTTGGGTATTACCTTCTGGGTTTGCTGTGTAATTAGCCAAAGCTTCGCGCAGTGCTTTTACTAATCCTATGTAATCAATGATTAGTCCGTTGGATTTACCTTCTGCTACACGATTGGCACGGGCAATGGTTTGCATCAGCGTATGGGCTTTCATAGGTTTGTCAATATACAAACAAGACAATGTTTTCACATCAAAACCTGTGAGCCACATAGCACAAACAAATACCACTCTTAGTTTGTTGTCTTTATCCTTGAATTCTTTGTCAAGTTCTCTTTTTTCCATCTTAGTGCGATGTGGTAGTATATCCAACCCCCATTTTTGGAATGTTTGTATTTCATTTTGCTCCCCAGAAACCACCACTGCCATTTCTGTTTCTTGCATCCACTTGAGTTTGCGGTTCATCTCTTGTACTTCTTGTTGAGAAGTTGATTGCGCAATAGATTTTTCCAATAAAGCTATTTCCTTTTGCCAATACTCTTGTACATACTTATACATACGTACGCAAGTTACTTTGTTGTAACTTACCATCATGGCTTTGCCAGATGTCCATAGGTCACTATAATGACGTACAAAGTCTTTCGCAACAATGCGCAAACGCTTTTTCGCAGTCAATAAATGTACTTCTTTTGCAAATTCTCTTTCTAGTTTTGTAAGTTGAGAAGCATCCATATCTCCTGCTTGCTCTAAGGCGGTTGCAATTTCTTCATTTATCTTAGGATTCTTCAAATCTTGCAATCGCTCCCCTCGGTTTTCATAAAACAAAGGAACCGTAGCCTTATCCTCAACGGCACGTTTAAAGTCGTATATACTTACATAACCACCAAAAGTTCTGGCGGTGATGTTGTCGTTAGACAATAGTGGAGTGCCGGTAAAACCAATTCGATTGGCTGTAGGCAACATGTGCATCAAGTTCTCGGCAAAAAATCCATTTTGGGTGCGGTGTGCCTCGTCGCTTATTACCACTATGTCGTGGTCTGGATAAATAGGTTTCGCATTAGGTTTGTTGAACTTCTGTATCAGTGAGAAAATAAACGATGGATTCCCTTTCAATTTGGTTATCAAATCTTCGCCACTTTGGGCAATAAATTCTTTAGCCTCTATCTTTCCAAGTATGCCACAATTTTCAAATGTGTCGCTTATCTGCTTGTTGAGTTCCTCACGGTCGGTAAGCACTACAATGGTAGGAGATCCAGTAAACTTGCGACGTATCTTCTGAGCAAAGAATATCATAGAATAACTTTTGCCACTACCTTGTGTATGCCAAAAAACGCCCAATTTTCCTTGGTTTAATTCACGGTTTCGGTACATTTCTACGGCTTGATTCACCCCTAAATATTGGTGGTTTCGCGCCATAATCTTAGCGGTAGTGCCGTTGGAATGGTCAAATAGAATGAAGTTTTCTAGCAAATCTATGAAATTCTCTTTTTTGCAGATACCACGCAACATGGTAGGCAGTTCAATACTACCTGCATCCGATTCGTTTAGTCGCTTCCATTCATGGAAAAACTCCCATTTTGAATCGATGGTTCCTACACGAGCCGAAAGTCCATTGCTGAACATAATGAAAGCATTGTGGTAGAAAAGCTGTGGTATGGTATCTAAATAGTCGCGGTAGTTGTTGTTAAAAGCGTCTTCCACCTCTATGTCGTGATTTTTAAGTTCCATAAACAGCAGTGGAATACCGTTTACAAAACCTACAATATCGGCTCGTCTGCGGTATAGGCTCCCATAAATCCACATTTCACGTACACACAAAAAATCATTTTTAGCAGGGCAGGCAAAGTCTATCACCTTGGCTTTAATTTCTTCTGTCTCGCCGTTTGATTTTACACGTGTAACAGGTATGCCGTCTTTTATGTATTGGTATTTTTGCTCGTTAATTTGCATGAGTGTTTGTGTACTCATGTGTTCTGTCATTTTTTCTACAGCCTCGGTTAGTTGTTTGTCTGTAAGCCATGGGTTCAGGTTCCTCAAAGCCTTACAAAAAGGACGTGGCAGTAGTACCTCTTGGTACGATTTTCTACCAAAAGTGCCATTTCCTCCTAATATTTCAGTGTCCCAAGCCATTACACTAGTCCAGCCCAACTCATTTTCAAGTAAATGAGCAGCACTTTTTTGCACCAGTTGGTCTTCGCTGTAGTCTTTAGACATAATTATTTAGTTTTAGGGTGTCTTTTTATACTTCTATTTCTCCGTTCATCAGTTTAGGAAGCAAGCGGTCGCGAGCCTCGGTAAGGGAGCGGATTTGGTTCCTATTATTTTGAATGCTCATATTATAAATTGAAACAATATTATCGTATTGTATTGCAACGTCCATTGTTGGTAATAATATTTCTTCTTCCTTTAAATACTTAAAATGTCTAGCATAACTAAAGTTAGACAAATCTATATCTATTAAACTATTATAAAAAAGACTTTGAGGCATTCTTTTTAAATCATTTGACATTAGTAACTGCGTTCCATCAGCGCCTTTCACAAATGAAAAAGGAATATACTTTAAAATCCTTGTATGATCTCCAAATACAATATAGGGAATTGTAACTTCTATTTTACAATCATTATCATCTGTATAACCAGCGATATAACTTTTACTTTGGTCAATTACTGGGATTTTTCCAATCTTTTGATAGTTATTAGCTAGAACTTGTTTTGTTCTTGGTGTTTTTAATATTAATTCTCCAACTTTCTTTTTCTCCCAACCTTCGGGTATGCCGTTTACAAATTTGGTGGTTTCGTGACCAGGGAAGCGGAAATCTACAAACCATTCCTTGTATAGTCGCTGTGCTGCCTCCTCCAACAGTTTTATTTGCCGTTGATAATTTTCAATCAAATCATCATAACGTGACAGTATGCTTGCAATACGGTGTTGGATGCTTTTATCTGGTATCTCAACTTCCATACTTAGCAAATCATCATTAGATAAACTTGCTCGTGTAGTCATTGTAGAAAAAGCCAAAAACTTTCCTCGAAATTTGGTAGAGCGAAGATAATAGCCGATATATTCTGGGATAACCTCATCCGTTAATGGACGTAATCTCTTTGTGAAACCATTATATGTTGCATTAGGATAATCTTTAAGAGCAACAGAACTCATGCCTAATTCATTCATAGTTTCACTAGTTCTTGTTATAAAAATATCTCCTCTCTTTATAGAACATGTTTGGCGTTCTTTATCTGAGGATTGTACTAATGAGTCCAATTCTTGTGGTAAAAACCAATTATTGAAAACATTTGAAAAGGTTAGAAACGGATATCCACTTCCAAAGAATTGTCTTCCCTTGGAAAGTCCATTATGAACATCATAAATTTCCCCCAACCTCACCTTCTTCCATTCACTCATACCTCTTCCTCCTTGTTTTGTTTTGGGTCTCTAAGTTCATTTTCAATGTCCTCTATAGATGGCAGAGCACTCTTAAAGTCTTCTGTTAGTTTGTCGAAGATTTCAACAGAAGAGACTCCAATAGGTGAATCTACTCCTTGCAATGTATATTCCGCTACAACGTCGTTTTTGTCTTTACAAATAAGTAGTCCGATGGTAGGATTGTCTTGAGGTGTGCACATCAAATTGTTGACAGCTGTTACATAGAAGTTCAGTTGTCCAATATGCTCTGGTTTGAAAGCTGTTGCTTTCAGTTCTATTACAACATAACAATGCAGACGCACATGATAGAACAATTGGTCAATATAGAAATCCTCATCTCCTACGCGAAGGTGTACTTGGTGCCCATAGTAGGTAAAACCCTTGCCCAGTTCCAATAGGTATTGAGAAATGTGAGTGTCCAGATGTGCTTCTAATTCTCGCTCTTGCATTTCTTGGTGTATACCCATGATGTCTATGATGTAAGGGTCTTTCGTTATCTGTTGTGCCAAGTCGCTTTGAGGTGCAGGCAGTGTCTGTTTGAAATTACTAACAGCTTTACCTTGTCGTTCGTATAGATTGCTGTCTATCTGCCAGTCAAGTACATTACGGCTCCAGTTATTTTCAATGGTCTTTTGAACATAGAACATAGCCTTTTCTGGTGCTTTCAAAAACTTATCAATAAGCAACTTGTGATGACCCCATGGAACCGAAAAGATTAAAGGCTCAGAATTGCCCCCAACTTGGGGGTAATTTAAAGAAGCATTGATTTGTAGCAAATTGCCCTCAACTTGGGGGTTATTCTCAACAGCATTAGCGTAAAGTAGATAAAACCTCTTGATATATCCAAGATTAGTAGGAGAAAATCCCTTGGTCTCAGGGAACTCTTCCTTTAAGTCTATACTAAGGTTTTTAAAGAATTCGGAACCGTATGTATTCTCAAAATTACGCTCTACAATATCTTTCCCCAATGACCAATAGAATCGCAATATTTCGCTATTTACCTTCACAGCCGCTTTAATCTGGCTCTGACGAAAACGTTGGCTGAGTGACTTTAGCCACTCTGCATATTCTTTGTTTGCAAGCAATAGTTTACTCATGATTTAATTCCTCCCAACTTTTCAAAATATCTTCCATCAACACATTGGCTTCGTCGTTTAAGCGTTTTAACTCTGTGTGAATCTCGTTCATACGTGCGTTGAAGTCCACTCCATCGTCTTCTGCTTCTGCCACACCTACGTATGCTCCGGGAGTAAGCGAATAGTTCTTTTCTTCTATCTCTTGGATGGTGGCTATTTTGCATAAACCCAGTATATCTTGGTATTGCCCTTCGCCAAACTTTTCGGTTAACCATTGGTATTGACGAGCGGTTTCTAGTGTATCTTCCAATGCATCCTGAATGGCTTTTTGTTCTGCTTCTATGCGTTTTTTGTCTTTACGTGAAGCATTGGCAATAGCTTCTTTGGCTTCTGTTTTGTGTTTTTCAAGAGCCGCTTGGGCAGAAGCTACAGTAGTATCGCCAAGTTCTTTTCTATAGTCGGCAAGTAATGCTTGGTATTTTTCTGTTTCGCCTCTATAAAGGTGTACTATGGCTTGCAAGTTGCGTAATTGCCATTCGGTCCATTCGTTGAGGGTGCGATCTACTACGGTGTAGTAATTGCGTGCGTCTATAAAAAGTACTTTGTCTCTGTTTTCTGCTCGTTTTGCTTTGTCAAAAAACCAAAGTGAACAAGGAAGTGAAAGGGTGTAGAAAAAGTTGTTGCCTACGCTTACCATTACATCAACATCTCCAGTACGTACCAGTTGTTCCCGAATCTCGCGGTCTTTATTGGCACTGTCGGTAGCAGAACTTGCCATAACAAAACCTGCGCGCCCCGTGTCATTGAGGTATGCATGGAAATAACTAATCCATAAATAGTTAGCATTACCAATCTCTTTGGTTTTGGCATTTACACCCGGCAATCCAAAAGGCAAACGACCAGCTGCCCATGCCGATTCAGATTTTACTTTATCTACGTTGAACGGAGGATTGGCCATTACGTAGTCGCATTTGCCTGCTAAATTATGTGCGTCGTGGTAAAAAGAGTTTGCTGCATCGCCCGAGATTACCTTGCCGTTTAGTCCATGCACAGCCATGTTCATAAGGCAAAGCTGAGCGTTGTATTCTACTTTTTCTTGTCCGTAAAAGGTCATTTGGGTATTGGCGTTTAGGCCAGCATGATTTACAAAATCGCCTGTTTGTACAAACATGCCACCAGACCCACAAGCAGGGTCAAGCATAATGCCAGATGTTGGTTCAAGTACATTTACAAGCATCTTTACTAGCGATTTTGGTGTAAAGAATACACCGTCATCACTGGCTACTGCTTTTGCAAATTTTGATAAGAAATATTCATAAATACGACCAATTATATCTCCACCTACCTCGTCAATGGTCTTATTGTTAAAGATACGAAGTAATTCGGCCAATAAATCATCGGCAAACATGGTATAGTTTTTAGGTAAAATACCAGTTAGTTGTTCGCTTTGTTCTTCTACCAATTGCATGGCGTAGTTTACAGCCTCGCCTAAAGAGTTAATGGCTTTACCGTCTTTTGTAGTGAGCTGGGCGGCAGCAATATTCTCGGGTAGGTTTATCAGGTATTCGTATTGCGCCTCAAGGGGTAGGTATAAGGCACTTTTAGCCATAAAATCGGAAGCTTCTACGGGCATCACCCTACCACCGCGTGAGGGGCGGTTTTGTAATATCTCTGCTTCTACCATTTTGTATCGGCTATAAGCATAGCGCAAAAATAGCAACGCCAGCACAGGCATACAATATTGACTACTGGTCAATTTACTTCCTTGACGAAGCAAGTCGGCAGATTCCCATAGGTCGGATTCTAATTTCTTTATATTGGTCATAGTGTATTGATTTTGTAAGTACGTTGGGGATAAAAATCCCATCTTACAAAATTAGCAAAATAATTGGGAAAAGGGTGTGTGAGGGGTTATTTATTTTCGCGCCAGAGTAACACAGAACCTGTTAACATGGGTATAACGTAGTTAATAAGCCATACGCTAATGGCAGCTAGGGCGACGCCTACGGTATTAGAGGTAAAGGTACCTATTAGGGCTATGCCAATAGATCCTCTAATGCCCATTTCGGCAAAGGCAATGGATGGTGTAATAGAAACCGCTAAGTAGTTAATGGGTATAAGCAGTAGGGCGGTAAGCGTGTCTATTGGCACATCAAAAAAACGCAGCATAAAAAAGTACTGCAGGCAGTAAACACCGTAGCGCAATAGGCTGTAAAGGGTTACTTTTAACAGAGTGGGGTACGATACACTTAGCGCTGCTTTTAGGTAGGGTATAGCGCTTTTAAGCAGGTTGGTAAACCACGAAAAGCGCAACAAGCCACTGCGCATGTCGTATACAAATTGCCAAAATGGAGTAAACTGCCCGGTTACTACGCATTTGCCCCAACTGGGTAAGGTAAAATAGCAAAGGCTTAGTAGGCCTAGTAGCACACCTCCAACCATTTGACAGATATCCACAGTAGATACGTAGGTGCCAAGGTGAAGGCTTAAAAAGCCAGTGGATGCTACCACGCCATACACCAGCGAGGCAAAGATTTGCCCCATTACGCCCACCAACATTAAGGCAACGCCTTGGCTACGCTTGCCATCGGGCAATAAAATAGAGCGCCCTACGGGCTCGCCTATGCGGTTAGGGGTAAAAAATCCAGCCGTAATGCCAATTAAAATGCTTTTGATGCTCCATCCCAAGCTACATGGGTGCAAGTGCCTTAATAATGCCTGCCATTTTAGCCCCTCAAGCCCCCAATTTAGGGCAATAAACAAAAGGGAAGCACTTAAAAACAAGTATCTATCTAGGCTAATGTGGCTAAAACTTTGGGCAAATTGCTGGTAATATTCAAAGTGAGCCAATGTATAAGCCAAGTAGCCGTAGGCACACAGCATAATGCCTATTTTAATGATCGTAAAGTAGCGATCAACCCAACTTTTGTTTGTCGCTAACCGATTCATGGCTTCTAAACGAGTAGTATTTTTGTAGGATAAAACTTAGCAAGGTGGTAATAACGGTGGTTATCATTTTAGATGGAGTAGGATAAACGCCCACCATTTCTACCAATACTTTCATCAGAAAATAGGTTACCAACCAATTGCAACCCAAAATGGCAGCATACCGAAAGGCCTGCCTGGTGGTTTCTAGTTTTGAATGCCTAAACGTAATGTATTTAGAAAAACAGAACCCCACAAAAAATGTAATGGGAGTTACTATAATTAGGCTCGATATGTGGGGCGATATGGTAACAAATCCCAAATCGATAAATTGTTTTTGAATAATAAAGTTATAAATGATAAAGTACATCACCCAATCGCAGCAGGTATTGATGGTGCCACAGGCTAGGTAGTAGTACACCTCTTTGTTTAGGTAGCGTTTAAACAACGGGTAAAAAAAATCGAGTATGTGGGTTAAAATGCGGAGCATTTTCGACTTTTATCATTAACTTTGCGAAGATACAACAAAATTATTAGACAATGTACGTAAAGCCCAAAAAACAGTTAGGTCAGCATTTTTTAACCGATATGGGTATTGCCAAGCGCATAGCCGATACCTTGCCAGCCGATGGCCCCTTTAAGGTGCTAGAAATTGGTCCAGGAACAGGAGTGCTTACCCAATTTTTATTGCAACGCAACCCCATCGATTTGCGTGTTATTGAAATTGACAACGAATCGGTAGCCTATTTGAATCAGAACTTTGAAGCGTTGGCAGGCAAAATCATAGCCGACGACTTTTTAAAATACGATGTTCCTTCTATTTTTGGTGGCGAGCCCTTTGCCCTTATTGGCAACTATCCGTACAACATATCCAGCCAAATCTTTTTTAAGGCGTTAGAGCACAAAGAGCAAATTCCGTTTATTAGCGGTATGTTGCAAAAAGAGGTAGCAGAGCGTTTGGCCTCTAAACCAGGCAAAAAGGCGTACGGCATTTTAAGCGTATTGTTGCAAGCGTACTACGATATTGAGTATTTGTTTACCGTGCCACCAGGGGTGTTCAACCCACCGCCCAAAGTACAATCGGCGGTTATCAAAATGGTGCGCAACAGCGTTACCTCACTTCCTTGCAACGAGGTGCTGTTTAAGCAAGTAGTAAAAACCACCTTTAACCAACGTCGCAAAACCATTCGTAATTCCATAAAACCCCTGTTAGGCGCCGAGTTTGACAAAGCAGGCACACCCCTATTGGACAAACGCCCCGAACAACTTAGCGTAGCACAGTTTGTAGAACTAACCCAGTGGGTAGAATCGCAACAGAAAGCATAAATAAAATCGGTGACCTAGAAATTCTAAGTCACCGATTATTTTATGCTGTTAGTAGGTTTAGTTGGCTTTTTCAGAAATGAATTTGATGCGAATTAGCCTTACTTCTTCTTCGGTAAAGTCGCCGCCCAGTTCGTTAAGGGCTTCGTCAATATCGTCGGTGGTAGATTCGGCAAAGTACTCCATAATTTCGTCCACTTTATCGGGGTCCATTACTTCGTTAATAAAGTAATCGATGTTGATTTTGGTGCCCGAGTAAATAATGGCTTCAATTTCGGTTAATAAATCTACAAAGTCCAATCCCTTAGAAATAGCCAAATCGTCTAGGCTAATTTTGCGGTCAATAGCCTGAATAATAAACACTTTCAATTTTGATTTATTGGCCACGGTGCGCACGCGCATATCTTCGGGACGTACAATATCGTTTTCTTGAACGTGTTTTTTAATCAGCTTAATAAACTCTTCGGCATAGGGTTTATTGGCTTTGCCTACGCCTACACCCGGAATGTTTTGCAACTCTTCTATGGTAATAGGATAGGTGGTTGCCATCGACTCTAACGATGGGTCTTGGAAGATAATGTAAGGAGGCTCGCCCTCTTGTTTGGCAATTTTTTTGCGCAAATCTTTTAGCATCACAAACAAGGTTTCGTCGGCAGCGCACGAACCCACCTTGCGCATAGGTGCTTCTTCTTCCTCTTCTTCAAAATCGTTGTCTTTGGTAATTTTAAAGGTAGTAGGTTTCTTTAAAAAGTCTTTACCCGCTTTGGTAATCTTTAAAACCCCATAGTTTTCTATTTCTTTATCGATGAATCCGCCAATCATGGCTTGTCTTATAACGGTATGCCAAACGGTGGGGTCTTCGCCTTTTCCGGTGGCAAAAACATCTAATTCATCGTGTTTATAGTCTAATACCTCGGATGTTTCTTTTCCGATGATAATATCAACAATATGTTCTGCTTTAAACTTCTCTTTTACCGCCATAATGGTTTCGATGACGGTACACAACATCTCTTTCGCTTCCATTTGTTTTTTAGGATGCAGGCAATTGTCGCAGTTGCCACAGTTTTCGGGGGTGTATTCCTCACCAAAGTAGTGAAGCAATAATTTTCTTCTACATACCGACGATTCGGCGTATGCGGCCGTTTCGTTGAGTAATTGTTTCCCTATTTCCTGCTCGGCAATGGGTTTGCCTTGCATAAATTTTTCTAGTTTCTGAATGTCTTTGTTGGTGTAAAATGCAATACACTGTCCTTCGCCTCCGTCTCTGCCCGCTCTACCTGTTTCTTGGTAGTAACCTTCCAAACTTTTGGGAATATCGTAGTGAATAACGTAACGCACATCGGGTTTATCAATACCCATGCCAAACGCAATGGTAGCTACAATTACCTCTACCTTTTCCATCAAGAAATTGTCTTGGTTTTCGCTACGCACGTTAGAATCCATGCCGGCGTGGTAAGCCAAGGCATTGATGCCGTTTACGCGTAGGGTTTCGGCAAGGTCTTCTACTTTTTTACGACTTAAACAGTAAATAATACCCGATTTGCCTTCTTGCGAACGGATAAATTTAATGATGTCTTTGTCTATATTTTGCGTTTTTTTACGTACTTCGTAATACAAGTTGGCTCGGTTAAACGACGATTTGAATACCTGAGCATCGCTCATGCCCAAGTTTTTTTGAATATCGTGCTGAACCTTAGGCGTTGCAGTGGCGGTTAGTGCAATAACGGGTGCATTGCCAATTTGGCTAATAATGGGGCGTATTTTACGGTATTCAGGACGGAAATCGTGTCCCCATTCCGAAATACAGTGTGCCTCGTCTACCGCATAAAACGAAATCTTAACCCCTTGCAAAAACTGAATGTTTTCTTCTTTGGTTAACGATTCGGGAGCTACGTATAGCAGTTTGGTTTTACCGCTTAAAACGTCGGTTTTTACCTCTTCTATGGCAGCTTTGGTTAGCGACGAGTTGATAAAATGCGCTACCCCAATGTCTTCGCTAAAAGAGCGCATGGCATCCACTTGGTTCTTCATCAGGGCTATTAAAGGCGAAATAACAATGGCTACACCATCCATCAGCAACGATGGCAATTGGTAGCACAACGATTTTCCACCGCCTGTTGGCATCAATACAAACGTATCGTTGCCAGCAAGCAAATTTTCTATAATTGCTTCCTGATTACCCTTAAAAGAATCAAATCCAAAATGCTTCTTTAAGGCGCTTGTAAGTTCCTTGTTTTTTGCCATAGTTTAGCAAATATAGTAAATAGAAACGCGAATGCAAGCATTTTTGCAAAAAAAATGCTACATCATCTTGTTTTTATCCAATTTACTAGCCACAATTTCTTTGGTTATCGCTAAACTATCTGTTTCTTCCGACGGAATGGTGTACATGTAATCCATAATAACCGATTCGGTTAGCGAGCGCAATCCGCGGGCACCTAACTTGTATTCTACGGCTTTATCAACAATGTAATCCAAGGCCTCTTCGGTAAACGATAGGGTCACTCCATCCATCGCAAACAATTTAATGTATTGTTTGATGATAGAGTTTTTAGGCTCTACCAAAATACGGCGCAAGGCGGCTCTGTCTAGCGGGTCTAGGTACGTTAAAATAGGCAAGCGACCAATAATTTCTGGAATCAACCCAAACGACTTTAAGTCTTGTGGGGCGATGTACTGCAATAAATTTTCGCGGTCTATTTTTTGCACCTCTTTCGATGCCGAGTAACCCACGGTTTTGGTGTTTAATCGGTTGGCAATTTTCTTCTCGATGCCATCAAACGCACCCCCACAAATAAACAAAATGTTTTGGGTGTTTACGGCAATCAGTTTTTGTTCGGGGTGTTTGCGGCCACCTTGGGGTGGAACATTAACAACAGATCCCTCTAACAATTTTAGCAAGCCTTGTTGTACGCCCTCGCCGCTAACGTCGCGCGTAATAGAGGGGTTGTCGCCTTTGCGGGCAATTTTATCAATTTCGTCGATAAATACAATGCCTCTTTCGGCAGCCTCTACGTTATAATCGGCCACTTGAAGCAAACGGGTAAGAATGCTTTCGATGTCCTCGCCTACGTAACCTGCTTCGGTTAGTACGGTGGCATCGACAATGGTAAAGGGAACGTGCAATTTTTTGGCAATGGTGCGTGCCAGCAAGGTTTTACCCGTACCGGTAGAACCCACCATAATCACGTTCGATTTTTCAATCTCTACCTCGTCGCCCATGTCTTTTTGCAACAGCCGTTTGTAGTGGTTGTACACCACCACGCTAAGGCTTTTTTTGGCGCTGTCTTGGCCAATGACGTATTGGTCAAGGAATTCTTTAATTTCTTTGGGTTTGGGCAATTCTGCCATGCTCAAACCAAAGTTACTTTTGCCACGTTGCTTTAGGGTTTCGCGTACCATTTCGTGGGCACTCTCGGCACATTCGTTGCAAATGTTGCCGTTTAGCCCCGTCATAAGCATGGCTACTTCGCGTTCGCTGCGTCCGCAAAAGCTACACCTTTGATCGTTTTGTTTTGCCATTATTTACCCGCTTTAATCAATACTTCGTCAATCATGCCGTATTCTTTGGCTTCTGCTGCGGTCATCCAGTAGTCGCGGTCGGAGTCTTTCTCGATGCGTTCAAATGGGTTGCCCGAGTGGTCGGCTATGATGGTGTACAATTCTTTTTTAAGTTTCTGAATTTCGCGTGCTGTAATTTCGATGTCCGATGCTTGGCCTTGCGCTCCACCCATGGGTTGGTGAATCATAATGCGCGAGTGCTTAAGTGCTGAGCGTTTGCCTTTGGCACCTGCGGTAAGCAATACGGCCGCCATCGATGCTGCCATACCGGTACAAATAGTAGCCACATCGCTGCTAATAAATTGCATGGTATCGTAAATACCCAAGCCTGCATACACGCTGCCGCCAGGGCTGTTTAGGTAAATAGAAATGTCTTTACCTGGGTCGGCGCTGTCTAGGTATAGCAATTGCGCTTGAATAACGTTGGCGGTGTAGTCATCTACTTGGGTACCCAAAAAAATGATACGGTCCATCATTAAGCGCGAAAATACGTCCATTTGCGCCACGTTTAGTTGGCGTTCTTCAATAATGGTGGGCGAAATGTAGCTGCTGGTAATGTCCATGTATTGGTCCAATGCCAATCCATTCATGCCCAAATGCTTGGTAGCATACTTTCTAAATTCGTTGTTCATATATTTTTTGTTTAATCGTTTAATTGTTTAATCGTTTAATCGATTTGAAAAACTCCTAACTCCTAACTCCTAACTCCTAACTCCTAACTCCTAACTTGTTAAAACTCTTCGCGCATAAATAATCGAGGTAGGTTGCATCCTACAAAGTTGCCTATAATGGCCCAGAGCCATGCCCATAGTAGCATGGGTTCAAATTTGCCGTGAAATAGGGCGGCTGCATAGTAAAAAGCATCGGCCACACAGTGAGGCAATCCGCACAAAATAAATACAGGCACACCAAATAATAGTGGCCAGTAATGTTTTTGTTTAGCACCATACACCGCCAAAGTCATAATCATGCCTGTGCCTACCGATGTCATGAGCAAACCGTGCCACGAGGCAGCAAGGCGAGCATTCAATATGCCTTGTAAATTGGTAAAGACGGTTTCGTTGCTTACGTAGTAGGCAATCCATGCCGCAAAGGCGCAACCTACGGCATTGAGCAAAATCATGGGAATAAGTTTCCACATTTCTTTTACGGGTAAAAAACCCGACTTGCCTGTGTACAATTGCGCACCGCACATAACTACGCTTAAAAGCCCAAAGGCAAACAACACAGCGCCTGCAATACCGCCAACGCGTAGGTAAACAATGCCGCCTATTCCTATTAAAAGCCCGGCAAAGATGGCCATAGAGGTAAATTGTTTGGTCATACTCCTAATTTTTGGCGAAAGTAATGCAAAAAAAAGAAATAACAAATTTTTTTGTTTATTCGTTGATACGTTTAGTCGTTTAGTCGATTGTTCGCTTCGCTCTGTGAGGCAACAAGCCATAATCGACATATTAAATTAAGTTAAAAGAATGCTTACCCTCTTGTAACATTCTGCTAAATGTCTTTACCTTTGCACTATCAATTTGTCGCTCGTCGCCTAAACGCATCAACAACTAAACGACTAAACGTCGCGAAGCGACTTTGTAAACATCTTAATTATTAATCCATGAAATCCAGTTACCATTATGTTTGGTTTATCCGAAATTAGTTGGGGCAATTTTTTGCTCGCAACCGCCTTGTTGTGTCTGCTGTTTAACGTAGGTGTTTGGGTGTACTTTTGGTGGGACGCTAAACGCACGTCCAACCCCTCGTCGTTGCGCAAACAACAAAAGTTCCATCAGTCTTTACCGTTTTAGCCGTTGCAAGTTGTTTAATCGCCTAACCGCCCAAACGACTAGACGATTCAACGATTCAACGATTCAACAATTATTCATTCATCTTAATTTCTATTTTATGAAAACGAAACTTCAAAAATGTGCCACAATGGTGGCAATGAGTGCCGTAGCTTCTGCAGCATGGGCACAAGGCAATGGCGTAGCAGCCTTAGAAAAAGCCAATTCAGAAATTATGTCGTATGTAGAACCCATGACCAACCTCTTTTACGTGGTGTGTGCCGTTATTGGGTTAATCGGTGCCATTAAAGTGTATGGCAAGTGGTCGGCAGGCAGTAGCGATACCACCAAAACCGCCGCATCGTGGTTTGGCGCCTGTGTTTTTGCCATTGTGGCTGTTACCGCTATTAGGGCATTCTTTATTGGGTAACAATGGCTTCGTATCCCATTAACAAAGGGGTGGGAAAGTCTATAGAGGTAAAAGGACTCCGTGCTGGCTACGTTATTTTTGCCGTGGTAGGTACTGTGTTGGCCTTGCTTTTGCTGTTTTTGCTGCTGTTAGTAGTACCCATCGCTATAGCCATTGTGGTGGGGGTAAGCATGCTATTGGCAGTGTGGTGGGCTAGTTTTTACCTCAACAAAAAGTATGGCGAGTATGGCTTAATGCAGCGCCGTGCAGTCAGAAACATTCCCATGCGCATAGGCATTTCTTGCTCCGTTACTCAGTTGTTGCGTCATGAAAAATCCATTTGGTAAAAAGTTACAAGATTGTTTTCCCTTGTTGGCCTGGGAAAACAATTGCTTGGTAAGTCAAAGTGCCGATATCACGGTGCTGTTTACCCTTACGCTTCCCACCGTTTTTGAACGAGGTGTAGAACAATTTGAAAACGAACATGCGGCTTGGGTACGTGCCTTGCGCTTGTTGCCCCATTACACCATTGTACACAAGCAAGATGTGTACCAGCAAACCCGTTTTGAACCTACCCATGTACAGCAGGCATCGGTTTCTTTTTTACAACAAGCGTCCGATGATCATTTTAGGGGGCGGCAGTACTTGGAGCATACGTGTTATGTGTACGTTACGTTATCGTCTAAACAAAACATGCAAACCCAAAGTGTGGGCAACATGCTTTGTCAAAACCGCATTGTACCTAAAGATATGTTGCAGCCTCATCGCATAGCCGATTTTTTAGATAAGGTGGCGCAATTTAAAGCCGTACTAACCGAGGCGGGTTACCAGGTACAACGATTGGGCGAAAAGGAGGTGTTGGGCAGCAACCCATACACGGGGCTCTTGGCCCAATACATGCAGTTGCATTTTAGTCAGCCCCCCACGGCGTGGGCCGATTTACACCTATCGGATGCCGATTTTATGGTTGGCGATAAGTACGTTAGTGCATTTTCGTTGCATCAGGCAGAGCAATTGCCCTCGCAGGTGCACACCCATCGTATGCATCCTGCTTACAACCAAGTAGATTTACCCTTATCGTATGCCTCTGTTATGGGGGCCGATTTGCCCTTTTCGCACATTTATAACCAATATTTCTTTTTAGACAATGCGGCAGATTTGTTGCAAAAAATAGAAAAATGTGGGCGGCAGCAGGCTTCTTTATCGGGTATATCGCGCCAAAATGCCATTAACAAAACCTTTAACGAAGCTTTTCTAAACGAGGCCATGGCACAGGGAAGGCAAGCCGTGCGCTGTGCTTTTAACGTGATGCTTTGGGATACCGATTACTATCAATTGCTTAAAAAGCAGGCGCAAGTGTCGGCTGCGTTAACCCAAATTGATGCCTTTGCCTCTAAAGCAGAGGGTATTGTTCCCCTGTTGTTTTGGGCAGGTATTCCTGGGGCTGCATCGCAATACCCTGCCGAAATGACGTTTCTTACTTTTTTGGAGCAAGGGGCGTGTTTTATCAATGGCGAAACCTTTGCTACCCATACCCAACAGCCCTGTAGCGTTCGTTTATGCGACCGTATAACGGGCATCCCCTTATCGGTCGATTTGTCGGACTTGCCTTTAAAGAAAGGATACATTAACAACCGAAATAAGTTTATTTTAGGTCCGTCTGGTTCGGGTAAATCCTTCTTTACCAATCACTTGGTAAGGCAATATTACGAACAGGGCAGCCATGTGGTATTGGTAGATGTGGGCGATAGTTACAAAGGCCTGTGCGACCTAATTGCCGAAACTACCCATGGTGAGGATGGGATTTATTACACCTATACCGACAAAAATCCCATTGCGTTTAATCCGTTTTATGTGGCCGATGGGTATTACTCCATCGAAAAGCGCGAACAGTTGGCCTCGTTGGTGTTTTGTTTGTGGAAGAACGAAACCGAAACCGTTACCAAGGCCGAAGAAACCCACATTGCCGATGCCATCAATGGGTATTTGCAGCAAGTAACAGCGGGTGCTTGTATGCCATCGTTCAATACGTTTTATGATTATTTACAAACCACGTTTAAGCAACAATTAAAACAGCAAGATGTGCGCGATGTGCATTTTGACATCGATAATTTGCTGCAAGTATTGCGCCCTTATTATAAAGGGGGCATGTACGATTATTTGCTCAATGCAACCCAAAACATCAACCTACTTACCAAACGATTTATCGTGTTTGAGATAGACAACATCAAAGACCACAAAACCCTGTTTCCGGTGGTAACCCTTATTTTGATGGATACGTTTATTTCTAAAATGCGGCATCCCGCCGTGGCAGGGCAGCGCAAAATGATTCTAATAGAAGAAGCCTGGAAAGCCATTTCTAAAAACGGTACTGCCGAGTTTATTAAATACCTGTTTAAAACGGTGCGTAAGCATTTTGGCGAGGCCATTGTGGTAACGCAAGAGGTAGAAGACATTGTAGGAAACGACATTGTTAAGAACACCATTTTGTCCAATGCCGATTGCAAAATTTTATTGGACCAACGTAAGTATGCCCATAAATTTGACGAAATTAAACAAACCTTATCGTTAAACGAACACGAAAAAGCATTGGCCTTATCGCTTAATCAAGACCTTTGCACGCAGGGACGCAACCCTTATAAAGAGGTATTTATTACGTTCAATGGCAATGCCCCCATGGTATATGCCCTAGAGGTGTCGCGTGCCGAATATTGGGTATATACCACCGAAAAAAGCGAAAAAATCCGCCTGCAGCAGGCGCAGCAAGACTATGGATCGTTGCAAAACGCCATTCATCATCTGGTTACATCTTAACTATTACATCCCATGAAAAAAATCTTACTTCTTATTCTTTTTACCACCCAACTGCTTACCGCTTATGCGCAGTTTGTGGTGAGCGACCCTACCTCTTTTGCGCAACGCCTTAGTTTGTTTGCCGAAGAGTTGTACGAAATCATGACCGACCGTAAAGAACTGATATCGCAAACGGCCAATACGGGCCAGATGCTAAAAAACACCAAAGAAGCGTTAGAAAAATTGCAGCGGGTAAGCCATTACGTACAAGGTGCAAAAATATCGCTCGATATCATCAAAGAGGGGGTGGAATTATCTAATCAGGTAAATAAATTGCACACCGACTTTAGCCAGTTAACCCACCTTACCGACGAAGAAATAGCCAATGCCGTTTGTTTTTCGGCCGAGTTGGGCGACCATGTTGCCGATATGGTGGCCGAGGCAAAAGAAATGCTTAGTAGTCGTAAAGACAAGGGCGAAATGACCGATTACGAGCGCATTCAGCTGCTAAAAGACATCCAAAAAGAGCTAAAAACCCTGCGGGGGCTGCTTACCAGCGTACAAAAACGTTTTAAGGATAAAAATTCGTTGGCGTTGATGGACGATTACATGCAAGCCATGACCACCGAGGCCATCTTTTTTGGCATGGAAAAAGCCTGGGATGTGCCTATGGCCGACCCGTCATCGGTAGTAGATAGGGTGGCCGATAAAAACAAAAAAAGCACCAAAAAGTCTACCCAATCATCGTCAAAATCCACTAAAAAATAAGCCTTATGTTGATGTTAAATTCGTCTATGGCTGCCCTAGCGGCATCGCTTTCGCAGCAATTAATGCAAGTTAAAGAGTTGGCCCAAGAGTATGTTGCTGCCTTGGCTGTGCCAGCGCAACTGTTGTGTGGTTTGTTTGCCTTTATTTACATAGGAGTAGGGTTGTGGGGACAATGGGCAAGGGGGCAAAAAATAGATTTTTATGGGTTGCTACGTCCTTTTGCCGTTGGTTTGGTGGTGCTCTTTTTTTCGGGGTTTGTTGCCTTATTGGGGCTTAGTATTTACCCCATAGAGTTGGCTACTAAATCGCTAAACAGTGCTGTTCAAACCAACTATCAACAGGCGCAGCAAGAGTACCAGCAAGCCAGCAACACCATGCGTAATGCCATGGCAGCTTACCAACGTACGCAGGTAGAGCAAGAAGAGGTAGATGTTGATCAGGTAACTACAGAAGCAGAGCAGGGTGGCAATTACTTGCATCTGTTTAAAACCAGCGTACATCTATTGGTTTCGTTTAGCTCGTTGGTATTAACAGGCATGGTGTATTTTTTTAGGATATTTGTGGTATTGGCCACTATTGTGCTGTCGTTAATAGGGCCATTTGCCTTTGCGTTGTCGTTGTTACCAGGTTTTGAAAACAACATTAGAAACTGGATGGTGCACTACCTACGCATTGCCATGTATGTGCCCCTTAGTTTGCTGGTTAGTTTTGTGGTGGTGGTTTTGTTTTCGGGTTGTGTGTACCCCTATTTTACCCAATTGATTACGGCATTGCCCAGCGCTAATTATACCTTTGCCCACTACGAAACGGCGCAAAACGTAGGTTTTTCTATCCAACTTATTACTCTTTTGTTTAACTGCATTGCCATTGCTTTGTACGCTTGTATCCCTACTTTTTCTACGTGGATTATTCGCAGCGAGAGCAAAACCAATGCCAAATAAATGGTGCTATGTTTCAGTCATTAAAACACATACAAAATGCTTTTGCTTTGGTGCGTATCTACCTTATTCTTATTACGGTGGTGGCTATAGGGGTTAGCGCTTACGCCATCTATGCCTCTTTTCAATTTGCCGAGGCGCAACGCCAAAAAATTTATGTATTAGACCAAGGTGAATCGTTGTTAATGGCCCTTTCGCGCAACGTGTCAGAAAACAGAAAAGCCGAGGCCAAGTCGCATGTAAAGCGTTTTCACGAATATTTCTTTACCCTTTCGCCAGAAAAAGACGCCATAGAAAACCACGTTTCGCAAGCCTTGTTTTTGGCCGATAACTCGGCATCCGACGTATATATGCAGCTAAAAGAAGAAGGTTTTTACGAGCGCATCATTGCCTCTAGCATTGTGTGCGAAATAAAAATAGATAGCATTGTTATTAACGATGCCGTATATCCGTATCGGGTTAAAACCTATGGCATGACCTCTATTGTAAGGCGTTCTAACATTACCTACCGTAATTTAGAAACCGAGTGTTCGTTGCTTCATGCTACCCGTACCGACCAAAATCCGCACGGATTTTTAATTGAGAATTGGAAAATTATTGATAATAGCGATGTAAGCATAGTACAACGATGAACAAGCAACAAAAATTTTTACATGCCGTATCCTTGTTGGTAACCGCCTTTGTTATAGTATGTTTCTTTTTGTTAGGTGGAGGTACAGCTCAAAAGCCTACCATACCGCTAGAACAAGCCCAGCAAGGAATAAATGTTAGTGTGCCCGAAGCCGATGCCAACGAACTATCGGCCAATAGGTTAGAGGCTGTTCTGCGCCAAACAGAAGAAAATAGCAGCAACGAGCGCATCAATCGCATGCAACAGGCCTCGTCGTTTAGGTGGCTCGATACCCCACCCACCGATTCTTTACCAAAGCATGATGAGGTGGCTGTACAGGTAGAACCTTCTAACGCACCATCATCGCAGCGGGAAGTGCCCAAAAAAACGAGCGCACAACTTACGCCAGAGCAAGAAAAACAACAGTTTATAGCCGCCACCCGTAGGCAGTTGGCCCAAAAATACGGCATTGAGTTGCCCGAAGAATCCGCACCAACACCTGCCAGCAATCCCCAACAACAACCCTCGGCAACGGTGGCTTCTACTAGCACCCCTGGGTTTTACGGATTAGAAAGCCCTGCGCCTGCCGCCACCGATATACGGGCCGTGGTGCATGGCGAGCACCGTAATGTAGAGCGAGGGGCCATTGTTAAGTTGCGCTTGCTAGACAACATCGTTATAAACGGCACCACCATACCGGCCAATACGTTTTTGTACGGGCAGTTAGGTTTTGCATCGTGCAGGGCCACCATTCGGATAGAAAATGTGCAGTATGGCGGGGTAGTGTATCCCTTTGTTGGTACCATTTACGATAAAGATGGTTTTGAAGGCTTGTATGTACCCGATAATCGAATAGACGAGGCGGCTCGTAAGGCAGGTTCGCAAGCATTGGGTAATGTTAACGTGCGTATTCCAGGGGCATCATTTATCACCTCGGCAGCCAATGCGGCGGTAAGTGCCGTACAGTCGGTGGCGCAACAAACCATCAGCGAGCAAAAAATTAATATATCGTCCAATTATTTAGTAACCATCAAACAAACATCCAAATGAAACGTTTTGGCTTTTTCTTATCTTTTTTCTGCTTTTGTACCTGGCTATTGGCCAATCCCGTGTTTAACATCAGCCATACCCAACAGTTGGCCCTGCAGTTTCCCTCAGAAATTAAGTACGTAGATGTGGGCAGTGCCCAGGTTGAGGTACGTCAGTTGGCGGATTCGCGTACCCTAACCTTGCGCGCCAAGCAAGCGTATTGTGCCAACAGTACCTTGTCGGTAGTAACCTCTAACGGCAAGTATTACTTATACACCCTTTTGTATGCTCCAACCTTGCCTTTTTTGGGGTACATAATTGATAAAGGACCTATTCCATCGCCTGTGGTAGGTATTGGTCAAACCAAAACCACTCACTTTATAGCGCCTTTTCCTATTGCCGATTGGTCGGTAGGTACCGATTCGGTTATTGCCGCCTATGCCGATGGCATACAAAACATGGTGCGCATTAAAGCTGCACAACCCTACAAGGCAGAAAGTTCGATGGTGTTGTTGGGCCAGCGAGGTTCTATTTATACCTACCGATTGGCCTGCAACGATAGTACGCCTTTGCTTTCGGTACAGTTGGGCGATTCGCTTTCTTCATCGGCGCTGTTTTTGTCCAACCCCGTCGATATTAATTTGCTACAATCGTTGGGCGAGCAAGCCCTGCAACAACCATACACGGTAAATCATTTGGGGGTAGTAGACCATAAAATGCATTTTGCCGTAGTGGGCATTTTTAGTCACGAAAATTGGTTGTTATTTAGGTTGCAAATACACAATAAAAACAACATCAACTACGACATTGATTTTATAAAAGGCTACATTGCCGATAAAAAAGGAAGCAAACATACGGCTCTGCAAGAAACCGAGATTGCTCCCTTTTATACTTATTGTTCCGATAGCGTAGCTACCACCCTTCCGGCTAATCATGTGCAAGAAAGGGTAGTGTTTGTGCAACGTTTTACCATTCCTAAACAGCGCACCCTTTACTTTGAACTATTTGAAAAAAACGGGGGTAGGCACTTGTCGTTCCCTGTTTCTAACAAAGAATTGCTAAAGGCCTGTAAGTTGCACTAATGTTGGCTCGGGGAATAAGCCTACTTACTTAACCAAAGTTCGGGGTTTTGTAGCAGTTTATCTTTCCAAACCTGAAAATACAGTTCGGTTTTGTTGTTTTCTTCGGCATCGGTATACACTATACCAATGTTTTGTTTGGGTTTTACCTTGTCGCCAGCCTTAACGTACACTTTGGTAAGGTTGGCGTACACGGTACGATAAGCCCCGTGTTTAATAATAACAGCATTGTTGCTACCCGGAATTGAAAACACTTGGGTTACCTCTCCGTCAAATACGGCTCTAGCCTTGGTGCCTTTGGGGCCTTGTATGTAAATGCCTTTGTTATCTACCGATACGTATTTTAGAACAGGGTGGGGTTGCACACCAAAACTACCCACCACGATGCCTTTTTCTACAGGCCAAGGCAAGCGCCCTTTGTTTTTCTCAAAGTTGCCCGATACCAATTTTTCTTCTTTGGTTAAAGCATACGTTTTTTCTTTTCCCTTGCCCGTGCTAGTGCTGCTTGCTTTTTTGGTTTCGGCAGCAATCTTATCTTCAATTTGTTTGTTTAGCTTGTTGGCCAATTGCTGCTGTTTTTTGAGTTCAGCCTTTAGGTTTTTTTCTTTCTTTTTAAGCTGCGTAACCAGCGTATTTTGTTTCTTTTTTTGCTCGTTTAGTTTGCTTTGTTCGGCCTTTTTAGATTTTAGTGCCGCCAAGCGTTCTACGCGCTTTTCTTCTACCTCGGCAAGTTTGGCATCTAGGGCCGTTTTGGTCGATTTAATCTCGTCGCCTTTCTTTTCGCAGTATTGGGCGTATTGTTTCATGTAACGCCAACGCCTATACGATTGGCCAAAATCGTCGGCCGATAAAATAAACAGCAAGTTCTCGTATTTGTTTTTCTTAAAATACGAGTGGTACATTAGTTTAGCGTATTCTGCCTTTAAATCGTCTAGCTGTTTTTGCAAGCCGTTTGCCTCGCCACGTAGTTTGCTTAGTTGTCTGTTAATGCCATTTACCTCGGCATTGATGGTATTAATCAGTTTTTGTTGCTCTTTTATTTGCGCATTTAGTACGTTTAACTGATTGATGGTGGCAGTCTTATTCTTGGATGTTTCAGAAATTAGGTTGTTGGTTATTTCTAACTGCTTGAGCGCATTTTCTTTGCGTTTTTTCAGTTCAGAAACCGACTGTCCTTGTAATACAAACAAGCAACATCCAATCAAAGCCAGGGCAATAAATAATCGTTTCATCTGCTATAGGCTCAATAGTTGGTTCTTTAGTTCGTCTACGGTAACCGTTTTATAACCCGTAGGAATGCTAAAGTTTAATGGGGTTACTTGGTTAAATTTAATTTGTTGGAAAGTTACGTCAACGCTGTTGCTTCTTTCTTTAGAATAGTAAACGTATTTAGCCGTAGTAGGAAATTGAATGCCTCCATTATCGGTTACGGCACCATACGTAGCCATTAAATAATCGCCTTTGGCTACAGAACGAATAATGGTACGTTGCAAAAACTTGCCCGCTTGTAGCAAAAACTCGGTTTGGTATTTGCCTTGGTGGGTAAGCATCCAATCGCCGCTGGTGGTATTTAATGTAAAGTTGGCGTAGTTGTTTTGGTCGGGATCAAATAGGCGGTTGGTAAGCAATCCTTGCAAGCCATAAAAATCGGTGCCTAACTCGGGTGCTAGCTGGTCAAAGGGCATTTGGCAAATGCGTCTGCCTATTCTATCTATCAACACCGCTTGGGTAGGTGTGCAATAAATGCGCAATACCTCAATGCCAAATAAGGCTTTTACCGATACCATTAACTCTTTGTCGGTTACCGATTCCAATTGTCCACTTAGGGTAAACAACTTATTGCCCAACAATTGCATGCTAAATTGGGCCGATAAACTACTAATGTTTTGGTGATACGATGTAGCTATAGCCAGCGTATCTACCTTGGGTGTTTCGGCTACTACTTGTTTGGGAGTGGTGGTACTTTGAGTGGTTTTGCAACCTACCAATACCAATAATACTGCGCTTGCTATCCATGCAAGTGCGTTAAGGTGTTTGTTTTTCATGGTTTTGTTTTATTTTTTCTGCCTCTTGAAAATACTGTTTGGCCTCTTGGTCCAAGCCTAATTGTTCCAATATTTTGGCATAATCGTGATACAATTCGTAGGTTTGCCCTCCATCGTACTCAATGGCCTGATGCATATAGAATTTAGCATATTCAAGCTTGCCTTGTTTCATTAAAATATACCCATACGTATGCAAATAGGCACTGTTAAGGGGTTCTTTTTGAATTACTTGGTAACTTAACTGGGCAGCTTTGTCTAGGTTTTTTCCTAGCAATGCCCAATAATACGCCAAGTTGTTGGCGGTCGATACCTCGTTAGGAACTAAACGATGCGCCTTTTCTGTATAATAGGCTGCTTTTTCTAACTGATTGGTTTCGCCATACATATTGCCTATCAAATTGTAAACATATTGGCTAACTACCACAGGCGTAGAATCGTTTAGGTTTTCTACGCTTTTATTTGCATAGGTTTGCCATGTGTCATCGTCTTGTAAAAACCTAGCAATAGCTTTGTTGCATAGTAAGTAGGCGCTATTAGGTACGGCGTCAAGGCTCTTGTTTAACAACGCTTCTGTTTGGCTTTCGCTAAGTGTAGCCTTTGCCAAATCATAGCGTTGTATATGGCATATTTCGCACGATGGTAGGATGCTGATACAAGTGTTCATGCTTTGCATCGCTGCATCTACATCTTGCACGTTTACCAAAAACTCGTTGTAGCTTGCCCAAATTTCTTCGTTTCCATTATCGGCCAAAATTAGCTTTTGAAAAATGGTTTTTATAATTTCTACGTAGTTAGCACGTGGTTTGTAGAAACTTAGGGCCGCTTTTAATATGTTTTTCTTTTCGCTCCAATCAATGGTTTTTGCCCCAAAGATTTTAAGCATGGTAGCATCGGCTTGTGCCGATTGTCCCATTCTGTCGTACAAATCGCAGGCATAACGCAAGGCGTCTGCATGCTCGGGGTTTATCTCTAGTGCTTTTTCGTAGCAAGCAAGTGCTTTTTTATTCTCGCCCAAAATGCTTTGATAAATAGCCCCTTCTCTAAAATACAAATCCTCGTTTAAAGGAAACTTTTGGTACAACTTAGCAAACTCGGCTTCTACCCCTGCGGTATCGCCTGTTAGCGCTATGGTGTAGATTTTTTCTAGCGAAATTTCGGGTGTCAGCCCAATGCGTTTTTCTAGTTTACTGTATGTTTGTATGCTATTTTTATAGTCACCCATCATAAAATAGCATTTGCATAGCATGTAAATAGGAAAATCCTTGTCAGGGAATAACTTGGTTAGGTCTTTATAAATGTTGCCCGCCTCTTTATACTTGCCCTGATTGCTGTAAATTTCGGCCAATGCCGTTTGGTAATAATAGTTGTTGGGGTTTAGTTTAACGGCTTTTTTTAGCTGTTTGATGCTGTTAATGGTATCGTTGTTTTGGGCGTAAAGGGTAGATAGTTGGTAGGCTACTGCTGCACTTTTGGGTTGTAACTTAGCGCAGGCTTCAAATCGGTTTTGCGCAAGAGCCATACTATCGGCATGCATATAGCACAAGCCTTCCATAAACAGGCTATCAAACTCGGTGGTATAAAACAAGCGTTCTGCTGTGTGTTTACACGCCCATGCAGACGGCATACAACAGCAGAACAATAAAGCAATGTATAGTAACTTTTTTCTCACTTTTTACCTGTATGTCCAAAGCCACCTTCGCCGCGTTCTGTTTCAGAAAGGGCCTCTACAAGGCTCCAAGAGGCGGTGGCATGTTGAGCAATTACCATTTGGCAGATGCGTTCGCCATTTTCAATCACAAAAGGTTCGCTCGATAAATTAATTAGAATAACCCCAATTTCGCCCCTGTAATCGGCATCGATGGTGCCAGGGGTGTTTAGTACAGTAATTCCTTTTTTAAGGGCCAATCCACTGCGAGGACGAATCTGTGCTTCGTAACCCGCAGGCAATTCAATGTACAACCCTGTAGGAATCAATTTTCTTTCTAGGGGTTTTAACTCTACAGGCTCGCTTAAAAAGGCGCGCAAGTCCATGCCTGCCGAAAGGTCGGTTGCGTAAGCAGGCAACTGGTTGTTGCTTTTATTAATAATGGGAATTTGAATCATACTAAGGTTTTAAATTGTTATTCTTTGCCAGCCAAAGGGGCAGGAGTTACGTATACGCGTGCTGCTAGTTCTTTGTCGAACATGTAAAGACCATAACCATGGTCGCCAATTTTTTTCAAATCGTCAATAAAGTTTCTGGCAGTTTCTTCTTCTTCTACTTGTTCGTCAATAAACCATTTTAGCATGCTTTGCGATGCGTAGTCGTTTTCTTCTACGGCCAAGGTGTACAAATCGTTAATAAGCGATGTTACTTTCTTTTCGTGTTCTAACGTATGTTTAAAGGCATCGGCAATCGACTCCCATTGGGTAGGCACTTCGGCAATGGGCATAAGGGTTACCTTGCCGTCGTGTGCATTTACGTAGTTCATCAAGATAGTAGCGTGCGCTTGTTCTTCTTTAAATTGCACCCTAAACCAGTTGGCAGTGCCGTTATAACTAGCATTTTCAAAATGCATCGACATCGATAAATATAGATAAGCCGACCACAATTCGGCGTTGATTTGGGCATTTAAAGCCGCTTCCATTTTCTTACTTAACATAGTGTCCTCCTTTTTTAAAAGTAAAACTTGTAGCTATATTTCAAAACGATGAATAGCATGTACAAAAGTAACTTTTTTCTGCTAAAAAACCTAACTACCCACCCTCTCTAATCTATAAAAAATCATAACAAGGTTTTAATAACGTTCCGATATTCGTATCTTTGCACTCAACGACTAAACAAAAAATATGACTTTTCTAACCTCTGGAAACATACTTCTTATAGGATCTATCCTAATTTTTAGTAGCATCCTCATTACCAAGGCAGGTGGCCGTTTTGGCATTCCCACCTTATTGCTATTCTTATTAGCAGGCATGATTTTTGGCGTAGATGGCGTGGGTATTATGTTTAACAACGTAAGGCAGGCGCAGTTTGTGGGCATGATAGCCTTGTGTGTTATTTTGTTTGCAGGCGGCATGGAAACCAAGTTTGCCGATATCAAACCCATTTTAGGCCCTGGATTAACCCTCTCTACGCTGGGGGTAGTGCTCACTACGGCCTTTACGGGTGGTTTTATCTTTTTGCTTTCGGAGTGGCATTCGTTCCCTTTGGCCTTGCCTTTAGCCAGCTGTTTTTTATTGGCGGCCATTATGTCTTCTACCGATTCGGCTTCGGTATTTAACATCCTTAGAAGTAAAAATATTCGCCTTAAAAACAACCTACAACCCTTGCTAGAGCTAGAAAGCGGTAGTAACGACCCCATGGCGTATATTTTAACCATTGTGCTTATTCAATTGGTGCAAAGTTTTGGTAGTAGTGCCGCTGCCGATATGGGCACCTCTGCCGTTATCATCAATGCGTTAGGGGTATTGGTACAACAATTTACCGTGGGTATCTTAATTGGGGTAGTAATGGGCTATGCCGGTGTTTGGTTGCTCAATAAAATACAAATCAAGAACGTTCCGCTTAACTCTATTTTGCTAATTAGTTTGGTATTTTTTACCTTCTCGTTTACCGATATGTTGGGTGGCAATGGCTACTTGGCCGTATACTTAACAGGTATCTTGATTGGCAATAATAAAGTACCTTATCGCAAGCAAATACTATCATTCTTAGATAGCCTTACTTGGATTGTGCAAATAGGCATGTTCTTGGTATTGGGTTTATTGGTCAATCCAAGTACCATGATTCAGTCTGTTTTGCCAGCGGTGGCCATTGGCGTATTTGTCATGATAATAGGTCGTCCCTTAAGCGTGTTTATCTCTTTGTTGCCATTCAGAAGCATGTCTGTTGCTTCTAAATTGTTTACCTCGTGGGTGGGTTTACGCGGTGCTGTGCCCATTATTTTTGCCATGTATCCCGTGGTAGAAGGTGTGCCCGGATCCGATTTAATTTTTAATATTGTATTCTTTATTACCTTGTTGTCGCTTATTATACAGGGTGGTACCATCGGTTTTGCGGCCAATAAATTAAACTTAACGTTGCCTCCTTTGCAAGAAAAACAATTTGACCTTGATTTGCCCGACGAGGCTGGCGAACTAAGCGAAATGACCATTACAGCCGAGGTGTTGGCCGAAAAAGGATCTACCTTAAAAGACTTTCAAATGCCCAAAGGCTTGTTGGTATTGTTTATAAAACGTAACGGCAGGTTTATTGTTCCCAATGGGTCTTTTGAACTACGCGAAGGCGACCACATGCTCATTGTAGCAGGTCCAGATTTTGATCAATAACCCCTTTTTACATACCTAAAGCAAAGAAACACGGATTTTGTATCCGTGTTTCTTTATTATTTTATAAATTTGCGATTATAAAACGAACAATTATGGTACGCAAGTTTGATTTTATAGTCATAGGCAGTGGTATAGCTGGTATGAGTTTTGCCTTAAAAGTGGCCGATAAAGGTAAAGTGGCCATTTTGTGTAAAACCAAATTGACCGAAGCCAATACCAACTTGGCTCAAGGGGGCATAGCCTCTGTAACCAATGCTGCCACCGATAATTTTGACAAACACGTAGCCGATACCCTTATAGCAGGCGATGGCATTTGCAACGAGGCTGTGGTACGTAAAGTGGTAGAAGATGCTCCACGCGAAATTACCGAATTGGTAAAGTGGGGGGTAGACTTTGACAAAGACGATCAAGGCAACTTTGACCTGCACAAAGAGGGTGGACACTCCGAGTTCCGCATTCTGCACCACAAAGACAGTACAGGTGCCGAAATTCAGCGTTCGTTGGTAAAACGCATCCAGCAGCATCCAAACATCGATGTGTTCGAAAACTACTTTGCCATCGAAATCATTACCCAACACCATTTAGGACAATTGGTTAAACACACCACCCCAAATATTGAATGTTACGGGGTATACGTGCTAAACCCTCGTACCCGCAGGGTGCATACGTTCCTTTCTAAGGTAACCATGATGGCTACCGGTGGTATAGGCCAAATTTACCAAACCACCACCAATCCCGGAATTGCTACGGGCGATGGCATTGCCATGGTATACCGTGCCAAAGGTAGGGTAAAAGACATGGAATTTGTGCAATTCCATCCCACCTCGCTATACAATCCAGGCGAACATCCCTCTTTTTTGATTACCGAAGCCATGCGTGGTTACGGGGCTGTATTGCGCACGCAAAAAGGGGTAGAGTTCATGCACAAGTACGATGCCCGTGGTTCGTTGGCTCCCCGTGATATAGTAGCCCGCAGCATCGATACCGAAATGAAACTAGCAGGTAGCGACTTTGTTTACCTAGATGTTACCCACAAGGATGCCGAGCAAACCAAAGAGCATTTCCCCATGATTTACGACAAGTGTATGAGTTTGGGCATTGATATTACCAAACAATACATTCCTGTTGTGCCTGCTGCTCACTATTTATGTGGGGGTATTGTGGTAGATATGGATGCACGTACTTCTATTAACCATTTATACGCTGCAGGCGAATGCTCTTGCACAGGCTTACATGGCGCTAATCGTTTGGCATCCAATTCGCTTATAGAAGCCATTGTATATGCCGATGCGGCTGCAAAGCATGCGCTAAGCATTATTGGTGGCATTACCCACAACGATAATGTACCTTTGTGGAACGACGAGGGCACCTCGCTTAACGAAGAAATGGTGCTTATTACCCAAAGCAAAAAAGAAGTGGGCCAAATCATGAGCAATTACGTAGGCATTGTGCGTTCTAACTTGCGCTTAAAACGTGCCTTTGACCGCCTAGAAATTCTTTATAAAGAAACCGAAGATCTTTTTGACCGATCGGTAGTAACCAAAGATATTTGCGAGCTACGCAACATCATCAATACCGCTTATTTGGTGATTAAAATGGCCATGGAGCGCAAAGAAAGCCGCGGCTTGCACTGCACCATCGACTATCCCGATAAAATCGATTAAAAACTACTTAGGGCAATTATACCCAAAAAACCTCACTTCATGGTGATGTGACCCCCAAAAGTTGGACGGTTAACATTATTAAGAGGCAACTTTAGATTGGTATAAAGCTCGGTATTTTAC
>ERZ808032.16-NODE-16-length-31110-cov-5.547514_pt1 | contig 31110 bp, 52 predicted proteins | sample MGYA00380187_ERZ808032 | MGnify/ENA primary metagenome ERZ808032 (study PRJEB31490, sample SAMN06133378) | cow dung metagenome | isolation source: M10 | host: cow | place: China: Chengdu | collected 2015-05 ...
TGTTCAATCTTGTATGCTTTGCCTTCGTGCAGGCGGCGCTTCATCGAATCACCTGTGAGTTTGTCGAACTCTCCGAAAGTAAGATTCTTCTTGTTCTCGTATTCTTCCGGGTTGCGTTCTCGCGCGATTGAGAGCAGAGCTTCTTCTCCGAAGGTTTCGCAGAGTTGCTCCCAGACGTACATCCGAGATGGCTTTGCTGCCTTCCAGACTTCCGGCATGTTCTCACGGATGTATGCGATACTCTCAGCAGTGAACACGCGGTGCGGCTTGAGGTCAGTCACCACATAGTTCTTATCAGAGTATGCTCCGATATCCTTCATCAGCGTGTCAAGCTCCTTCTGTGCCGCCTCGATAATGCCTTGCAGTTCGTAAGCTCTAAGCACACGGGCATCCGTCTGCTCCATGATGCTCTGCTGGGTTGCCCGGTATTCTGCGAGAGACATCATGCGGCAACCCTCCGCTGAGCAGGCCTCAGGATATCCCATGCAGGTGTCGGTACTTTGGCGTCCTGCTTGCAGGAGATGACCTGGAAGTCCCCTGTGAAGTAGAATCCGTTTGAGAGTGCCTTCTCCGGCACGAAGCATACGAGCTTGTCGCCGAATGCTCCTACAGCCCTCATCATGCAGAGCCCTTCGGAGTTTCCTGTGATGCTTGCGAGCTCTGCCTGAGCTTCGCTCGGAGCAGGCATACGCATCTCTATGCTCCGGATAAGCTCTGCGGGCGGGTAGAGGTGCATTCCTGTCCGGAAGATGATTCCGCATAGAGATGCGGCTGTCTCTGCTGCGTTGCAGGTGTTGAGACGTGCGAGCGCGTTCTCGATGACTGTGAGTACTTCGTCCATTTTATCTGTCCCATATGTACTGTTCGACAGCTCTGATGATGACTTCCTGCTGTGTCATCCCCCACTTCTGTGCGTAATCCTTGATTGCGGCATGGAGTGATGGCTTGACGTGTGCTGAGAGTGAGCAGGTGTTCGGTTCAGTTGGATTCATCGTCCTCCTCCTCTTCGCAGTCAACACCGAATACATCAAGAGATACATCTTCTCGAACTCCTACAGAGATGGTTGCTTGCATCTGTGTGATGGCGTATGATACGTCCAGAGGGTGGCCGCCATGTGCGATGAATTTCTCTCCTGAGTAGAATCTCTGGACTTTCTTGACAAATATCTCGAGTGCTTTTATTGGTGTGAGTCCAACGCCCTCGAAAGAATACATCGAGTTTTTTGCAACCCAGTCACCCTCTTTGTTGACGGTGACGGTCACCTTGATAGATATATCTTCAGTCATTGTTATCTCCAAAATATCTGAATCCAGGGCAGTTGTTGAGACCTTTCGACATCTGCTCCGGTCTGTTCTCTTCGCAGTTCCATCCGTTCTGTTCTGTGTAGTCCTGCGATGCTTTGCCGCAGTTCCAACAGCAGACAGGGACGTCTATCTTCTTTCTTCTCGCCATCTGAGTCACCTGATATAGATGTGGACGGGCGATTCTTTTTGTGAAAGGCCGTTTCTGGCGAACCCGTGAAATTCGACGCCGTCTTTTGTTGCTCTGGCAGATGCAGTTGCGAAGGCTATCGGATATGATGCTCGAAGAATCTTCGCACGGATTCTGCCGTATTCTTCCGGGACTCCCCATGATGGGTGCAGTTCTTGAGAACCTGCAGGACCTTGGAGCAACACAGTACGGCAATACGAGAACCTGCGAACCAGGCGGTGTGTGAAGTGATAGAAGTTCATGCCTTCTCACACTCCTTCTTCTGCTTCGCCTCGTAAGAGCGAATGAGCATGTGCAGTCTTTCCTTCGGTTCGTAGATGGTACATATTCCGGGCCCTTGAGTGTGACTCACAAGCGGACAGATATCACAGCGGTTGTCGCAGATTTCCATCTTGAGTCCGACAAGTGCCTTGTGTGCGACACTGACGGCGACGAGTTCATCTTTGCTCAGCATCATATGGCTTTCACATCCTTGACGATTGCAGGGTTTGTCATGTCTTCGATAGTTGGCAGGCTGAAGTTCATCTCTAAAGTGATGCTTGTCCCGTCGAGATTCTCAAAAGAGATTCCCTGTCGAGTTGCTGCTTCATTGATGAGCATCGAGGTCGTTCTGCTCATTCCTTCGAGGAGGCCTTTCATCATCTCTGCGAATTTCTTGTCCTGGTTCATCAGGTCAAGAAGGATGTCGTTTTCAGTGAAAGTCCTTGGAGTAGTTACGATTGCATTCATGCGACAATCACCTCCGGCTGAGCCTTCGGGCGGATTTCATTTGCTTCTGCCTGGATGGTGTCTGCGTCGATGATTTCACTGCATGTGCGAACCTGTGGACGGAAAAAGAGATAGGCTTCGGCGTTCAATACTTTAGTGCCAGACTGTTCGTGCTTCTTGGCGGTCGCGGGAACGCTGGCCTCGTTGTTCTTTTTTGATGTCATGCTTTGATACCTGTCTTGTTGAAGTAGTCGACAAGGGCACTCTCGATGACTGTGGCGTCGGATAATCCTCTACTCCTGCATACTTCGAGCTGTTTCGAGAGCGGTTCGGTGAGAGTGACTTGCACTCTGATTTTCAATGAACTAATTTTGTTCATATTAGTTAATTGTCGTGAGAGTTTATATATTTAACCATTTTTGAACATTTTAGTTCAGATTAAATATATATGTTCAAAATGAACAAAAATGAATACATGGAACAAGATGCCGAAGAATGGGCGCACTTCAATATCCGTTGTGTGAAGTCTCTTCGAGATGATGCTGAAGCAAGCGCGAAGAAGCAAGGTCAGTCATTAGCAGAATGGATTCGCAGAGCAATCCAAGAGAAGCTCGAACGTGAGAAAAACCAGACAACTGATGATGAGCTGGAGCTCCGTATCGAAGCTGTGCTCAAGAAGATGCTCGCGGAGGCGAAGGAATGAGGCGCAAGACGAAAATCATCATTATCTGCGTGATAGTTCTTGGAATTATAATCTTTGGCTTTGGCAGCAGTGGTGATGATTCTGAGACCAAGAAACCCGTCGATGATGTACCTACAGAAACAGAGAGTGGTTTCGATGGATTCGAGGGAAAATTCGTCTCCAATGATGGCAACAGCGCTCTCTGGATTGATGCGTCTGGATATGGTGTTTTGCTCGTAGGGAATGAGATGATTGAGGGCCGACTTGTCCCGGTATCTTATGATGACTTATCCTTTAAGCTCGACGACATCGTCATCACTTTCAATGCTAAGAAAGACCTTGTGGCATTCGGAGGATTTGGTAATTCAGTGCTCCACCGGGACACAAATTTCTAAAAAAGAGAATGTGATTTTGGCTCGGTACGATGTACCGCCTGCTAATCACAATCGATGCAAAGAAGATTGTTCGGCGCTCCTGCCGTGCGGTTATGCACAGCGTCCCGAACTTCTGAAAAGAGTGCCGCAAGGTGCGGAGAGGTATGTATCATCCCGATGATTCTCTCTTCAAGATTGCCATGCCCTGTTTGGTTTTCGAGGGTTTCTTCGAGGTGGTACATATTACCTTATACGACTCGAGATATTAAAAACGTCAGTAATCCGGCAAACATGAAAAATACGCAAAAATCAATAAATCAATTCAGAATATCTTATATCCTTTAGTATATTCTGTCTCAAATTGATATATTGTGTGTTCTTCATAGCGTTAAATTTGCCGGAAACCATATGTCCTTATGTCAACCACCCAAACTACTATCATGAATCGTCCTGAGATGCTCCCAGCGGAGTATGTCAGCATGTATGGCAAGCAGACTACTCGGCAAGTCAAGGAGCTTGGAATCCGCAGGTACTTGGAGATATACCTCGGTCGGAAACTAACAGCAGCAGAACTCGACGACGCGATGGTCGAATATCTGACTGCGTATGACAATGCACAGATTGCTAATCATCTCATCCACTACCATTCCCGCCCAGAAGTGCAGACGCTTGCTCCGAATAGTAGACAAAGTTATCTGTCTGCGGCTGAAGTATATTTTGCGGAATGTTGCCACGTCCGACTCAGTGGTCTGCAGAAGAAATTCAGGAAACGGAACTCCACCGAGAAGATTCTCTCGATAACTCAGGAATACAACCCGACGCGAGAAATAATCGCAGACATCCTCTCTCTTTGTGGTGTTCGACATCGGGCTGAGATTCTCATCTGTGCTTCAAGCGGCTTGCGTATCCATGAGCTTCTGCACATCAGACTGTCTGATGTGTTCCTCGACGAAGTTCCCGCCAGGATTGAAGTTCCTGGGAGTGTGACGAAAAACAGACTGCCGCGTCGAACATTCATCTCTACCGAGGCGGCAAATGCACTGAGAGCATACCTGCAAACACGCGACGAGATGCTCGAACGCCTGCGCATAAACTCCCGGAGAGTTCATCACGAATATAAACCAGACGAGTCAAGAATCTTCCCACACTCAGACACATATGAATCCGAGCAGATGCGGCAGATTGTCTCGAAGTCGCAGTACAACGGTATCGACGAGCGGACAGGCAGAAACATGTTTCACTTCCACTCGCTCAGGAAATACTTCCTGACGCAGGCGAAGAAAAGTGCGAGAGCCGACTTTGTCGAAGCGTGGGCTGGACATGCAGGATATCTCTCGGCTGCCTATCATCGCCCGAGCCTGGAAGAAGAACGTGCAGAGTACCTCAAGGCAGAACTCGACCTGACTATCAACATCCCGGAAGATTATCTGCGCCTCAAGCTCGAACACCAAAATGAAATCGAACAGCTCCGTGAAGTCTCGCTTGCTCAACAAGAAATGCTGTCTCGGTTGCAGGATGAGCTGAGAATGCTTCGGAACGAAAAACAGACGAGTCCGGCTCTTGTAATTCCAACGAGCCTGGATTAGTATTTCATTTTTGAGAGGGTTTAGGATTCGCCCTGAATCGCTCAGGATTGCGAATCTAACCCTAAATATCTCTTATACTAATTTACACAGATTAGTATTTGAGGTCAAACATTGCCAACGCGAGCTCTTTCGCGTGCTTGTATTCGCACGTCTCGCAGTCAGTTCCTCCGATGCATTCTGGGCAATCGGGCAGGAAGCTCTGACACCGAACGCATCGGACGAGAACTGCATGTGCAAGAGCGATGAGCTCCTGCGTCACTTGTTCTTTGTGAGATATACTCTGTCAGCCCAGAGGTCATCAGTGGCATGAAGCCAAAGAGTGGCTCTGTGCCAGATGATGATTGCGCCGAGTGCAATAATCCCGATGAGAATCAGGAAGAACAGGCCAATGAGGCCTGCCATAATGATAGTCTCAGCAGTCATTCTCCCTCCGGTGGTGCGATGTCCGGCTTATACTGATAGAAGTTGGTATATGCGTCCCAACATTCGTCGCGATACTGTACCGGGACTTCTTCCGGCCACTGTCTCTGCTCTCTGTAAACCATACGGGCATAGAGTTTGCCCTGTGCTGTGTAAGTCATTTTTAGATTCCTCCTTCAAGGATAAGTGCGATAAGTTCGTCTTGCTCTGCGTTTGCGGATGCCTCGTGTGCGAGAGAGATTCCCTGTTCGGTGATTGTGATTCCCTGCTGAGTGATGATGAGGTCCTGTACAGATGAATATTCTGCATAGGTCATCATCTGCGCATCTGCAAGATAATGCGTCTCGACTTCGCCTGTGAACTCATCCGTCCGCGTCATTTCGCGGATGTTTGTGTTCAGGACGACGAGGTCTGCATGCTTTTCGATGGCTTCGGGCCGTCTCGGTCCGTAGTCTGTGTCTGGGTGGAGTGTTACCATGATTCTTGCTCCTTGTGGTTGCGCCACAGATATACCCGAGCGAGCCTTTTTGTGAGCTTCACTCCGGCGAGTTCTAAAACCTCGGCGAAGTATTTGTCGTAGATACACCACCGAGCCGATTCTGTGCAGGGAGCAATCCAACCGAGATACGACATCAGAGTACTCTGCATCGACTCAGTCCACATACCTGCCTTGACTTTTCTGCGGACTCTGCGAACCTTCCGGCGCATGCGTGCGAAGACATCTCTTCTGAGAATCGTCCTGTCTGGGAACACGCGATATCCGACAAAATCAACTCCTCTGTCAGCAATCCTGAATATCTGCCAATTCGGCTTGATTTCGAGGAATAACTCGGACAATAAGAACCACTCGACCTCTCTTGCAATCTTGCGGAGCTCTTCGAACGAGTTTCCGAAGATGCAAACATCGTCCATGTATCGGACGAATGGGATGCCTTTAGATTCGAGCCACTTGTCGAACGTCGTCAGATACCTGTTCGCGAGAAACTGCGACAGATAGTTTCCGATTGGGATGCCATCATCACCAGGCGCATCATCAATCATTCCGCGGAGAATCATCCGCAGAATTTCATCGTCCGTGTCTGAGTCTGTCTGGGACTTCAGTACTGCTCGGTTGACGTGCGGGAAATATTTCCTGATGTCGAACTTGAAGCAGTGAGTGTAACCTTCATCTCTGACGTAGTGCTCAGTCTCGCGGAGTGCTGTATGGATGCCTTTCTTGACGATTGCCGCGTGGCTGTGTGATGAGTATATCTGCGTGAGATATGGCTGGTAATAATTCGCAACCATCCACTGTGCAACACGGTCACGATAACCGACTTTCGCAATCTCTCGAATTTTGCCGGAGTCGTTCACAGTATCGAGAGTGTATTCTCCCGTCCGATATGTTCCGGCGGCGAACTCGTCAACGAGCTTATGCAGATTCTCAGGCAAGTTCTTCTCGAACTCCTTGATGCTGGCATAGTGCTTCTTGTGCCGCTTTGCGTTCGCGTGTGCGATGAATGCGTTCCCGTAAGTGGCAACGTTCGTCAGATTAAAATCGTTCTTTGCGGCTGTTATGTTGTCCATGATTTTGCTGGGGAGATTCCGGCCTGAGTTACAGGCCGGAGCAGTTCAGCTATTTTTGCCAAGGGGCAAGGGGCGTACACGACGCGAGTGCATTTGGTAATGATTCAAGTCTCCCTGCTGGTGCGCGCCATTGTTGTTCCACGCATTCGACGGAGCATTATTCAGATTCAGATTGAAAGGCCCTGCATTCGTGCCATTATTCCAATTCCTGCTCACATTCGTGATTTGTTGGCGTAACACGTCCGCCCCCATCTGTGTGCTTCGATTCACTAAGTCATGATATCACCTCAATTTTTGTTTGCGGGCGTCTGATTCCCGCGTCTACGTCGCGGAAATCATCCGCAGGCGCGCGCCACCGCTGCCCCCCGCAACCGACGGAGCATTATTCAGATACAGACCGAAAGGCCCCGCACTCGCGCCACTACCCCAAAGCCCGCCCACACCCGCGATTTGAGTGCCTGCGGCTTGAGCGTAATAATCGCAGAAGAACGTGGTTGAGCTTCCATTGATTACGTCTCCGACGCCCGGAACGAATGGTGCAACGTCTGAGCCAGACACGGTCGAAATATATCCGTTTGTGCCTGCGATGTTCGCCTGCACGACGTTCCGATATCCTGCCGCCTGAACAGCGGCTTCGGTGACATTAGTGTTGCTTGGATAGAGATTAATCATGCCTTTTGCCGACGGGTTCACATAAACACGTCCTGCAAACATCACGATGCCGTCTCTGAACTCCCAGACGTTGCCCCAAGGGTTGACGCAGTGCAGAGCTTTGACATATGATGTGCTGTTGCTTGTCGTTCCGTATGTCATGCCTGAGGTCAGGAGCGGTGCTGAGCCGACAGGCGATGTGGCAGAAAGTCCTACAAGACCATTACCACAAGCGGCCTGTCCGTTTCTCGTTCCGTAAACCATCAGGAAGAGGTCGAGCCAGAGAGTTTGTCCGTTGTAGTCGACGAGCCCATATCTGTCCGAGCCCTTGACACTCTCAGTCGTCATCGCACGGAAAGCGTCGAGCGTTTTGGAAACAGTCGGCGTCGTGGTGGTGCTGTATGCACTCATTAGAGCCGTTCCTGCAGAGTTGGATGTGCCTTCGAAGATGCCGTGATAGTAGTATGAACGCTCTTCGTCGCCCCACATATGCGCCTTGCAGGTGAGCCCATCCTTCGGACGGTCACACATCTCGCAGTAGAGCACTCTGCCGCCATTCGGTGACGGGAGCATGTAGTGGTTCGTGTAGAGTTTGGCAATTCTCAGGAATACATCTCCTGCGCTTCCGTCAATGACTGCCGCACCTCCGGACTCGGTCTGATTCCAGTTGTTCTTGTTCAGATGATAGACTTCAGAACCATTCTGACAGACTGTGACTTTCAGGTAGTTGTCGTCGATGAATTGCTGTCTGGCTTCCTGACTAAGCCCGAAGAACTTTCCTGTGAAGTTCACTGCCGCAGGGTTGCTGACTGACATGTCAATGTAGTATCCCCATGTCTCCGCAGTTCCGGGCGACTGTGTTCCTGGGCGTGCCCATCCGCAGACAGTGTCGTCATACCGCTCGTCCGTGATGTTTGCCGTGACAATCTGCGTCGCTCCTGCAGGGACAAGAATCTGAGCGAGGGATATCTCGTAGAGACTGTCGGTCTGAGAAAGCGTCGGCAGGACTGGTGATGCCGCAGGAGTTCCTGCTTTGACATAGAGTGAGATACTCTGTGCTTCTGTCGGGCTGAGTCCAAGGACGACGCGGTCGATACGCGGGTTTGATGCGTCGGCTGCTGTGATTGAGAGTGTCGATGCTTCTCCGACGATTGCGAAGTAGAATCCGTTAATATAAGCCCTACCGAGGCTGACATTCACGGACATTGCCGGTGTGCTGTACTGTGTGACGGCGAGTGCTGAATCAACCGTCTGGACGACTCCTGTCGAGATGCAGTCTGCGATGAATGCAGAGAATACATCTTGATTGTAGTAGTCTCCGTTGCTGAAGAATCCTGTCTGTTCTGCCATGTTTACCTCCGCTCCTCCGGCTTTGCCTTCGCACTCCGGCGGATTACGCGTCGGATGTCTGCAGGCTCTGTGCCCATGTTGAGCGTGATTTTTCGGACGTTGCCCCTGTCGCCTCGGACGGTCTCGTCGAGAACTCCAACGATGCGAACCTGAGCTGTCGCGATGCCTGTGAAGTCAACCGTGACAAAATCCCCGAGGTCATAATCAACCTGGTATTCGTACCGGGTCGCGTTCGATGCGGCGACTGCGGCAATCGAGATTGATGGTGCTCTGGTGATAAGCTCCGAGACACCTGCGGTTGTGAGCTCGTTCTGTGTTGTTGCGTTGCTCAGGTCGACGAAGAGCTCCCGGCGGTCGAAGCCGGAGGGCTCTGTTGTCCCCTGGTAAACGCTCGCGATTGTTCTGGATGCTCCTTCTCCCGAACCTCCGACATAGACGAAGGTCTTTGAGTTCATGCGGTCATCCCTGTACTGTAAGTTCTCGACCGTGTGATATTCGGGTTTCAGGACGACGTTGGTCTTGTCCCGACCTTCGATGATGGAGAACACGAAGTCTGCGTTCTCCCTGTCGAATACGACCTGCCATCCGATGTCTCCGGCGGCTGAGACTGATTCGAGAATCTCAAGAATGGTCTCAAGCCTTGCAGAGTAAGACACAGTCTGTCCGCGTCCCTGGTCTGTTGCTTCAAGAACCATCTCCGGGATTTTCCTATTCGGTGCTGAGTTGCCGGAAGCATCGAGCGGGCTTGTGCAGTTGTTCGCGACGTAGTGCCGCATCACAGTCTCGGCAGGGCCTGTGATGGTGTCATAGCCTGTGCCTGTCTTGGTGTTCGCAAGGGCGATGCGTTCTGCAAACGTGCCGCCCTCGCGTCCTGAGACGATGAGCGTCTGACCTGCCGCTCCTGAGTCGTCGATTGAGCATTCAATCGATTCGATGATTCCTGCACGCCCCACGACTCCGTCATAGTACTCGACCAGAAATGCGTTCGAGTCCAGAAGATACTGTGCCTTTGGCTGGTTCGCGTTGATATGCATCACGAATGTGCCGTGTGAGCGGAGCTCTCTCTGGAAGGCGAAGTAGTCATAAATCTCGGCACTGATTTCGGTCTGCTTGACCAGATTCTTGTCGAAGACCTTTAGAGTGGGCGGGCGAGTGTAGTCAACCATCAGAACACCCCCTCAAACCGCTCGTACCATGAGACAGTGATTGCGATGTTCCCGAGGACTTCCGAATCAGAATACTGAATGTAATTGTCACCGGGATAAATCTGCCAGAGTACAGAGTCAAGGCTGAGCGCAGAGAACATGTTCGTGACGTTCCCGTATTGGTCGATAAGATGCACATATGATGTCGCCGGGTCGGTGTTGATTTCGAGCTGTTCGTCGGCACTGATAGATTCTGTGATGCTGATTGTCTCGCCCGTTCTCGTGTTCGTGAGAACCGGGTTCGTGAACGGTCCCGGAATCGTGATGATGGCAGGAGTTGGAGATGAGCCTGCATAGCTGACGAGTCCTGCTCCGTATTCTCCGAGCGTGAATGGGAAACGGAACGGAAGCTGGAAACCACCCATGTATGCACTGAACGTGACAGAGTTTGCCTGCGGGTTGATGAACAATGGATTTGCGGCAGTGAAAGATACTGTTGCCACGACGACCGTACCGTTGTGTCCGTCTAAGAGTTGGAACATGGACGGGATTCCGTCCGGGACACAAGCGATGTCATAGAAGACAGTATCTGCCTGGTCTGTGTAAATCCTGAGCGTTCCTTCTCCAAGAGATGGAGAGAATGTCTGAGATAGGATGAGCTTCTTCGACTGAACGTCGTCAACAGTCTGACCGTAGATGCGGAACGAGAATGACATCGTGCGAGAATCGGCACGGGAGAAATAATATGTTCTCCCGTTCTGGTTCGGCGTCTGTGAGGTCATGTGAACATACCTGACTCCGCCAAAACCTGCCAGACTTCCTCGCACGAGTTCATATTCCGAGTTGCACGGTGCAATCGTAATCGACTGCAGTGCTGGTGAGTTTGGAATGAATACGAGCTTCATGATATCACACAAACCATGAGATGAGCGGCTTACTGAGCGCGTTTGCGATGTTACTGACTGCCTGTGCGAAGGATGAAGGTGTCGAGACATCTCCATTTACAGTGATGTTCACTGTCTGTCCTGCATTAGGTCCGCTCATCATAACGACATCTGAACCTTTTGCAGGTGCGTCTGGCACGGCAGAGATACTCGGCTTCGAACTCGACAGACCGCTCCCAACTGTGACTCCTGAACTTGAACCACTCGACGAACCCTTCTGTGCCATAGCCTGTGCACGCTCAGCTTCATCCTGCTGAATCCGTGTAAGGACGCCTTTCTCGGACGGGTCGGGAGCATTCCACACCCCTGTGATACCATACTGAGAGTCTCCGATTTTCTTCTCCTTGTGGACGTACTTCTTGCCATCTTCAGTGGTGATAACCATTCTGCCATCTGGGAGATAACTAATGCTTGCGCCTGCGAGACTCCAATATCCATTGACAGGATTGCCGGACGAATCATAGTGGTATTTCGTGCCGGACGTGATTTCCTTCACAACTTCATCGGCGGCGTTCTGTGTTCCAGATGTTGCCTGCTGGATGTTCTGAACCGCTGAGCTCTGCATGTTCTTGACGCTTGTCGTCAGCGAGTCGATGCCTGTGTTCAGTCCTGCGAATCCGCTCTGTAGAGTGGAGTTAATCTTCCCGGTGCTCGTATCGATGACACTGTTCGTCTTTTTGGACTCAGTCTCAGTCGAATCAATCAGGCTGTCGATTTTGTCTCCGAATGCCTGACCGATGCCGCTGTCTCCGAACTTGAGAAGCTCAGGGACGTCTGGCGCATCGAGGTGCCAATATACGTGCCCTGCCTGCCATCCTGTGAGCTCGGCAAGCCACGAGCCGTTCCACATATCGGCGAGACCATTAATCGCATTCTCGACCACATCGACGACGGAGTTCATCGCGTCGAAGAATCCGTTCACGATTCCTTGCAGAACGTGTTCGATGCCATCTGCGATTCCGTTCCAAGCCCACTCCATCACAGCATAGATGGCTTTCATCCCAACTGCCGCGATTCTCTGAAGAGCCTTGAGAGCGTTGTCCCAATCTCCTGTGATGAGTGAAGCGGCAAGCGAGATAAGATTCACGAGCTGTTCAATCCAGAGCTCAACAGCAGGCCAGATGGTTGTCAGAACCCAATCGAGAGCTGTTCCGATGCCGTCCATGAGCTCGGAGATACGCCCTGCAATCACCGAGACGGCAGACGCGGTTGAGTCCTCGTTACCCTTCCAGAACTTCTTGAAAGTATCTCCGACTTTCGAGAAGAAGTTAAGGAACGGCTGAACGAGCTTGGAGATGTTGCTCTGGTAGAATGAGATAAAATCAGTGTATGCCTGAACGAGTCCGGGCAGGATTTCATCTGCAATCCAATTCAGTCCCTTGAACACGACGTCGAGCGTCTGCTCGATGTTCGAACCCATCGGAGTTAGTGCAAGCGTGATTTTGTTTCCGAGCGTCTGGAAGCGTTCTGCGAATCCTGTCGTTGCGGCATCCGCAGTCATGATTGTCTCGTCTGTGTTCTGGATGGCTGCTGTAAGTTCGTCGAACTCGAACCTGCCGGAGCGGATTGCATCGACCATCTCGGTCGCAGAACGTCCGAACACATCAGTCGCGAGTGTAAGTGCTTCCTCGCTTGAGGATGCGTTCTGGATGCTGTCGATAACCTGATTGAGCGCTTCGGATGCGTCTGTCACTCCTTCTGCGGCGAAGGTGCGAAGAGCAATCTGCAAGGACGACAGGACGCTTGCAGAGTTGATACCCTCTTTCTCGAACGTACCAAGCATCGCGGCGGCTTCTTCGATGGTGAAGCCGAGTGTGCGGAATGTCGCCCCATTCTGACCGAGGCTTTCTGCGAGTGCTTCAACAGTCGCTCCTGTTGCCTGAGATGCTCGGAAGATAGTGTCGAGCGTTGTCCCGTAATCTTCAGCCGCCAAACCCCAGCTCTGGAAGGCCTTTGAGGCGCTTTCGATTGCAGATGAGATATCAGTACCCATCATGCGATTAAGTGCCAGGAACTGCGTAGAGAGTTCCTCGAGAGGCTTTCCTGTAAGTCCGAGACGAGTGTTCAGGTCAGCGATTGCTGTCGCGACGTCGTCGGTCTCTGCCGCATAGTTTCCATAGACGTTGTTGAACGATTCCTGAAGACCTGCGAGTGCTTCCTCTGTCGCCCCTGTTCCTACACGGATGTCATCATAGGCAGAGTTGATTTTCTCCGAAGCATCGAAGGCAGCTTTGCCTGCGGCAACTAGTCCTGAGACTGCGGCGGCCGCGAGAGCGATAGGGTTCGCCATCAGAGCAGTGAACGAAGCAGAGAGTGATGCGACTGCTCCTTTGACTCCTGTTGTGGCGCTCGACATATCACCCATGCCTTTCTTGACATTGGCGACGGTTGTATCGAGACCTGATTTGTCGAACTTGAATCCGGCGACGAGGTTTCCGATGTTATAATCAGTCATTCTTCACCTCCTGTGCGGCTTCTGCGAGTTGTCGGATAAATTCCTTCTGCAGTCTCTTGAATGGCTCTTCGAGGAACTTTGCCTGTCCCACTTCATGATGGACGTTCGTCCGCTCATGCACAGGTACTGCATAATAGTCTCCCGTTCCATTCTCGTCGTGTTTCTCATATCCGACGACGACTGCATAGTATTGCTCATCTTGTGTCTGGAATGGTCCTTCGACGAATCCTCTGCTCCTGAGCTCACCTGTGTCGATTGGAGTTAGCTTGAGTGCTTCGTTGAGCACGAGCCCTCCGAAATCGAACATGGCTTGAGCGACCTCCTCGGTCATCTGTTCTGCATAGGTGGCGAGAGCTTCTGCAAGCCTCTCGTCTCCCGTGAACTCAAGTGTTGATTGATTATCCGTCATGTTTTGAACCTCCCAAATGCTGTCAGGAGTGCCGAGTAGATTTCCTCGTCTGTCATCTCTGCGGTCTGCTTCTGCGGTGTTTCATCTCCGTTTCCGAAGACATCTTCCCAAGACCACACCTTGTCGGACTCTTTCGTCCGCTTAAGGTTCAGCATGGTTGCAACCACAGTGCCAATGCGGATGTTCTGCCGTTTCTCAGCCTCGATGTTTCTCTTGCGGATGCCATCTGCGAACAGAGACACCTCATGCAGAGTCATGTTGTAGAGCTCGAGCGGGTTCTCGAACATCCCGGACGCGAAAAGCTCCTCGGCATATTCTGACACACTTCTGGATTCAAGAATCAGTTTTTTCCAGAGCCAACCTTGCCTTCGGCCACGTCACTTGCAGGTTTATTGCTTCCTGAGACGACGGCTGCGACAGCATTAGTGAGCTCTGCGAACTCGACAGGCTCGATGTTTTCGAGCAGTTCTTCGTATTCTTTCTTGCTCATTGCTGAACCGTCAGGATGCTTGAGCCCGTGCTTGACAAGGATTGCGAGCTCGGAGTATGCTCCGGTGATTGCTCCGATAGGTTTGCCAAGCTCGGCCTCCGCCTTGATGAGGGAGGAGACAGGGTATCTGATGAGATACTCAGTCTCGCCGATGACGATTGGAGTGCCCATCATGTTGCAGTGCCCCATGTCAGTCCCGTCTGACCGTCGAGCTTGATGGTGACAGAAGTCGTGACGTCCGAACCATTGGATGCTTCGATGTTCAGTGCAGTCAGGAATCCACTGAAGGTGATTGTCTCTGCCGGAGTGGTGACCGGGATGTTGACAACGACGGTCTGAGAAGTGCCCGCAGTGAGATATCCGTAGAGAGTCTCGACGTCGTCAGAGTCATAGACAATAGTCATCGACATACTTCCGAGGTCGACGAGTCCTGCCATAAACTTGCGAATGTTGTCAGTCGCGTTGTGACAGGTCACATCGATGGATTCGGCAGACATACTTGGCGGAGTGACGGAGCGGATGCATCCGGGCTGAGTTCCTCCGATGGTGACTGTGATTTTGTTGCTGAGAATTGGTGTTGCTACCATGTGATTCACCTGATTTTCTGAGTATCGAAATTAATCGAATACTCGTTTGTTTCGCCCGCCTGAGTCTGGACTCTGCCCAGATACATCGGCGAGGATGCCATCAGAACGGAGATGTACTGCTCTCCGTTGATTTCCTGTCCGGCAATGCCGTCGAGGGTTGCGATAATCTGCTCGATGAGCGTGTTCGCGACAGGTTTCGAGGAGTTCCTGACAATAATCTGGAAGCTCGGCCTGTCAATCGTGAGTGCTTCCTGTGTTGCTGAATGACAGCGAATCGGCTGGAAGCCTGATGTCTCCATCACGGCGATAGTGTTCTGCAAACTGTCGTCAACGTTGTTGACCTGAGCTGTAATGCCTGCAGAGGTGAGCAGGGCGCGGATATCATATCCGACGCTCACACAATCACCTCGCAGTGCCCAAAAGAGCCATCTCCGCGATATAGTGTCTTGACCTGCAGTGCAGTTCGCTCGACGGAATCGTCAGGGAGAATGAACAGGTCGTTCTCTCCGACAAGTGCCTGCAGGTATATGGTCGCATACCCTGAGATGTTAAGACCGTCACTGCCGAGAACCCGTCGAGCGTCATAATCAATCCGTGCAGGATAGGTGATGGCTTCACCGTATGTAGTGTCGCCATCAATCTCTCCTTGCAGAGGCTTGACCTGCACAGTCTGGTTGAGGAGGAGTTTGATGTTCATCAGAACCGCCCCCAAATGCCCGTGATAATCGCGGTCGCGATTGCCGAGACAAGTCCTGCAAGACCTGAGACGATACCGAGCTGTGCCCGTTTCTCCGCCTTGCATTCTGCCTGGCACTTCTCGACCTCGACGATGCGTCGCTCACGGCTGACAGCGTCCGCCTTGACATCCTTGAGGTCTTCCTTGACCTCTGCAAGCTCGGCTTTGATGTACTCAAGACTGGTGTCGATGCTTGCGAGCTGTTGCAGGATGCGACGCTCTGTGTCTGGATTAATACTCACGTGAATCACGCTCCCAGATTGCGTCTCTACAGCAGGCGTCCGCGAATGTGTTATCCATGCTCAGGCAATCGGCTTTGTGTCTGTCAGCGTGCCGATAGACTGCGCCTGCTCGGATGAGTGAGGCTTTGACTCCCGTGTTCAGGAGCCGTTTGTACTCCGTCAGCCAAGGTGTCGTCTCTTCCCATGAATAAGATGCAGACCACTGTCCGAGGTGTTCGGAGGTGACTCCGCTCTTGCCTTCTTGCAGGCTCATGCTGTGCGCCAGATAGTACACGATTGCCTCAACGAGGAGTTCGTCGTTCCCACGCTGTGCAAGGCTCGGAGCGTCACGCAGGACGCGGGCTTGTGCGTATTCGAAGAGGGTATCTCCTGCCTCACCCTCCGGCAAAGAATACGGAGTGAGGAGCGGGAGAAGCGTTGCCACCTCGGTCTGAGTTGTCATTGCTTACCCCTCCGGCAAGCTCATGCGAGCTCGACTTTGACAACGCCCTGATTCAGGTCGCCTGCAGTCTGGCGGATGTTTCCGACAACTGCATTGTAAATGTCGGACTGCATGATGGTGGAGCGAGTCTTCGGGTCGTCATAGACACGAGTCTTGTATTCTCCTTCGAGCACATAGACGCCCGGAACTTCGCGAGATACGAAGTAGATGGCGTCCTGTGGCAGGGAGGTCGAGGTGATGATTGGCACATTGTATCCTGGAAGATAAGTGAGACCATCACGAATCTCTGCCATGTTGGTACGGGTTGCACCTGCGAAGAGGTTGCTCATAATCTCTCCGTGTGCCTGAACTCCTGCAGCAATTCCGGAGATGCGATAGTTTCCGAAGAGCCCGGTTGCTTCTGCGGCAACACTCAGGAAGGATGAGGATGCTGGATTCCATGCAGTACCTGCCTGTGGAGTGGTGTCGAGAGCGGTTGCGATTTTGTTGTCGAGTGCGCGTGCGAATCCGATTGCAGAGTCGATGCGGGTGAGTTCCATCGGGTTTGCGATGTTCTGATTCATCATAGATTCGTCAGAGAATGCAACCTTGACTTCATCTGCCTTGAGCTGGACGTTAATTCCTGCGAAGTCCGGAGACTTTGCGTCAGAAGATTCGAGCTCAGCAAGGTCAGTGGTGACCTGAACTGCAGACATAGACGGGATGGTTGCATAAGTGCCCGGGATTCTCCATCTGCGGACGATTGCGTCGTGGTTGAGGTTACCATATCCCTGAGCCTGAATAAGGACATCAGAGATGATGTAGTTCTGGAAAGTTACGTCATGCAGAAGGTCTGCGGTGACAATGCCTGTGTATTCATAAGCCATTTTTTAATCCCTCCTTATGCGCTCTTGAAAGTCGGCGCGAGATGTACAAGGCAGACTCCGTTTGCCGCTCCTGCCTCACGAGCGTATCCGAGAATGTAATCGGTGGCGACTACTCCAACCTCTGCAAGCCCAGTCGAGCCAGAGGAGACGTAGTCGTATGCGTCGACTCCTGTGGAATCACATGTGACAGTGACCTCACCTTCGATGCAGACGCGAATCGGTGCGCCCGCAGATGCAGCAGAATCAAGTGCTACTCCAACAACCCCTCCCGGAAGTGCGCCGCCGTAAACTTCGACCACTGGCTCAGTGCCCGGAGTGATTTCGACAAACGTTCCTTTGGTGATTGCTCCACCTGCGGCAACTTCGCGGACGATTGCGCCCGGCAGTGCCTCTCCTGCGATATATGGCATTTTAGACTCCTCCGTGTGGTCTGAATCCGGTCTTCTTCAGATTCTCTTCGAGTGCGTTCTTGAGCTGTTCTTCCCGGGTTGCTTTGCATCCGCAGGAGCTTGCGCCCTGTGCTTTGACAGTGTTTCCGAACTCTGCTTTGTGAGCCATGAGCTTTGCATAGAATGCGTCCTTGGAGTTCTCGAACTCAGCACGAGTCTCTGCTTCCTTTGCTCCGAGCCATCCTTCCGGCAGGCTGTTCTTGATGTTTGCCCATGCAGTGTCCTTCTCACGCTGTGCGGCTTCTGCCTTGAATGCGTCGAGCTCGGCGTTCAGCTTGTCGATGGTGTTCTGCATGGCGACTTTCTCTGCGTCTGCGACAGGCTCGGCCTTTGGTGCTTCTGCAGGCTGTTCCTTGGTGTTGGACAGCTTCTCCATGATTTTCTGGAACATGGACTTGACTTCAGTGTCTTCGGTCATGGTTTCGTTCTCCTTTACGTTGAGGAACATCGCTCCGTTGTCGTTCGGGAAACAGTTCTCACAAGCGCCCTGCTCGAAAAGCAGGACGTGATTTGGCTCAACAGTTCCGACGATGCGAGCTCCGTCTCCATCCGGGATAATCTGTGCTGAGAATCCCGTCGAGAGTCCGAGCAGTCCGTCACGAGCAATCTGCTCAACGTATGCATCAGTGATTTCGAGTATTGCTTCGAGTCTGGGCTGTCCTTCGAGAGGGATGTAGGCCCATCCAATCTGCCCGACAACACGATAGTTGTCCGGGAGGTTGTGATTCGAGACTGCGTCAAAATCAGGATGCGTGATTGTTGCGCCAACAGCATCTACAAAGACGAGCGGGATGCTCCTCCATGCTTCAGCGTTGACGAAGGATTCGGGAGAATAGAAAACATTCTCTCCTGCGTTCGGCAGGTAAGAGCCGAGACGCTGAAGAATTACTTGGTGTCGGAATGGTTCTCCCATGCAGTATTATGCGTCGTACTGCGACACATACGGAAGCACGAGCGTATATAAAGGAGTTAAAAAAGAAGAGAGGATTATTCTTCGAGATGAGGATGTCGAACCTTATATGGTGCACAAAACTCGCCAGACACAGGGTCAATATATTCTATTGTTGGAGGTATGTATCCCAAGATAGAGTGGTGGACAATCAGCCGCAACTCTGTGCCGTAGTATTCTGATTGCCATGCTTTGAAATCTTCAGGACTCAACATCTCGGCCAAAAAGGCTTCGTTTGGACGCCCGTCTGCCGTGATAAAACCAAGCTTCTCCAACTCATTTGCCAGATGCATTTCCGTCTCTTGCATACGCACCACCAATTCGCCATGCACGAGTTGTTCCACTTTCTCGCGGACATCTTTCGCGTCTTCTTTGGCTCGCTCTAATGACTTCTTAAATTTAGCAACCCATTCTTCGTTGGGGATGCATCTGCATCTCTCTTGAGAGGCAATTAATTTCATTGGATTCATATCTTCCTTGTTCATATTGATGACCTCATTTCAGCAGTTCTTCGATTTCCATCTCTCTGCGGATGGCGGCGACTATGCCGTCTCTGGCGGCCTGACTGATATTGATGTTGTACTCCTTGGCTTTGGCGAGGAGTTCAGGCGATAGGCTAATGTTGGTACGAGCAGGAGGCATTATTTATAACCCCCATGTTCTGAAATAACAGTCTCCTGCATCACCAACGAGAGCTTCTGCGGCATAAAGCACGTGTTTGATGTGTTTTTCTCCGAGGACTATTCGACCTGCTTTGCTCGGGAGAGTCTTGATATCTACTCCATTGTCATGCTCGTTTAAGAGTCCTTCCATAGCTGACAGCAAGTCAAGCCCAGTCTCTTTTTCGATAACTGCGATGCTGATTTTCTTTCCCGTTTCTTTGACAATAAATTTCATGCTTCCACCTCCGCTTCATCCCAAAAACGCGGTGTTCCATTCACCTTGTCGAGTTCCCCCTTTGAGATTAAGCCCGCTTCATATAATGCAAATGTGTATTCAAAAAACCGACCGCGTTTTGCATCAATATCTGTTTTGAAGCCCTGAATTGCTTTTGCACGAGCGTTAATCAGTTTTCTGATGTGTGCTTCCATCGTTCAGGCCTCCTGCTGTGCGTCTCCAATCTTCCAGATTAAGGACAGGATTTTGTCGGCGGCTCTGCCGATTGCTTCGAGCTGATATTGTGCTTTGTTGAACTCGTGGTCTGTTTCTGCGTCTTCTCTCTGAAGGAGGGCTTTTTCCCAATCCTTCTTAAGCGTTTTGTGGACGTATTCGAGGGTTGCCAGGTCGAGGTCGGTTGCTTTGATTTCTTCCATTTTAGTTTCTCCGTGTAGTCTTACTACATCATTAGTGTTAGACTCGTGAGTATATATATCTTTGTATATTGAATACACACTCAATACACAACAAGCAAGACAAACAAGGAGGATTCAGCGATGAGTGATATTTAGAAATATGGCAAAATAGCGAGTATTATTTGATTTTACGCATATATTTGCGAATAATCTGGATGGTGAGGCGGTGATGCCGACAGACTACACGGAGATTGAGTTGTCGGCACTAATTGATGAGTGCGCAGAGGATAAATATTCATCCTTTACGCTTGAGGTATTGAGCATATGTGAGCACGATGCCGTACTCTCTCGGCAGACCATTGTTCTTGATGTATTGCTCGATGTGGTCTGCGAGCTTCCTGTGCTCTGATTCGGACTCACGCATGAAGCGCCGCCGATAATCCCTGACCTGCCGGACTGTTGTGTTCTCCATGCCAGGGAGCTTGCAGAGCTCAGTGTCCCAGACGTCGAGATTGTTCTCGATGATGCTCTTCTGCGTGTCTGTAAGTGGATAGGCTCGTGTCATTCTGAGATGTCTTTCTCCTGCAGGATTTCGACCTGCGAATCTTCGACTTTTGCTCCTTTGCGGTTCACGAGATAATCTGCCGGAGCAAGAGTGCATCGGCAGTTGTACTCTCCAAGCCAAGGTGCGTCTGAGTGTCTGTATATCTTGCCGTTGCGGGCGGCGTGTTCCGGACGGGTGCGTTCATCCATCGCGGCGATGTACTGCACATACTCGACTCCTGCTTCGCGGAAGTACTCGGAGCGGGCATCTGCACGGAGCTTCTGAGCTTCAGTTCTGGCGGCGGTCAGTGCGTTGTGTGCTGTTCCTTCAAAGTATCCTTTGAGCTGTCGTGCGATGTTTCTCGGATGCACTCCATCTGCTTCTGCTTCTGCAATCAGAGTGAGGATATCTTCTGTCTCCTTCTCTCGCATATCTGAGAGCCAAGGGACAAAGACGCGACGGGTTGAGACTGCGACACGACCGCCTCCGATATCTTCCAGAACTCGGTCGACACACATCGAGCCGCCTTCGTTGAGCATTGCTGAATACTCGTCGATGATGCGGTCGTTGATTCCTTCCCACTCGGCGATTGTGTATTTTCCACGCTTGAGCAGGCGGAGGGCTTCTGCGGAGGAGATGGCGACCGTCTCGGCAGCAGATGCCGAGAGAATCTCGGCAAGTGCGATTTGATGGAGGTACATGACCTCCTCAATCTCTTCTGCCTGTTTCTTATTCACAGAATCACCTCAGTGACAAGCGCAGCACACAGCATCGCTCCGAAGATGAGTGCAAGTGAAAATCCCAGGGAAAGGATAAGCTCCTTGGTGTCCTGCGTCATTCCCAACCCATAATCCTGCCGATGGCTTTGTCGGCTTTCTCGTTGGCTTCAAGGATGCGGTTCTTGGTGCGTTCCATGATTCTGTCTTCGGCCTTCGAGAAGTTCGGGACGTCTTCTGAGACATTGCCGAAGAGCGACATCACAGCAGGATATTGTACCTCGAGCTCGCGGATGAGTTCCGGAGTGGTCTGTTTGAGCTCAAGCACGTCGGTCATATTGTCGCGGACTTCCTCCGTCGTGATTGCCTTTGCCGAGACGCCTGTCTGGATATACTGCAGTTTCAGGAGAGAGCGGTCAACACTCGGACGCTTGAGTTTGATATGTGTGTGGTGCTTCTCATATCCGTTTGCCCTCAAGATGTAGTCGAAGAGTTCTTCCAGCCACTTCTCAGCGACGCTCTGAAGAGATGCGATATAGGTTGCCCACATCTCCATCCGACCGCTGTCAGAGCTTCCGATGGTCGTGCCGGACGTCTGTTGCATCTGTGCCATCGGGTTCGTGAATGCTCGAATCCAATCGACGCACTGGGCGACGAACTGCTGAGCGACAGTTCCCTCGCGGATGTTGAGCGACGGGAACTCGATGCCCGGAGGGATAAGGCAGGCTGTGTCTTTGCCCCACGTCTTACCGAACTGCTTAAACCAATCCTGCAGTGCGCTGTATTCTTCCTCGCTTGCTTCCTCTGAGACCTTCGGCAGGAGGATAGGTGCTCCGACGCGGTTGACCTGCTGAACCTCTGCCTGCATGGCGAAGTCAATCATCGCGAGCAGGAAATAACATGGATACATGAAGGATGCTCCGCTCGGTTCTGGTGTTCCATGCAGGCGGATGATGCGGCAGTTGTCAATCGGAATCTGTCGTCCTGTTCTCAGGTCAGTCTGCCAGACTTCGATGGTGTTGTCCGGACGGACTCCGATTCCAGGCAAGAGTGGGTTTGGGATGATGAACTCAAGCCCTGCGTCCGGTGGCATCCAGCGGAACGATTCTGCCGGAAGGTGGCGAAGCTCGGTGAGCTCATACCTTCCTCCTCTCTGCTCGATGCTCGGCGAGATAATTGATGCACCCCATCCGTAAACGTCCGGGATGATGAACTGCATCACATCCCATGCGTTGACCGCTTCGAACTGTGCGATAGTCTCAGCGGTGAGTGCGTCGTCCTGTTCTCCTTCTTCATCTGTAACCCAGATTTCCGGCGGTGCAGTGTAAACCTGACGAGTGATGTCGCAGAGTGCGTCCTGATAGTGGATATTGCTCTGGAATCGCGGGATGTTCTCGGGTGTGACTTTGCTCGGCTTGATATTCCATGCGGCAGAGACGGATGTCTTGCCCTGTGCTTCTTTCTTCGTTTCTTTGTTGGTTCTGGTTGTTACTGCCATTTTATTCTCCTGAGATTAGTTCAGCTTTCTTTCCGGTGAGCTTCTCCCACCGCTCGACGATAACGTCGCAGTACTCTGGTGCAAGCTCCATCGTGCGGCACTTGCGCCCGGTCTCTTCGCAAGCGATGAGCGTCGAGCCTGAACCTCCGAAGAGGTCGAGAACTGTATCTCCTGCTATGGAAGAGTTCTGCAACGCGACTTTCATCAGTGCGATTGGCTTCATAGTTGGGTGTTCTGCGTTGCGCACCGGACGGTCAATTTCCCAGACGGTTGTCTGTTTTCTTCCACCATACCATTTATGCGGGCCCTCGGGATTCCAACCGTACAAGATAGGTTCGTGCTTCTGCTGATAATCAGAGCGGCCCATTACAAACGCATTCTTCACCCAGATGATGAGCTGTTTGAAAGACCATCCTGCATCGAGCAGTGCTCCTACGAAAGGATACGACATCGAAGACGCGAAGCAGACATAAATCGGAGCTCCGGCCGCAGAGTGGTTGCGCATGTTGGTGAATGCAGCAGTCAGGAACTCGCGAAAAGCAGAATCAGACATACTATCATTCTGAATCTTGAGAGCGTCCTTTGTCTTTCCGACATAATCCACATTGTATGGAGGGTCAGTAAACACCATGTCAGCCACCTCGTACCCCCCCCCCATGAGCTTCGCCACATCGTCTGCTTCTGTCGAATCTCCGCACATGAGAACGTGCTCGCCTAATTTGTACATGTCACCGCGTTTTGTCTTGGCGACCTTCGGCACTTCCGGCACTGCTTCGAGCTCCTCTTCGGTGTGCTCAATCTTCGGCAGGACATCTTCGCCGAAGAACTGAGCCATGTTGACTGCTTCCGATTCTATGTCGGCGAGCAGTTCCTTGAGCATGGCTGAGTCTTGCTCTGCCATCGCGCTGATTGGGTCGAAAGTTGCCAGAGCGATGCGTTCTTCATCTTCGGTGAGCTCAACATACTTGACAGGGATTTCTGTCTCGTTGTTCTTGATTGCAGTCTCGACTCGGAGGTGTCCGTCGATGAGGTTTCCGGTTGTCTTGTTGATGATTACTTCCTGAATCCAACCGACAGTGCCGAGCACTTCGTCGAGTGCTTTTCCCTGCGATGCGGGATGCTTGCGCCAGTTCTGCGGGTTCTTCTTGATGTCTTTCGGGTTGATTACTCCCGAGCCGATAATTCTGTTTTCGTACTTTGTCATAGGTGACCTCCTCCGGAGAGGAACACGGGCTTGCTCATTCTGCGCTTCTTAATCATGAAATGAGACACTGCTGCATACCTGCAGGCATCCATTCCGTCGTCAAATTCCTTGACGGGTTCGTCCATCTCGTTGCCTTCTTTGTCAACCCTCCATGAATACGTCCGAATCTCCTTGATGAGGTCGGGCGAGTCGGACGTGAAGCGGAGCTTGTATCCTTTCAGGAAGTTGATGCCCTCGATTACGTCCTTGTTCGTCTTGCCGATGCGATACCCTGCGTTGATGAGCATCTGATTATATGCAGGATTCGCTGTGTCTGGATAGATTGGATGCTTGTCGAAGTGGTGTGTGTTCTTGAGCCTCCGCATCCAAGGGATGATGTCTGCATCGACGAGCTTCCCGGATTCGTAGTAGAGCTGACGGAAGGTGAGCTCTCGTTCTCCAGTCTGCTTGCATCCGACGATGACGAGCGGGTGTGTGTATCCCCAGTCGATGCCGAAGCAGTCGAAGTCGTCGAGCTTCTCGTCGGTGACTTCCCAGTTCGCAGGATAGACAAGCCCTGTTGCCTTGCCCGGCTCGCCGAGACAGTACACGTTGTAGAAATTTTCATCCACGTCTTTCAGACCGATAAGTCTCTGCCGGAACTGCTCGGACAGGAAAGGATTGTCGAGGTGTGTCGAGTGTTGGCAGGCTCGCTCTGGATAGTTCGCCTGCACGAGTTCGCGATAACACCAGTGCTCGGCAGACACAGGATTAAAGCTCGCGATGAGCTGTGCGTGCTTGTGTGTCTTGGAGCGACCGAAACGCAGCAGGAGCTGATTGAAGATATCCTCTTCGACCTCAGTGACCTCGTCCACATAGATGAGGTCAACGTCAATTCCTTTGATACGCTCCGGCTCGATAAGCGGGATAAAATAGAGTTTATTGTCCTGGTACTCGATGGTGAGCTCCGACTTGTTGTACTCGCACGACTCCCAGACTCCGATGTTCTTCAGAATAGCAATAAGGTCCTTGAGCAGAGTCAGCTTGAGCGTCGGGCGGTACTTGCGGCAGAGGATTCCTTCGAAGTGGTTCTCGGTCAGGAAACGCATCGCGAACCACAGCAGAACACCGTGTGTCTTTCCGGATGCAGAGCCTCCGTAGAGTGTGAGCACATCTCGCTCAGTATTCTCCTGCAGGAACTGCCAGTGCTTAGGGATGTATTCAATCGTCGTCATTATTCTGCACCGGGACAAAGTTGACGACAACGCCTGCTCCTACAGCGATGTTCGTGGTCGCGACATCAAGACCGAGGAACTTGGCTCTGCGTTCCATAATCTTGAGACATGCATTGACTGCTCGGTCGTCACCCTTCAGCGCTTTGGAATACTGCGACATGAACATGGCGTCGAGTCGTTCGAGTTCCATCTGGCGGATGGCGTCTGCATCCTCCCGCATTGTATTGCAGGTCTCGGCGAGAGCGTCGACGACGTACGAGTATGCAGTTGATTGAGCACAGCCGAGCTTCTCTGCGATTTGTGCATAGCCGAGCCCATATCGGCGCAGTCGAAGCGCCTCTGCTTTCTTCTCAATGAGGTCGGCTTTCCCTTTCTTCATTTTCGGCTTGTGTTCTTCTCTATATGAGTATTGAGCCGCCCTGTGGTGCTCAGGGATGGTGCTTGACTCACCCGGCTCTATTATTGTGGATTTGGGTTATCAATGAAAACGATAACGCAAGAGGTGCTTTAAGGACAGAAACCCTCGTTCGATGTCACTAACTGGAAATGGCAATGCGCTGGATGTATTATGAAGTTCTTCTTCGGTACTTCTAAACCGCCCCTTCGGCGGAGATTGCAGAGGCCGGATTCGAACCGACGACCTTGAAGTCATGAGCCTCACGGGATATTCCCCTTCCCCACTCTGCATCAGTAGTTCTGCCCGGACAGGGGATGATTGCCAAGAACCTGTCCGGGATGTTCTCCATTCTTGCGAGCTATAGACTATCAACCTTTTTGACACTTACATGGTCGAAGACAATCTCTTGTGATTCGTCCATCAGTGTGAAGAAGACGTCGTACTCCCCTGCATTCCATCCAGCCGAAGGAAACATAACTCTGAATGGAATGCGTACGATGTCAGAATTGTTCTCGTCAGTCGGGATATAATTCCAATCTGGTGCTGATTGGTCTTTGCTCCTGACCGAGAGAGTCAGTCTTGCGTTCTGCGGTGCTGAGATGATACCATAGATGTGGGACTTCTGGTCCGGGAGTCTCACTTCATTTTTGATAAGGAGTTCGTCGTTGCTGTACTGCTGGAACTGCGGGATGATGTTCTCATCGGTGATGCACAGGAAATATGCGTCGTTCTCCTCTTCCGACGCATGGTCACTGAACTCCTTCTCGATGGTTTCGAGGTCGACACCTTTGAGTGCGGCAATGACCGACAGGACATTTGTCAGAATCAGCTTGAGTTCTTCGGCTTCAAGTTTACCATCCAAAACACCGTATCGAACTGCTTCTGCAAGGCCATACAGCTTGGTGATAACTGCATCTCTTTTCGTTCCTGGCATTCGTCCGAGTATGAGCCAGACGATTAAGCAGAGTGCCATGAACAAGATACAGATAAGAACTGATATGGCTAATGCGCTGACTGTGAGCAAGTCCATGATAATACATCCATCGGGCGCATAATTTAGCATTTGGGTATTGGCATATACTTCCTCATCTGAGATGGGTTGCCGTGAGTTGCCGTTGAGTTGCCGAGCTTCGCGGCAACTCCAAAACCGAATTTAACGCCTCCGTTTTCTAATTAAAGAAATATAAAAAATATTATTATTATTATAATGATAAGTTGCCGCGTTATGGGATAATGAGAGAGAAAAAGAGATATCGGTCGGTTGCTCTCTCGGTCGGAAATTTGACGGCAACCCGGCAACTCATCTCGAAAAAAAGAGTATGTTTGCCGGATTGGCAAACGGAGCGCAGTTTCAGTTGCCGCCCTTCTGGAAACTTATCGATGAGTTGCCGTCTTGAGCTCGAATATACCTGCAGACTCAAGCCACTTGTCATATGCTTCCTTGCTCCACCGCACTGCCTTCTGTCGAGAACTGCGCGTGACACCGTTGTTTAACGTAGTGGTGACAGATACGTCGACGATATCTGCCGCAGGGCATACTGCGAGCAAGCCTTCGGTTTGAGTGTCGTTGCGCCCATACAATGCACGGGAGAGTTCTGACTTGCTCATTTTCGTGTACTTCCTGATTTCGTCGAACGGGATATCTCCGGATGGCTCTTCCTTCAGGAAGTCGAGCAGGCTCGATGCAGCGCTTGAGAGCTTGAGCATCTGGGAGCCGCCTTTGTTCTCCAGAAGCGGGTTCATGAGGCGCACTGATGCGTAGAAGTCTTCGAGGCTCGCCACGAGGTATCCTTCAGCAGTGCGTTCTCGCTTTGCTCCGCACATGAGTGCGTGTGCCTGGATGAGGGCGAGCAGGAGCTTGATGTTGCGTGCATCCATGTGCTCGGAACACTCAATATCACTTGCCCAAGGGATGACAACTATCGCGGGAGCGATGTGTTGCCAGATTTTACGGGAGATAAGTGTAGATTCATACTCGGAGACTTTTTCCGGATTGGCGGCGGCGGCGAAGATTGCATCCTGGATGCTTCTGAGCTGTTCGTATGACTCGTCGGTCCAGATGACAAGTTGACGGTCGAGAACCTGCTCGTCTCCTGTGAGGTTGGCTTTCACAACCCAGAACGGACAGCGTGCAGGGAGCGTGAGACGGAGTGCCTTCTGGTTGTTGACCGTCAGATACTCTGCCGGACGATTCCAATCAGTGGACGCGACCTTCAGGAGCTCCTGAAAATCCTCGCTGAGCTCTTGGTCGTCGAGCAGGAGAACTGTCCCGCTCTTGATGTCGTGATAGAACAGAGCCTTGTCTGAGACACGGGCGCCCATAACAGCACCTTCCGGGAGGTGGTCTGCTGCAGTCTTTCCGCAGTGGGATTTTCCTGTTCCAGCCGAGCCGGATAAGGAGATGTGGATACCATCTCCGTTCAGAACCCGGGTTGCGGCATAGCTGAGAATCATACAGGCGATTGCTGTTTTGTCTCCCACGTGAGTCTGGGCACACGATTCGCAGATATACTCCAAGGCTTTTCCGCTTTCATAGATGAGCTGAGCTCGCTCTGCAAACGCCTCCTCTCTGGTGTGCGGGAAGGCTGAGAACCATGCGAGACGGATGTCAGTGTATATTGCAGAGCTCGTGACAACGTCTGCGACATATCCTCCAAGCGTCTGCCAGATGAGCTCTGCATCATGGTCTCCTTCGAACTCCCACTCGGCGACCATGCATCCGTCTGATACGAGATGCCAACGCTCGCGTTTGTTTTCAGAACACAGCAGTCCTTCGAGGTGGAAACGGTTCTCGACTGCTGAGACGAGAACCATCTCGAATCCTCCTGCGAGCTCGACGCGCTCGTATTTCGGATGCCATAATTCTGGCGGAATGAAGGATTCTGCGTATTGCTCCATTAAGTTGTCTCCGGGATTATGAATTGAGAGTACCCTTTCTTCTTCGAAATGGTGGTTTGTGCTCCTGCTTTCTGGAGCACAACAGAGATGCGCCGAAGTGAGAGAGGTCTGTCTTCATACTTCGGACATCGTCCCTGCACGAGTTCTGCGTAGATGTCACGGCTCGTAAACCATCCTTTCTGACGATAGATTTTGCGTGCCGCTTCGAGGATTTCCTCATCGGTTATAACATGCGGCGTCATGGCGTATCACTCCTTTTTCAGCTCTGCGGCTTTCTGCATCAGTCTGCATTCTGCACAGGTGAGGTCACTGTACAGCTTGAGTGCCTTCTCTGCCTCTTCCGGCAGGAGTGTCTTTCCGCAGCAGTTGCACTTCTGCTTCTTGACCTGGTCGCGGATTGCCTTCGCAAGACACTGCGGGCAGTACATACCGTCGACGTCTGCCTTCAGAGTGAGTGAGTATTCATCGTCGGAGAGATGTTTGCCGCAGGTGTCACAGGTGAACACAGGCTTGACAGGAATCGCTTCTGCGGCCTTCTGTGCGTCTCTGTTGGCTTTCTGCTCGCGGAAGGATGCTTCAATCATCTCTTTGATATACAGGCCGTTTGAGAGGCGTGCTTCGGTGAACACGGATGTGTCAAAACCCTGTGCCTCGAAGTTGTCCTTGTATATGTCTGCATATGACTGTGGGATTGGTGTTCCGCTCGGCTCTTCTTTCTTCGGAGCAGGTGCGGTCTGCTTCGTGACAGGAGTCGGAGTTGGTGCTGCGGCAGGTTCTGGCGTTTCCACCACGATGGGTTCGACGACGATGTCTGTCGGTTGCGGCTCGACCTTGTGCGGCTCTTCTTCTTTGAACTCAGAACTATCGTAGAGTCCGGAAACATTGAACGCGAGCCGGAGTGCCTGAGCTTCTGCGACCTTTACAATCATCGTCGCAGGTTTCTCGGCCCAGACTCCTTTCTTGGTGTTGTACTCGTCGATGAACACAGTTCTCTCGAACGGGTGCTCCATGTCTTTGCGCCAGACGCGGCAAGTTGCCGACAAAATGTTGCCGTCTGCATCGCGGTCGACTTCGCTCTGCATTCCGTTGAACTGCCCGGAGCGGTGGGCGATTGCTAAGTATCCGTCACGGCCTGCAAAAATCTGCGCAGGGCTCGAGCCGTATTTGACGGCCCAGATTTGCTTTGCGAACGGGTCGAGCTGATATCTGTTGGCGAGCTCAATTAGCACCTGGAACTCGTCGTTTGTGCACCCGCGTGCGAACATGCTTCTGATGAGTTCATGTTTCTCTTCCGGGATGGTTTGCGGCAGGTTGTTCTGCGGTTGTGGGATTGATACTGAGGTGTTCATGGTTGTGCTCCTTTGATTTCTGGGTGGAATTTGCAGGCTGTTTTGTGAGTTACCACAACAGCCTTGTTCAGCTTCGTACACATTCCCATCTTGGATGGGTTTCGCGGGTCAAATTCGACAAGCCCGCAGTCTTTGCACATCGGGAAGGTTTTCTTCATTCTCCCTCCCATTCTGTGCACCAGCAAAGCGGCTGAACCCATGCGTGTTTCTTCCGGCAGTGCATCGTGCCGAGCGTGAGACGCATTTCGAGTTCTTTGTTCGGGTGGTTGGCAACTTTGGCTGCGAGTTCTTTGCACTCGGCGAGGTAGATTTTGCAGGATTTACAGCGCGGTTCATCAGTCATGATTACCACCTCGGCATCTCTCCTTCGGACAAGATTATTATCTGGAAGTGTGCTCTGTCATGTTCAAAGTTGACTTCAAGAGCCGGGCGGAACTTTCTGGTATGCAGGCGCGGCAGGAAGTGTGTCGCTTCTTCGATGAGCATGTATTCTTTCTGCGAGAAATACGCAGGCCCGACGAGCCGTTCTCCGTTCTTGAAGATAATCGTGCGTTTGCTTTTGCAGAGCTCTTTGCCCTTCTCGACTTTCATCTCAATGATGGCTTTCTGACGTTCTGATTCTTCTACACAGTCATTCGGGTGGATGGCGAAAGCACTGCATTTGTGTGTGTCGTCCTTGCCCTGCATCGGGCAGAGGTAGTCGGTGCAGGTGTCACATGTATCTGATGGCATTGTTGTATTCCTTTGTGGGTTCGTTTTCTCTGAGTGGGCAGTTCAGCGGGAATTTGTCTTTCCCGACAGCGGATGCGGATGTGTCGCAGTACAGCGGAGAGTTTCCGGCGGGATGGTTGCAGAGAGTTGCTCTGCATCCCGGTGAGCGGTATGGACACTGCTCCGGGCGGTTGATGACGAGGTTCATTCTTCACCTCTCTTTTCAAAATCGCCGCATTCATCCAACGGGAGTCCCACGAATCTATCTCCCTTGAGACACCGCCCAATAAATATATCAGTATGGTGGAGTTCGTCCAATATCACATCATATCTTCCCAGATGTCTGCAATTCATACAGAGCACATCCTGGCCGTTCAAGTAGAAGGGGACTCTGTCCTTCAAGAACTTATCACTGCTAATCTCTTCGATAAGGTCTTTGCAGATTGTATTAATTGCCCTATGTCTCAGTCGGTCTGACTCATTATGACAAAATCCATAGAGTCCGCATACTTTACACATCAATGCATCCCTATCTCTACCATGTGATTGACAAAACCTCTGGATTGTCTTGACTGCCTTTATGAGTTTATCTCTGTTTGTCATTCAGCACTCACCTCTCTCAATTCTTCTGATGGCCTCGAAGATTGGACAGACGCATCTTGGCACAACTGCCCTCCTGTTCTCCAAATGAAATCGCGATATGCAAGCACTCCCTGATACAGATTTCTGGCTGAGTTTCTGGAC